>Ga0194127_10002219_pt1 | contig 26950 bp, 24 predicted proteins | sample TA2KigC100mmetaG_FD_148624 | JGI IMG/M metagenome (GOLD analysis project Ga0194127, IMG submission 148624) | Freshwater microbial communities from Lake Tanganyika, Tanzania - TA2015036 Kigoma Deep Cast 100m | ecosystem: Environmental > Aquatic > Freshwater > Lake | place: Tanzania: Lake...
GGGGGCTAGATGGCGGCCCGATCGAAATCAGGGCGGACGTGTTACGAGCGCGTGAAGTTCGCCGGCAGCGTGAAACTGAAGGTCGACCCGACGCCGGGCGTGCTCTCGAGCGAGAGCTCGCCGCCCGAGGCGTGCACCAGGTGCTTCACGATCGAAAGCCCCAGGCCCGTGCCCCCCTGCTCGCGCGAGCGCGCTCGGTCCACGCGGTAGAAGCGCTCGAAGATCCGCGCGCGATCGACCTCGGAGATGCCGAATCCCTGGTCCACGACGTCCACGCGCACAAACACCCCCTGCGCGCGGATGCGCACGTCGATGTTGCGGTCGGGATCGGAGTACTTGAGCGCGTTGTCGAGCAGGTTCTGCAGGATCTGGTAGACGGCGCGCGCGTCGGCCAGCGCGCGCGGCGCGCCCTCGGCGTGAATTCGCACCGACATTCCGCGCTCGCGAAGCCGCGGCTCGAGCTCCCGGCAGAGCTTCGCCGCCAGCTCCGCCACGTCGAGCTCCTCGGGCTCGAGCGTGACCTTGCCGCTCTCCAGCCGCGAGAGCTCGAGCAGGTCCTCGACCAGCCGCGAGAGGCGTTCGCTGTGGCGCAGGATGATCTCGAGATAGCTGCGCGAGTCCTGCGCGGACAGGTCGCTCGCGAGCACCATCTCGGCGAAGCCGCGGATCGCCGTGAGCGGAGTCTTGATCTCGTGCGAGGCGTTGGCGACGAAGTCGCGGCGGACGTTCTCGAGCCTTCGCACCTCGGTCATGTCGTGGAAGACCGCGACGGCGCGCCGCGCGTCGCCCAGATTGAAGCTCGCGGCGTGCACCGCGAGCACGCGCGGCTCCGGGACGGCGAGGGCGATCTCGCGCTGGATCGGCTGGTCGGCGGCGAGCGCGGCGCGCATCGCGTCGTCGACCTCGGCGTTGCGCAGAGCGGCCATCGGCCGCAGCCCCTCGATCTCGCCGCGGATCCCGAGAAGCTCGCGAAGGCGCGGGTTCGCCAGCACGATCCGCTCCTCCGCGTCGACGACCAGCACGCCCTCGACCATCACCCGCAGGACCATGGCGAGTCGGTCGCGCTCGGCGACGATCTCGGCCTGGCTCCGCTCGAGGTCCTCCGCCATCCGATCGAGCGAGCGCGCGAGCTCGCCGAGCTCGTCGTTCGAGCTCCAGCGCACCCGCGCGCCGAGCTCGCCCGCGGAGAGGCGCGCGAGGGTGCCTCGAAACGCCCAGACGGGCCGGAGCAGCGCGCGCGAGAAGAAGTACGAGAGCAAGAGCGCGCCGGCGAGTGAGAGCACGCCCCCGGTGACGAGCGCCCAGCGCAGCCCGGCGACGGCCGAGTCGACCGACGAGAGATCGGCGGCGACCCTCACCACGCCGGGACCGGCGGGAGCCGCGCGCGGGATCGCGAGGTAGAGGAACGGCTGGCCGACGGTGTCGCTGCGGCGGGTGTCGGTCCCGATTCTGCCCGCGAGCGCGGCGGCGACCTCGGGGCGGCGCGCGTGACTCTCGACGGCGTCGAGGTCTTCGAGCGTCACCTGCGAGTCGGCCACCACCGTCCCGTCCGGAGCGATCAACGTGACCCGCACGCCGGCGGCACGCGCAGCCCGGGCCGCGAGCTCGGACAGCTCGGACCTGCGCGTCGGCTCGAAGGGAAGCTCGCGCACCAGCTCGGCAACGGTTCGCGCGCTCGCGACCAGCGACGACTCGATCAGGAGGTGCTCTCTCTGTCTCGTCGCGGTCTCGACCCAGAGGCCGGAGACCGCCCAGACCGAAACGGCCAGCCCGGCCAGCGCGAGCATCAGTCTTCGCTGGATCCTGGGCATGGCCAAGCGCAGCCCTCGGCCGACTCTACTCGGCGAAGCGATAGCCGACGCCGCGCACGGTCTCGACCAGCGCGCCCGCCGCGCCGAGCTTCTCGCGCAGCCGCTTCAGGTGCGTGTCGATCGTGCGCGAGGTGACGGTGATGTCGGAGCCCCAGACCTCGTCGAGGAGCCGCTCGCGAGTCATCACTCGCCCCGGCCGGGTCATCAGCGCGAGCAGAAGCTGGAACTCCTTGGCGGTGAGCACGATCTCGTCGCCGCCGACGCTTGCGCGGTGCGCCTCGGGGTCGACGCGAAGCACTGAGTGCTCGAGCACGCGCAGGCGCTCGTCCGACGGCGCGCGCCGGCGCAGGACCGCGCGCACGCGGAGCGCGAGCTCGCGCGGACTGAACGGCTTGGTCACGTAGTCGTCCGCGCCGACCTCGAGTCCGACGACCCGGTCGATCTCTTCGGACTTCGCGGTGAGCATGATGATCGGCACCGCGGCCAGCCGCTGGTCGGCGCGGATGCGCGCGCAGAGCTCGGTGCCGGACAGGTCGGGCAGCATCACGTCGAGCACGACCAGGTCGGGGGGCGCGCGCCGCAGCGCGGCCAGCGCCTCGGTTCCGGTGCGTGCGGTCTCGACGACGTAGCCCGCCTGGCTGAGTCCCAGGCGGACGAGCTCGAGCAGATCCGGCTCGTCGTCGACCGCGAGGATCCGCGCGCTCACGTCCCGCTCCCTTGCGCGCGGCGGGCGAGCTTCTCGGCGTGCTTCACGTTCCGCGCCTCGACCGCGAGGATCACGTCCTCGGCGATGTTCGTGGCGTGATCGCCGACCCGCTCCAGGCTCTCGGCGATGAAGATCACGTCCACGGCCTGCGAGGCGCTGGACGGGTCGCCCTCCATCCCCTCGATCAGCTGGCGCACCAGGGCGTCCTGCAGCTCGTCGACGCGGTCGTCGCCGGCGATCACCCCGCGCGCGGCCTCGGCGTCGAGCGTCTGGAAGCTGTCGAGCGCCGTGCGGAGCAGGCGGGTGGCCGCGTTCCGGAGCGGCTCGAGCCGGCTGGGGAGCTGCGTCTCGGGCCGCTCGGCGAGCCGCATCCCGCTCTTGGCGATGTTCCGCGACAGGTCCCCGATCCGCTCCAGGTCCGTCGCCATGGTCTTGATCGCGATCACCTGGCGAAGATCCTCCGCCACCGGCGCCTGCAGCGCGAGCGCGCGGAGGATGGCGTCGTCGATCGCGACGTCGAGCTGGTCGATCGCGAGGTCGTCGCGCTGGACCGCCTCGCCGATCGCGCGGTCGCGCTCGACCACGCAGCGCAGGGCCTTGGCCAGGATCGCCTCCGCCAGAGCCCCCATGCGCAGAATCTGCTCGCGCAGGGCGTCGATGGTCGACTCCGACTTGCTCGCTCTTCCGGTCACGGCTCGGAGCATAGCCCGACCGGCGCCGGCCAGCGTGTCGAACTCGTTACGGCGGTGTAGCGATTCCGGGAAAGGATTCGTCACCGAAACGTCAAGCGGGCGACCCGGCCGCGACACCCACCCCCCTCATCTTCGCCGCCAGAAACCACAGACGAGAGAACCACGATGAAGCGAATGGCGCTGACGATCGCGTTTACGGCCGCGGGCCTGTTCGGGGCGCCGCTCCAGGCGCCGGCCTCCGAGGCCAGCGTGGACCCGGCCATCCAGCCCTACGCCCGCACCAGCGGCGTGGCGGGGAACCTGAACTCGATCGGGTCGGACACGCTGAACAACCTGATGACTTTCTGGGCGGAGGCCTTCCACGCCTCCTATCCGAGTGTGCGCGTGCAGGTCGAGGGCAAGGGGTCGTCGACCGCGCCGCCGGCGCTGATCGAGGCCACCGCGCAGATCGGCCCGATGAGCCGGGCCATGAAGGCGGACGAGGTCGACGCCTTCGAGAAGAAGTTCGGCTACCCCCCGACGCAGATCCGCGTCGCGGTGGACGCCCTGGCCGTCTACGTCTCGAAGGACAACCCGCTCGAGAAGCTCACGCTGCCGCAGGTCGACGCGATCTTCTCGAAATCGCGCCGCTGCGGCGAGGCCGGCGCGCTCGACACTTGGGGATCGCTCGGCGTCACGGGCGCGCTCGCTTCGCAGCCGATCCGGCTCTACGGCCGCAACTCGGCCTCGGGCACCTACGGCTACTTCAAGGAGACCGCCCTCTGCGGCGGCGACTTCCGCGACACGGTGAAGGAGCAGCCCGGCTCCGCGTCCGTGGTGCAGGGCGTGACCGAGGACAAGCTCGGCATCGGCTACAGCGGGCTCGGCTACCAGACATCGGGCGTGAAGGCGCTCGCGCTCGCGCGCGACGCGAAGAGCGGGTTCGCCAGCACCGACCCGGAAGAGGTGTACGCGGGCAAGTATCCGCTCGCGCGCTTCCTGTACGTGTACGTGAATCGCGCGCCCGGCAAGCCGCTCGACCCCCTCACCGAGCAGTTCCTGTGCTTCGTGCTCTCGCGCGAGGGTCAGCAGATCGTGCTCAAGGACGGCTATCTGCCGCTCAAGGCCGGCGTCGTAGAGCAAGAGCTCGCGAAGCTGCGCTAGCGATGCAGCCGGCCTCGCGACCCGAGCCGAATGCCGACGCCCCCCCACTTCCGTCGGCGTTCCCCGTCTCGACGTCTCGGGGCCGGTTGCTTCGCGACCGCGCGGCCGGCGCGCTGGTGCGCGCCGCGGGGCTCGCGGTCGTGCTGTCGCTGGTCGGAATCCTCGGCTTCCTGCTGCTCGAGGTCGCGCCGCTCCTGCGCGGTGCGAAGCTCTCCGAGCCGCGCCTGCTCGCAGGGCTTCCGGTCGAGCCCGCGGTGTTGCTGGTCGATCCGTCGCTCGAGCGCCTCGCCAGCGTCTCGCGCGACGGCCTCGTGGCGGTTCTCGACGCTGCGACCGGATCGCAGGAGACCACGCTGCAGGCGCCGATCGAAGGCGAGATCGTGGCCGTCGGAGACGCCCCGGGCGAGTCGACCTTCACCGCGCTCACGGTCGACGGGCGCGCGATCGTGGTGCCGGTCGATTGGCGGGTGACGTACGGCGAGGGTGGTGCGCGCGCAGTCCGCGCCGAACTCGGCGAGCCGGTGGAGCTCGCGCTCGAGCCCGGTGGGGCCCGCGTTCTGGCTTTCTCCGCGCGCGCGCGCGCGACCGGTGCCGCGGCTGCCGCCGTCCTCTCCGACGGCACGCTCGTGGTCGTTCGCCGCTCGATCCGCGTGAACGAATTCTCCGGCGAGCGCGACGAGCGGTCCTCGCTCTCGCGGATTCCGTCACCGGAGGGTGTCACGCGGCTCGCGATCGACTCGGACCAGCGCCAGGTGTACGGGGCCGACGCGCGCGGAACGCTCTACTGGTGGGAGCTCACCGAGGAGGGGATCCGCCACCCGCTCGTCAGCGAAACGGGATCGCCGATCTCTGCGCTGTCATTGCTCGTCGGTGGGCGGAGCGTCGTCGTCGGACACGCGGACGGCAGCCTCTCGATCTGGTTCCGCGTGAGGACCGGTCGCGCGCACTCCGAGCTGGTGCGCGCGCACGTGCTCGAGTCACAGGGCGCGGCGATTCGCGCGATCGCCCCCTCGTGGCGCAAGCGCAGCTTCGCGGCGCTCGGCGAGGACGGCGAGATCGGGCTCTACCACACCACGTCCGAGCGCACGCTCTGGCGCGGATCCGCCCCCGACGGCGACGTGCGCGCCGCGGCGCTCGCTCCGCGTGGGGACGCGCTCTACCTCGCGAGCCCCTCGGGCGTGAGCGCCTTCGCGGTGCGCAATCCCCACCCCGAGGCGTCGCTGGCCGCCCTGGCGGCACCGATCTGGTACGAGGACTACCCCGAGCCGGCCTGGGTCTGGCAGTCGACCGGAGGCTCCGAGGAGTTCGAGTCGAAGCTCTCGCTCACCCCGCTCGCGATCGGCACGCTGAAGGGCGCCTTCTACGCGCTGTTCTTCGCGATCCCGCTCGGGATCCTGGGCGCTCTGTACACCTCGCAGCTGATGGACCCGCGCCTGCAGCGCTGGGTCAAGCCGACGGTCGAGATCATGGCGTCACTTCCGAGTGTCGTGCTGGGATTCCTGGCCGGGCTCTGGCTGGCGCCCCGGCTGGAGCGCCTGCTGCCGGGCCTGCTGGTGTGGATCGCGGCCGCGCCGCTCCTGGCGCTGGCCGCGGGCGCGGTGTTCCGCGCGCTTCCCGCCCGGCTGCGCTCGCGGCTGCCGCTCGGAGCCGAGGTGGCGCTCGCGGCCGCGGCGCTCGCGCTCGGCGCGGCCGGCGCGATCTCGCTCTCGGGAAGCGTCGAGGCGTTCGCATTCGGCGGCGATTTCGCAAGCTGGCTGGTCCGGACCACGGGCCTCGCCTACGACCAGCGCAATGCCGTCGTCGCGGGAATCGCGATGGCGTTCGCCGTGATCCCGATCATCTTCGCGATCTCCGAGGAGTCGCTCTCGAACGTGCCCAGATCGCTCTCTGCGGCCTCGCTCGCGCTCGGCGCTACCCGCTGGCAGACACTGGCGCGTGTCGTGCTGCCGGCTGCGAGTCCGGGGCTCTTCGCCGCGGTGATGATCGGCTTCGGGCGCGCGGTGGGCGAGACCATGATCGTGCTGATGGCGACCGGGAACACGCCGCTGCTGGGGTTCAGCCCGTTCGACGGCTTCCGCTCGCTCTCCGCGAACATCGCGGTGGAGATTCCGGAGGCCCCGCACGGCGCCACGCTCTACCGCGTGCTCTTCCTCTCGGCGCTGCTGCTCTTCGTGGTCACGTTCGCTCTCAACACCGTCGCAGATCTCGTTCGCGAGAGCCTGCGGCGTCGGTACTCGGGAAGCTAGAGCATGGCGTTCCGACTCCGAAGAGGTGCGGGCGGGGACGCCATGATCGCGCTCACGGCGGGCGCGCTGGCGCTGAATCTGCTCCTCGTCGGCGGCCTGGTATTTCTCGTCGCGGCGAACGGGCTGGGACACTTCTGGCAGGCCGACCTCGCGGAGCTTCGGCTGCGCGACGGATCGACCCTGCTCGGCGAGATCGTCGATCGCGAGCTCGACCTCGACGCTCGCGGCGAGCCGCGCGAGCGCGTTCGCGTCGCGGTGGGCAATCGCGACCTCCGCGGCGCGGACTTCCGCTGGGTCGACGTCGCCGAGATCGAGAGCGAGACCTTGCCGCGCGACGCGGGCGTGCTGGAGCGCGAGTCGTGGGGCCGGTTCTACGGCACTCCGGTCGCGATCCGCAGCTCCGATCGCGTGCGGGTGGAGGGTGCGGAGGCGGTCTGGGCCGAGCTCCCGGGTCTGTTGCGCGCAAAGCGCGACGAGCGTGCCGAGAGCGTCGACGCGCTCCGCGAGGAGATCCGCGGCCTGAATCGCGAGATCGAGCGGCTGCGCCGCGAGGGACGCGACGTCGCGGGACTGCAGGCCCACTACGAGGACGCCGCGAGCGTGCTGACTACGCGCGAGGCCGCGCTCCTGGCCGATCAGCTGGTCATGCGCACCGCCGACGGCCGCGAAGCGGCGATCCCGCTCGCGCACGTCGTGCGCGCGCTGCGCGCGAACGAGTTGGGCGCGGGCGGAAAGCTCGCGCTCTACGCGTCCCGCCTCTGGGAATTCCTGGCCGGCGAGCCGCGCGAGTCGAACACGGAGGGCGGCATCTTCCCGGCGATCTTCGGCACCGTGCTGATGGTCCTGCTCACGAGTCTGGCCGTCGCTCCGTTCGGCGTGCTGACCGCCCTGTACCTGCGCGAGTACGCGCAGCAGGGTCTGGTCGTGCGCTGCGTGCGGATCGCGGTGAACAGCCTCGCGGGCGTGCCTTCGATCGTCTTTGGCGTCTTCGGTCTCGGCTTCTTCGTCTACGTGGTCGGCGGCTCGCTCGACGCTCTGTTCTTCTCGGACCGGCTGCCGACGCCGACGTTTGGCACCGGCGGCATCCTCTGGGCGAGCCTGACGCTCGCGCTGCTCACGGTTCCCGTGGTCGTGGTCGCGACCGAAGAGGGCCTCGCCGCGGTTCCGCGCGTGGTTCGCGAGGGGTCGCTCGCGCTGGGCGCGACGAAGTTCGAGACGCTCTGGCGCGTCGTGCTTCCGGCGGCGCTTCCCGGCGTGCTCACGGGACTGATCCTGGCGATGGCCCGCGCGGCGGGTGAGGTCGCGCCGCTGATGATCGTGGGAATGGTGAAGCTCGCGCCGAGCCTTCCGCTCGATCTCGAGTTCCCGTTCCTGCACCTGGAGCGGAAGTTCATGCACCTGGGCTTCCACATCTACGACGTGGGCTTCCAGAGCCCGAACATCGAGGCGGTCAGGCCCCTGGTCTTCGCGACCGCGCTGCTCTTGATCCTGGTGGTCCTCTCGACCAATCTCACCGCGATCCTGGTGCGCAATCACCTGCGGCGGAAGTACGCCGGGAGTGCGATTTGACGACGGCGCCGACGCTGAATCCCGAGCTCTCGCGGCTCCCGGAGTTCGAGAAGGCGGTCGTCCGCGTGCGCGGGCTTTCGCTCTGGTACGGCGCGTCCCGGGCGCTCGCCGACGTGAGCCTCGATTTCCCCGAGCACAAGATCACGGCCCTGATCGGCCCGTCGGGCTGCGGGAAGTCGACGCTGCTGCGCTGCATCAACCGCATGCACGATCTCGTCGACGGGGTTCGGGTCGCGGGAGAGCTGCTCTTCCACGAACGCAGCATCTTCGAGCCCGAGGTGGACGTCTTCGCGCTTCGCCGGCGCATCGGCATGGTGTTCCAGAAGTCGAACCCGTTTCCGAAGTCGATCTACGAGAACGTCGCTTACGGCTGCCGGATCCACGGGCTCTCGCAGCGCGTCGAGCTGGACGAGATCGTCGAGCGCAGCCTGATCGGCGCGGGCCTCTGGGACGAGGTGAAGGACCGGCTGCGCGAGAGCGCACTCGGCCTCTCCGGCGGGCAACAGCAGCGGCTCTGCATCGCGCGCGCGATCGCGGTCGAGCCCGAGGTGATCCTGCTCGACGAGCCGTGCTCCGCGCTCGACCCGATCGCCACGCAGAAGATCGAGGAGCTGATGCGCGGACTCGCGGACCGCTACACGATCGTGATCGTCACGCACAACATGCAGCAGGCCGCGCGCGTATCCGACTACACCGCGTTCATGTACCTGGGCCGCGTGATCGAGTTCGGCGAGACGGGCGAACTCTTCGTGAAGCCGCGGGTGCGCGCGACCGAGGACTACATCCGCGGCAAGTTCGGCTGAGCTAGCCGCGCTTCTCCTGCACGGTCATCACCGGGCAGTCCGCCGTGCGCACGACCCGCTCGGCGACGCTGCCGAGCAGCAGGTGCGTGAGTCCGCGCCGGCCGTGGGTGCCCATCACGATCAGGTCTGCGTGCTTCTGCTTCGCGAGGTCGACGATCAGCCGCTCGGGCGCGCCGCGGCTGGCCAGGTACTCGGAAGAGATCCCGGCGTCCTGCAGTCCCGTGAGGATCTTCTCCAGATCCTTCGTCACGCTCTCCGACAGACGCTCGAGCACCGGATCGCCCTGCTGGATCAGGAACTGCTCCAGCTCGATCGGCACGTAGTAGGCGTGCACCAGGATCAGGTGCGCGGGCCCCGCCGACTTCGCGAGCTCCTTGGCGATGTCGAGCGCGCGGTGCGAAGAGGGCGAGAAGTCCATCGGCACCAGGATCGTCCGCAGCCGCAGGGCTCCGCCGCCGTCCTGTTTCACGGTCAGAACCGGGCAGGGCGCGCTGCGCACTGTCCGCTCCGCGACCGAGCCGAGGATCGCGTGCTTGATTCCCGTCAGGCCCCGGCTGCCCATCACGATCAGGTCCGCGTTCGTGCGCTTGGCCGCGGCCGCGATCGCGAACCCGGGAATGTCCTCGATCACCTCGGTCGCGCAGCGCACGCCGTGGCTCTCGATCGCCTTGCGCGACTCGTCGAGCTTTCGCTCCGCGTGCGCCCGAAGATCCTGCCAGAAGCCGACCGGCACCACGGCCATTTCTGGCGTGACCGCCTGCACCGGCAGATGCAGGACGTGCAGCAGGTGGATCGACGCGCAGAGCGGCTTGGCCAGGATCTCGGCGGTCTCGATCGCCTTCTGCGCGTGCTCCGAGAAGTCCGTGGGGACGAGGATCGTCGCGATCTGCATCAAATTGTCTCCGTTGCGGCGTTGCGGACCGCCTCACGCTGTCGGATTTCGCCGCGCCGGTACAGGGTACGCCGGTTGATCCCCAATATGCGAGCCGCCCGGACCTTGTTTCCGTGGACGAGATCGAGGATCCGCTGCGTGTACAGGTCGGAGAGCTCTCGCAGCGACATCTGCTTTTCGAGCGCCGAGGCGAGCAGCTTGCGCTCGGGATGGTCCGGCTCCGGGTCTCGCCGGGCCGAGTCCGCGAAGCTCGGCAGGTCGGAGATCTGGATCTCGTCGCCCGAGGCCAGGAGCAGCGCGCGCTCGAGCGCGTTCTCGAGCTCGCGCGCGTTGCCCTCCCAGGGCTGGTGCTTGAGGATCTCGAGCGCGCCGTGGGAGAGCGAGATCTTGCGGTCCGGGGCGTGGCGCTCGAGAAACGCCAGCGCCAGCGGGGGAATGTCCTCGGAGCGCTCGCGGAGCGGCGGGATGTGGATGGCGATCACGTTCAGCCGGTAGAAGAGGTCCTGGCGGAAACGGCCCTCGCCGATCTCCTTCTTCAGGTCCTTGTTCGTCGCCGCGATCACGCGCACGTCGACCCGGACCGCCTTGTTGCCGCCGACCGGCCGGATCTCCTGGTCCTGGAGCACCCGCAGCAGCTTGCTCTGCAGGGCGGGGCTCATGTCCCCGATCTCGTCGAGGAAGATCGTGCCGGTGTGGGCCTCCTCGAACAGGCCGCGCTTGGTCGAGTGCGCGCCGGTGAACGCGCCGCGCACGTGCCCGAAGAGCTCGCTCTCGAGCAGGCCCTCGGGCATCGCCGTGCAGTTGATCGGAACGAACGGCGCCTGCGCTCGCGCCCCGGTGAAGTGGATGGTCCGGGCGACCACCTCCTTGCCGGTTCCGCTCTCGCCGGAGATCAGCGCGTTGGACCGGCTGCTCGAGATCTTCCGGATCAGAGCGAAGATCTCGTGCATGGCGGGGCTTGCGCCGATCAGGTCGCCGAACGAGGTGGTCTTGTCGAGCGCGCGCCGCAGGCGCCGATTCTCCTGCTCCAGCGCCCGTCGCTCGAACGCGCGCTCCAGCGACGCCAGCACCTCGCCGCGCTTGAAGGGCTTGGTGATGTAGTCGAAGGCCCCGCTGCGCATCGCGTCGACCGCGGAGTCGATGCTGCCGAAGGCCGTCATCAGGATCACCGGCGTGTCGGGGCGCGCCTGGCGCACCTCGCCGAGCAGCGTGATTCCGTCCGTGCCCGGCATGCGGATGTCGGAGATCACCGCGTCGAAGTCGCTCTCGCGCGTGCAATCCAGCGCTTCGGCCGCATTTCCCGCCGGGCGCGCGCGGATGCCCTCCTCCTCGAGAAGAGAGACCAGCATCTCGCGCATCGCGGGCTCGTCATCGACGACCAGGACCGTTCGAGGTTCTCTCATGCCGACTCCAAGTAGCAGAGGCCATGCCACACCAGGCGACCGCTCTGCGACATCTGCGGGGTCATTATGAGGCACGACGCCTCAAATGTCGCGTGAAGTCACAGTTCCGGCCGGCTCAGGTGCTCCAAACCCGGCCCTCTCGTGACCGGCACGCGCAATGCACGCGCCCGGCCGGATCAGCAGGGACGTGAAGCGGGGCGATTCTGGTGGCGCGACGAAAGCGATTGGGGCGAGCCGAGGACACGGTGAACAGGCTGGTCAGGCGGCACTTCGTCAGCGCCAAGCCGGGCGAGAGCCTGCTCGACGCGGATCGGATCATGCGGCTCGCGCGGATCCGGCACCTGCCGGTCGTCGAGGCCGGGCGGCTGGTGGGGGTGCTCTCGCACCGCGACATCCTGCACGCGTCGATCGCGCGGCTCGAGGAACGTGATGCCGGCGAGCGGATGGATCATCTGCGCGGCATCAGCGTCGCCGAGGTGATGCACCGCGAGCCCTACACGGCCACCGAGACCACGACGCTCGGCGATGCCGCGCGTCGCATGCTTCGCCTGAAGATCGGATTCCTGCCGGTGGTCCGGCCCGGGCCCGAGGGCGACGAGCTGGTCGGCCTGGTCACCGAGAGCGATCTGCTTCGCGCCGCCTACGCCCCCGACTTCGAAGACGCGTCGGACTGATCGGTCCCGCTCGGAAACACGATCGTGAACTCCGTGCCCCGGCCCGGGGCGCTCGCGACCGAGATCGTGCCGCCGTGGTCGGAGACGATTCCCTTGGCGACGATCAGCCCCAGCCCGCTGCCTCGCCCCGCAGGCTTGGTGGTGAAGAACGGCTCGAAGACACGGCTGGCGACCTCCGGCGGCATCCCGTGTCCGCTGTCGCTCACGCGGATCTCGATCCGGTCCGCGTCCGGGTGCGCGATCGAGATGCCGAGTCTTCCGCCGTCTGGCATCGCGTCGACGGAGTTCATCACCAGGTTGATGAGCAGCTGCTGGAGCTTGTCGTGATTGCCGCGCAGGGTCGCGCGCTGCGGCAGGTCGAGGGAGGTCGTGATCTTGTGCACGCGGAGCTTCTCGGAGAGGAAGGCCAGGGTTCCGCGCACGATTCCGGTCAGCTCGACGTCGACGTGCTCCCTCTCGTGGGGCCGCGCCATGTTGAGCAGGGTCTGCATGATCTCGGAGATGCGCTCGATCTGCTCCCGGATCGTGCGCAGCCGATGGAGTCCCCGCTCGTCGCTCACCGACGACTCGAGCAGCTCCGCATGGCCCTGGATCACGCCCATCGGCGTGCCGATCTCGTGCGCGAGACCGGCCACGATGGTCGCGACCGACGCCAGCTCCTCGGCCGCGCGCGCGCGCTCCGACACCTCGCGAAGCCGCTCGTGCTCTCGATCGTAGCGGCGCCCGAGCTCGCGCGAGGCGGTCGTGAGCTCGGCGTTGAGGAAGGCGAGGCGCCCCTCGCGGTGCTCGATGTAGGACTCCATCGCGAGCTGCGCGTCGAGCATGAGCCGTTTGTGGAGCGAGATCACGATCCGCTCGATCAGCGGCGGATTGCCGCGATGGTGCTCCCAGATCAGCGGAACGAGCAGGCGCTGGTACAGCGCGTATGCGCCGAGGTACCAGCGCGGCTCGAGGCCGACGCGCATGTGCGTGACGCCGATGGCCCTTCGGCCGGCGAAATACGCCGCGTCGATCGGCGCGTCTGCGAGCGAGAGCAGGTACTCGCGCTGCGCCACGAGCAGCCGGCTCTTGACGTCCGGGTCTGCGAGCAGCCGGTGCGTCTCCTCGAAAGAGAGCAGGTGGCGATAGAACGCGGCCACGACGCTGTCCGCGTGCTTCTCGAGCACGGGCTTGAGGCTCTCGAGGTTGCGAGCATCCTCGCTGCCGATCTCCAAGAAGGCGAGTCGCACCCGCTGGTCATCCAGAGCGCTCATTGCTCCAGCCACTCTGTAGCGGCAGGGCGATAAGTCAAGCAGCGCCGGAATCAGCCGGCCAGCAGCTCCTGCGAGAGGAGCAAGGGAAGCTCCTCGAGCGCGATCGTGCCGGCCTGCACGGCCGCGAGCGCGTTTTCGCGCAACGGAGAGAGACCCGTCGCACGAGCGGTCTCGCGGAGCTCGTCGAGCGCCGCGTGGTGGGCGATCGCGAGCCGCAGCTCGCGCGAGCTGGGCATGTACTCGCCGAGCGCGATCCGGCCGTAGCTGCCTCGCTCACGGCAGCGTTCGCAGCCGCGCCCGCGGTAGCACCGGAATCCCGCCGGCACGCCGAGCGGATAGATCTCGTGCAGGATCGCGGGATCGGGATCGGCCGGCTCCCGGCAGCGTTCGCAGCCGCGCCCGCGGTAGCACCGGAATCCCGCCGGCACGCCGAGCGGATAGATCTCGTGCAGGATCGCGGGATCGGGATCGGCCGGCTCCCGGCAAGCGACACAGATCCGTTTCGCGAGCCGCTGCGAGAAAACCGCGAGAAGCTCGGCGGCGATCGAGTTCGGATGCTGGCCCAGGTCGAAGAGCCGCTGCACGGCGTCGATCGCATCGTTCGCGTGGATGGTGGAGAGCACGAGATGCCCGGTCTGCGACGCGCGCAGGGCCTCGAGCGCCGTCTCGGGGTCGCGGATCTCGCCGACCAGGATCACGTCTGGATCCTGGCGGACGAAGAAACGCATCGCCTGCGCGAAGTCGAAGCCGACCGCCGGATTCACCTGGGTCTGCTGAACGTCCTCGATCGCGTATTCGATCGGATCCTCGACGCTGATCACCTTGCGCGTGCTCCGCCTCGCCAGCTGCTGAAGCCCGGCGTAAAGCGTGGTGGACTTGCCGCTTCCGGTTTTGCCCGCGACCAGAACGAGGCCGGACGGGCTTCGGATCGTCCGCACGAAGCGCGCGGTGAGCTCCGCCGAGAAGCCGAGCGACTCGACCGAGTAGAGCTCCCGATCCTGCGGCAGGAAGCGCACGACGACGTGCTCGCCATGCAGCGAAGGCTGCGTCTGGACGCGCAGGTCGAAGATGCGCCCGCCGATCCGAAACGAGCAGCGCCCGCCCTGCGGCGCACGCGATTCGGCGATGTCCAAGCCGGCGCGAACCTTCAGCGCGTTCACGATTCCCGAGAACTGATCGGTGTGAAGCCGGTAATGGGACACGTCGTGCAGATCGCCGTCCACGCGCAGGCGCACGCGAACTCGTGCCCCGTATCGCTCCAGGTGCAGGTCGCTCGCGCGCTCGCCGACCGCGTCGACGAAGAGCGAATCGAGCAGCCCCAGGTGCTCCGGCTGCATCCGCACGTCGTGCGAGAGCAGATCGCTCCCGCGCGCGCGGGCGCATCCGCCCGTTCGCCGAGGGAAGCTGGCCCAGGTCGATCGCCCACTGCAGGCGGCGGAAGTCGGTCGGTGTGACCAGGCGCAGCTCGACGCGCGTCGCGTCGAGGGCGTTGGCCAGCTCGAGAACCTGTGCCTGCGAATCGCACGAGACGACCAGCAGCGCGTCGTGCTCGCGGCAGATCGGCACCAAGCGGCGGCGGTTCTGGTACACGCGCGGCAGCGAGCGCGAGAGCGCCACGTCCACGCGATCGAAGAGATCCTCCGCCCGCTCGAGCTTCACCCCGCGCTCGGCCGCGGCCTCGCGGAAGATCGCGATCTCGTCGCCTGCGCCCATCTCGACCAGCATCTCTGCGAGGCTGCGGCCGCCTCGTGGGGCGTTCTCCAGCGCCAGATCCACGTCCTCGCGTTTCGCGAGGCCTTCGGTCACGAGGCGTTCAGCCAGGCTCTGCGACATTCGGCCACCTCGGGGCGTCCTCACCCCCGAAGGTATATCGGCTAGCTGGCTCCGCGCTTTTGGCCGAGCTTCACCAGCAGGCTCTCCATGTGGTGGCGCAGTCCCACCATCTCCTCGCGAAGCCGGACGATCACCGCGACACCGGGGAGGTTCACCTCGAGATCGCGGACCAGGTTCTGCGCGACACGGACGCGCTCGAGCATGCGCTCGGAGTACTCGCCTTCGGACTCGGGCGGCGCGTCGGGGAGCACGATGTCCTCGCGCTCCAGCGAGATCAGAAACAGATCGTCGATCTCGAGCATATCGACGATCTCACTGCGGGTGTAGTACTTCACGGCGCGCCCTTCTTCAGCCGGGCGCGCACGTCGCGCCCCTCGTAGAGCGGCTCGAGCTCCTTCATGATCGCCTCGAGCCGCGGATCCGCCGGGTCTGGAAGCTCGGCCACGAGCCGCACGTACAGGTCGCCGCGCTCGCCGGCGGCGCCGAGCTTCGCCACCCCCTTTCCGCGCAGTCGCAAGCTGCGGCCGTTCGCCGAGCCGGCGGGGATCCTCATCGTCACCGTCCCGTCGGGCGTCGGCACCTCGATCGAGGCGCCGAGCACGAGCTCTGGCAGCGTCACCGGAAGATCGAGCGACAGATCGCTGCCGTTCCTGCTGAAGAAAGGGTGCGGGCGGACCCGCAGCGTCAGGAACAGATCCCCGCGCGACCCGCCGAGCACGCCCTCGTCGCCCTGACCGGCGAGCCGGATCCGCGTGCCGGTGTCGGCGCCCGGCGGGATCTTCACGCGCAGCGCCCCGCGCCCGGCCACCTGCACGCGCACCTCGCCGCCGCGCACGGCGTCGAGGAAGTCGATCGCGATCTCCCCCTCGGCGTCCGCCCCTTTGGCCGGCCCGCGCGGCCTGCGTGCGCCCCCGAACAGGCCGCCGAGCAGGTCCTCGATGTCGATGTCGACGTCGCTGGCGGAGCGAGTGTGGAACGGGCTCTGGCTCGCGCCGCGCGACCAGCGCGCGTACTCCCGCGCCTGATCGGGATCGAAGCCCTGCGCGAAGCTCTGCGCGCCGAATTCGTCGTAGCGCGCGCGCTTCTCCTTGTCGGCGAGCACCTCGTAGGCGAGCGAGATCTCCTTGAAGCGCTCCTCGGCCTTCCGATCGTTCGGGTTCACGTCCGGATGGTATTTCCGGGCGAGCTTCCGGTACGCCTTGCGGATCTCGTCGTCGCTCGCGGTGCGCGCCACACCGAGCAGTGCATAGGGATCCTTCTCGTCCATCGGCCCGAGCATAGCGGAGGGATTTGACGGAGTGCCGGCACGGCGCTTGCTCTTGCGAAGACCGGGCTTAGTGGATCCAGCGTTTCCAGAATCCAAAGGGAGGATTGGCGATGGCCAAGGAAGGTCCGAGGCGAGAGATCAGCCTGTGGAATCCATTCGGTGACGAGTTCTTTACGCCCGAACGCTTGTTCCGCGCATGGGGCGCGCCGGCACAGCGCGCCGAGCGGCTCGCCCCCGCGGTCGACGTCTCCGAGAACGAGAAGGGCTACTCGGTGACCGTCGAGCTCCCGGGCGTGAAGAAGGACGACGTCACCGTCGAGATCCACGAGAACGTGCTCACGATCCGCGGCGAAAAGAAGAGCGAACGCGAGGAGAAGAAGGACAAGACGCACTGGATCGAGCGCAGCTACGGCTCGTTCAGCCGCTCCTTCACGCTTCCGCCGGCCGCGGTCGTCGACGAGATGAAGGCCAGCTTCAAGGACGGGGTTCTGACCCTCGAGATCCCGAAGAAGGAAGAGGTCAAGCCGCGACAGATCTCGATCAAGTGAGGTGCGGGGCGGGCGCGCTCGACCCCCTCTCCCCTCCACCCTGAGCGCGCCCGTCCCCGCCTTCTCTTCAGCCGATGCTGCCGTCGGGAGAGCACACGTGAAGCGAATCCTGGTTGCGACGGATTTCTCCGAGCACGCCGAGCGCGCGCTCGAATGGGCTGCGGCTCTGGCGAAGCGCTTCGGCGCGGAGCTCGAGCTCGTGACGTCGGTGTTCGTGGTTCCGCTCGCCAGCGGCCCGCACTCGCTCGGAGTGCCGCCGGACTACCTGCGCAACGCCCGCGAGCAGGCTGAGAGCCAGCTCGACGCGATCGCGGCGCGCCTGTCGCGCGAGGGAATCCGCGTCGAGTGCACGGTCGTGCACGAGGATCCGTCGAGCGGACTCTGCGCGCGCGCCGCCGAGACCAGGGCCGACCTGGTCGCGATCGGAACGCGCGGCCGGTCGGGGCTCTCGCACGTGCTGCTCGGCAGCGTCGCGGAGCGGACCGCGCGGCTCGCGGCCTGTCCGGTGCTCAGCGTTCACGCCGGCTCGCCGGCGCCGCGCGCGCTGCGCAAGCTGGTCGTGCCGATGGACTTCTCAGCGCCGGCACTGGCGGCTCTCGAGCTCGCGCGAATTCTCGTCGAGCCGGGCGGTGAGCTGGCGCTGGTGCACGCGATCGCGCCCGTGCTGTCGGCGGGCTCGCCCGAGCGACCGCTCGAGGATCCGCGCGCCGAGGAGTGGGCGCGCGCGGAGTTCGAGAAGCTGCGCGCTTCCGGTGCGGTCGCAAGCGCCCACCTCGAGATCCGCTACGGCGCGGCCGACGCTGTGGTCGTCGATGCCGCCTCCGAGCTCGAAGCGGATGCGATCGTGATGGGCACCCGCGGCCGCAGCGGGATCACGCGGATGTTCCTGGGCAGCGTGGCGGAGCGGGTGCTGCGCCGCGCGCTTCAGCCGGTCTTCGTCACCCAGCCGGGCTGATCCGCTCTACTCAAGCCGGAGTCTCGTCCCAGCCCTCGGCGCCGACGAGCGGCACGAACTGCACGTCGCCCAGATCCTCGCGCTCGAGTCGATCCCCAGCGGTGCGGACCACGCGCAGCAGCTGCTGGCTGCCGCGTCCCGCGCCGACCGGAATCACCAGCCGTCCGCCGACCGCGAGCTGCGCCTCGAGCGACGCCGGCACGCGCGGCCCGCCCGCCGAGACCAGGATCGCGTCGAACGGCGCCGCCTCCGGCCAGCCCAGCGTCCCGTCCGCGATCCGGACCCGGACGTTCGCGCAGCCGAGCTCGGCGAGCCGCTCGCGCGCCAGCTCGCCGAGCTCGGCGTGTCTCTCGATGGTGTAGACCTCGGCCGCGAGCCGCGACAGCAGGGCCGCCGCATAGCCGGAGCCGGTTCCCACCTCGAGCACGCGGTCCGCCGGTCGCAGCGCCAGCGCCTCGAGCATCAGCGCGACCACATACGGCTGCGAGATCGTCTGGCCCGCGGCGATCGGCAGCGCCCGGTCGTCGCAGGCGGACTCCGCGAGCGCGGCCGGTACGAAGACGTGCCGGGGCACTTCGCGCATCGCCTGGAGCACGCGCGCGTCGCGAACGCCGCGCGCCTCGATCTGGCGCGCGACCATCCGCGCGCGCTTCGAGGCGTCGTCCATCAGAGCCATGGCGACCTCCGCTCTGGAAGCGCGCACGGCGCGCAGCCGGGTTCACCGCGGAAGAGCGCCACACCTTTGCAGCCGGCCCCCCGCGCGAAGAGCACGAGCTCGCGCACCTCGGCGGCGCTCGCGGAGGACGCGAGATGCACGGTCTTGGAGACCGCGCCGTCGACGAAGCGCTGCACCTCGGCCTGCACGGCGATCTGCGCCCGCGCGTCGAGCTCGCTTCCGCGGCGGAGCAGTCTGCGATCGCGCTCGGCCAGCTTCGGGAGCTCCGAGCTCGGGACCCCGGCCGCGAGCGCGGCGAGCACGGCGTCGCGGTCTCGGGTGCGCGGCCCGAGCCAGTCCTCGAGCCAGCGATCGACGAAGCGGATCTCTCCGGGCCCGAGCGCGATCGCCCGCACCGGATCGAGCAGCGGCTCGATGCCCCCGCTCGATCCGGTGAGCAGGCGTAGCGTGCCCGTCGGCGCAATGGCCGTCGTGGTGGCGTTGCGTCTGCGCGCGCCTCGCCCTCGCCAGGCGGGGTAGGGACCGCGCTCCTCCGCGAGCTTCGCGCTCGCCGATCGCGCCTGCTCGCACACGAAGCGCGCGATCTCGCCGGCGAGCTCGCGCAGCTCCGCGCCGTCGAAGTCGATGCCGCGGAGCAGCGCCAGATCGGCCAGCCCCAGGAAGCCCAGTCCGACCTTGCGCGTGCGCAGCGTCGCGCGCTCGATCGCGGGGTCGGGGAAGCGCGCGATCTCGAGCACGTCGTCGAGAAATCGGATCCCGACCTCGCAGGCGCGACCGAGAGAGTCCCAGTCGAGCGCGCCGCCCGCGTCGGCGAAGGCCGGAAGGTCGAGCGAGCCCAGCACGCAGCTCTCGCCCGCGAGCAGCGGCTGCTCGCCGCAGGGATTCGTCGCGCGGATCCGGCCGAGCTCGGGCTCCGGGTTCGCAGCCTCGATCGCGTCGGAGAAGAGCAAGCTCGGCTGACCGGAGTCGACGATGGCCGCGCAGATCTCGTCGAGGAGTGGAGACCCGCTGGCGAGGAACGCGTCGCTCGCGGCGAGCGCGAGCCCCATCCCCGCCATGGCCTCGCGCTCGGTCCGCGCGGCGCGGACCAGCTCGGCCGCGTCGGGGTGCTCGGCGTCGAGCACCGCCAGGTGCGCACCCGGTCTTCGCCCCGCGCGCTCGTTCACCCGCGCGGAGTGCGCGAACAGCTCGATGAACGCGAGCGGCCCGGGGCTCACCCCGCCCGAGCGCCGGATCGGAGCTCCGCGCGGGCGCAGCTTCGAGAAGTGGATGCCGGCTCCGCCCGCGCCCTGCTGGATTCGCGCGGCGAGGCCCAGCGTCTCGTAGATGGACGCGAGCGAGTCCTCGGGCTCGATCACGTAGCAGGCGGCGAGCAGGTTGGAGCGGCCCGCGTTGGCGAGAATCGGGACGCTGGGCAGGAAGCGGCGCGACTCGATCAGCCCGCGGTAGAGGTCGGCGATGCGCTCGCGCTCGCTCTGCAGCGGCTCGGCGCCCGCCACCGCCGCCGCGACGCGCGCGGCGACCGCGGGAAGATCCGCCTCGCCCGGAGCGGCGCAGAGCGCCGCGAGCACCGCCCCAGCCGCTTCCCCCTGCGCGCCGCTCATCGCCGCACCTCCGCTCGGACGAGCGAGCAAGCTCCGTTCCCTGCGCCCCGTTGTCGCAGCGATGTGCCGATCGCTCCCAGCTCGCAGCCGCGCCGATCCCTTGACCGGGCACGCCCGTTGCTCCATGAGAGCAGATCATGCCGATCGCCGCGATCGAGAAGCCCGCGGGGGCCTGGCGCCTGCCGCCGAACCTGCGCGACTACGACCAGGCCTGTAGGGGCTTTTCCTGGCAGGAGTCGCGGCGCGCGCTCGCCGGGCTGCCGGGCGGGCGCGGCCTGAACATCGCGCACGAGGCCGTGGATCGGCACGCGGCCGGGCCGCTCGCCTCGCGTGTCGCGCTGCGGTTCCTCTCTCGGGACGGGGTCACTCGCGAGATCAGCTTCCGCGAGCTCGCCGAGCAGACCAACCGCTTCGCGAACCTCCTGCGCGAGCTCGGCGTGGGGAAGGGCGAGCGCGTCTTCGCGCTCGCGGGGCGCGTACCGGAGCTCTGGATCGCGGCGCTCGGAACTCTGAAGAACGGCAGCGTCTTCTGTCCGCTCTTCTCCGCGTTCGGACCGGAGCCGATCCGTACCCGCCTCGAGCGTGGCGACGGCCGCGTGCTGGTCACCAGCGACCCGCTCTACACGCGAAAGGTCGAAGCGCTGCGTCCGGCGCTGCCGAAGCTCGCGCACGCGCTTCTGGTCGGCCGCGACGCGTCCGCTCCGCTTCGCCTCGGAACGCACGATCTCGGCGAGCGCCTCGCCGCCGCGAGCCCGAGCTTCGAAATCCCCCCCACCAGCCCGGACGATCCGGCGCTGCTCCACTTCACCAGCGGCACCACGGGCGCGCCGAAGGGCGCCGTCCACGTCCATGCCGCGGTCGTCGCTCACCGCGAGACCGCGCGGCTCGCGCTCGACCTGCAGCCGGACGACATCTTCTGGTGTACCGCCGATCCGGGCTGGGTCACCGGCACGTCGTACGGGATCGTCGCGCCGCTCTCGCTGGGCGTGACCTGCGTGGTCGACGAGGCGGAGTTCGATGCGGAGCGCTGGTACGAGATCCTCGAGCGCGAGCGCGTCTCGAACTGGTACACCGCGCCGACGGCGGTGCGGATGCTGATGCGCGCCGGCTCCGAGCTGGCGAAGCGCCGCGACCTGTCGCGGCTCCGCTTCGTCGCCAGCGTCGGCGAGCCGCTGAATCCCGAAGCCGTGCTCTGGGGCCAGCAGGCGCTGGGGCTGCCGATCCACGACAACTGGTGGCAGACGGAGACCGGCGGAATCATGATCGCGAACTTCGCCTCGCAGGCGATCCGGCCCGGCTCGATGGGGCGACCGCTGCCCGGAATCGAGGCCGCGATCGTCGCGCGTCGGCCCGACGGCGGCGTCGACGTGATCGCCGAGCCCGAGGTCACCGGCGAGCTCGCGCTTCGCGCCGGCTGGCCGTCGATGTTCCGCGGCTACCTGCACGACGAGCAGCGCTACCAGAAGTGCTTCGCGGATGGCTGGTACCTGTCCGGCGACTTGGTGCGCCGCGATCGGGACGGCTACTACTGGTTCGTCGGGCGCGCCGACGACGTGATCAAATCGGCGGGACATCTGATCGGGCCCTTCGAGGTGGAGAGCGCGCTCATGGAGCACCCGGCGGTGATCGAGGCGGCGGTGATCGGAAGGCCCGACCCGGTCGCGGGCGAGAGCGTGAAGGCGTTCGTCGTGCTGCGGAGCTGTCACGAGGCGACGCCCGCACTCGTGCGCGAGATCCACGGCTTCGCGCGCTCGCGTCTGGGCGCGGCGGTCGCACCGAAGGAGATCGAGATCCGCGACGCGATCCCGAAGACGCGAAGCGGAAAGATCATGCGCCGGCTGCTCCGCGCGCGCGAGCTGGGGCTCCCCGAAGGCGATACTTCGACGCTGGAATCGGGCGCTTGAGCGGCGAACGCGCGCGCGAGCAGCAGCTTCTCGCCGGCATGATCCGGATCCGCCGCTTCGAGGAGAAGTGCGCCGAGCTCTACGGCCAGCAGAAGATCCGCGGCTTCCTGCACCTGTACATCGGCCAGGAGGCGGTGGCGGTGGGCGTGATGGCGGCTCTCGAGCCAGACGATGCGATCGTCGGCACGTACCGCGAGCACGGGCATGCGCTGGCGCGGGGCATCGCCGCGGGAGCGGTGATGGCGGAGATGTACGGCAAGCGCGAGGGCGCCAGCGGCGGGCGCGGAGGATCGATGCACATCTTCGACACGGCGAAGCGCTTCTACGGCGGCAACGCGATCGTCGCGGGCGGGCTTCCGCTCGCCGTCGGGCTGGCGCTGGCCGACAAGCTGCAGAATCGGCCGCGCGTCACCGTCTGCTTCTTCGGCGAGGGAGCGATCGCCGAGGGCGAGTTCCACGAATCGCTGAACCTCGCGGCGCTGTGGAAGCTTCCGGTGCTGTTCGTGTGCGAGAACAACCTGTACGCGATGGGCACGGCGCTCGCGCGCTCCGAGTCCGAGACGAACCTCTGCGTGAAGGCCGCGAGCTACGAGCTGCCGGCCTGGTCGGTGGACGGAATGGACGTGCGCGCGGTCGCGGAAACCGCGCGCCGCGCGGTTGTCGCCGTGAGAGAGGACGGCCCGCTCTTCCTCGAAGCGCGTACCTACCGCTTCCGCGCGCACTCGATGTTCGACGCGCAGCTCTACCGCCCCAAGAGCGAGGTCGAGGAGTGGAAGAAGCGCGACCCGATCGCGGGCTTCGCCGCGCGGCTGCGCGCCGAGGGCCTGCTCGACGACGCGGAGCTCGCCGGGTTCGAGGCGGCGGCCGACGCAGAGGTCGCGAGCGCGGTCGAGTTCGCCGAGAACGGCAGCTGGGAGCCGGTCGAGGATCTCGCGCGCCACGTCTACTGCGAGCGGGAGGCGCCGTGAGCGAGGTGAGTGGACCCGCGCGCAAGATCTCCTTCCGCGACGCGTTCCGCGAGGGGCTGCGCGAGGCCCTGCTCGCCGATCCGCGCGTCTTCCTGATGGGCGAGGACGTGGGGCGCTACGGCGGCTCGTACGCGGTGAGCCGTGGCCTGCTGGACGAGTTCGGACCCGAGCGGATCCGCGACACTCCGCTCTCGGAGTCGGCGTTCGTTGGCGCGGGGATCGGCGCGGCGCTCGGCGGCATGCGGCCGATCGTCGAGATCATGACCGTGAACTTCTCGCTGCTCGCGCTCGACCAGATCCTGAACACGGCGGCCACGCTCTCGCACATGTCGGGGGGCCAGCTCTGCGTGCCGCTGGTGATCCGCATGGCGACAGGCGCCGGAAGACAGCTCGCCGCGCAGCACTCGCACAGCCTGGAAGGCTGGTACGCGCACATTCCCGGCATCAAGGTGCTTGCGCCCGGCACGCTGGAGGACGCGCGGGGAATGCTCGCCAGCGCCCTCGCCGACCCGAACCCGGTGCTGATCTTCGAGCACGCGCGGCTGTACCCGGTCGAGGGCGAGCTCGCGCCCGACTCGGGCGCGGTCGAGATCGAGCGCGCCCGGCTGCGCCGGCGCGGCGGTGCGGTGTCGCTGGTCTGCTACGGCGGCACGCTCGACAAGACGCTCGCGGCGGCCGAGACGCTCGCGGCGCAGGGCATCGAGGCGGACGTTCTCGACCTGCGCGTGCTGCGTCCGCTCGACGAGGCGGCGATCCTCGAGACGATCTCGCGCACGCACCGTCTGGTGATCGTCGACGAGGGATGGCGAAGCGGCAGCCTCTCCGCCGAGGTGGCCGCGCGCGTCGCGGAGCGTGCGTTCTACGAGCTCGACGCGCCGATCCGCCGCGTCTGCGCAGCCGAGGTTCCGATCCCGTACCCCAAGCACCTCGAGGACGCGGCGCTGCCGCAGCCCGACGCGATCGTCGCGGCCGTGCGCGAGCTCCTGGCCGCGAATGGCTGACTTCATCATGCCGTCGCTGGGCGCCGACATGGATCGCGGCACGATCCTGCGCTGGTACAAGCAGCCCGGCGATCGGATCGAGCGCGGCGAGATCGTCGTGCTCGTCGACACCGACAAGGCCGAGATCGAGGTCGAGAGCTTCGGCGCCGGCTGGCTCGACGCCGTGCTGGTGAACGAGGGCGAGACCGTTCCGGTCGGGACCGCCATCGCGCGGATCCGGACCGGCGCGGGCGAGCCTGAGCGGCCGACCGCGCCCGCCGCGCGGCCCGCCGCCACAGTGCCGACGCCCGCGCCCGTGCCTCCGACACCGCCACGTGTCGCACCGCCCGCGGGGTCGCGGGTCCACGCGTCGCCGCTGGCGCGCCGCATCGCCGCGGATCTCGGTGTCGATCTGGCGCGGGTCACGGGCAGTGGACCCGAGGGAGCGATCACGCGCGAGGACGTCGAGCGGGCCGCGGCTCGGCCCGCGCCCGCGCCCGAAGCCCGACCCGCGGGCGCGCGCGGGGACAAGCACGCGACCATGCGCAGCGCGATCGCCGCGGCGATGGAGCGCGCGAACCGCGAGATCCCGCACTACTACCTGGCGACGCGGGTGGACCTGTCCCGGGCGCTCGCCTGGCTCGCGGAGCAGAACGCGTCGCGGCCGCTCGCGGAGCGCGTGCTGCCGGTGGCGCTGTTCCTTGCGGCAGTCGGCCGAGCCGCCGTCGAGGTTCCCGAGCTGAACGGCTTCTGGCGCGACGGCGGCTTCGTGCCGGGCGAAGGCGTGAACGTCGGTGTGATCATCTCGCTGCGCCAGGGGGGGATCCTCGCGCCCGCGCTGCGCGACGTGCCGGGGACGAGCGTCACGGATCTCTTCGCCGCGTTTCGCGAGCTGGTCGCGCGCGCGCGCGCGGGAAAGCTGCGCAGCTCCGACGTCGCGGGCGGGACGATCACCGTCACCAGCCTCGGCGATCAAGGCGTCGAGACCGTCTACGGCGTGATCCTGCCGCCGCAGGTCGCGCTGGTGGGCTTCGGAAAGATCTCCGACCAGCCGTTCGCGGAGCACGGCCTGCTCGGCGTGAAGCCCGTCGTCGAGATCACGCTGGCGGCCGATCACCGCGCCAGCGACGGCCATCGCGGCGGGCGCTTCCTCGCCGCGATCGCGCGGCTGCTGCAGGAGCCGGAGTCGCTGTGACGCGCGACGAGCTCCGCGCGCACGTGCTCGCCGCGCTGTCCGGCATCGCGCCCGAAGCCGACCCCGCCTCGCTGCGCGGCAGCGTGGCACTGCGCGACCAGCTCGATCTGGACTCGATGGACTTCCTGAACTTCCTGATCGCCGTCCACCAGCGCACCGGGGTCGAAATCCCGGAAGCCGACTACGGCAAGCTCTCGACGCTCGACCAGCTCGTCGCGTACCTCTCGCGGAAGACCGGAACGAAGTGAGCGCGATCGCGCGAAGCTGGGTGCGGATCGCGGCCGCGACGGCGTGTCTGGCGCTGGCGTGCGTGCCGCTCACGACGGAGCGCGAGATCGCGCTCGGGCGAAGCGCGGCACGGCAGGTCGAGACCGAGATGGGGCTCGTGCGCGATCCCGAGCTGGTCGCGTACGTGCGTGCGCTCGGCGCGCGGCTCGCGGCGCTCTCGCCGCGCAAGGATCTCGGCTACGACTTCAACGTCGTCGACATGGCCGAGGCGAACGCGTTCGCGCTTCCCGGCGGGCACATCTACGTCTCGCGCGGCCTGCTCGCGATCTCGAACTCCGAGGACGAGCTGGCCAACGTGATCGGGCACGAGATCGGGCACGTCGCCGCGCGCCACCACGCGCGGCAGCAGGAGCGCCAGCAGAAGGTCGGAGTCGCGGCCATCCTCGGCACGCTGGCGGCGGCGGCGCTCGGCGGCGCGGAGGCCGCGCAGAGCGTCGGCGAGCTCGGCCAGATCGCAGGCGCGGGGTATCTGGCCGCGCACAGCCGCGACCAGGAGCGCGAGGCGGACGAGATCGGCCAGGCGCTCTCCGCGAGCGCAGGCTGGAACCCGTCGGGAATGGCCGAGTTCCTCGCCACGCTCGAGCGCGAGACGACGCTCGCGCTGGGGAAGAAGCGCCAGCCGAGCTTCCTCGACACGCATCCGGCGACACCGGAGCGTGTCGAGAGCGCGTGGGCGCGCGCGCGCACGCTCGCGCGAGCGCCGGCGAAGCCCGTGGCGCGCGACCGCGCCGCGTTCCTCGCCAAGCTCGACGGGCTCGTGGTCGACGAGGATCCGGCGGGCGGGATCTTCGACGGCGCGCTGTTCCGACAGCCGGAGCTCGATTTTCGCATCCGCTTCCCGGCCGAGTGGCAGACCGCGAACTCGCCGACCGCGGTCGGTGCGGTCGCGCCGGATCGATCGGCGCTGATCCAGCTCGGGCTCGCGGGCGAGGGGAGCGATCCGCGAGCGGCGGCGCAGCGGGATCTCGCCAAGCAGGAAGCAGAGGTCGTCCGGCACGGGGCGGTCTCGATCGGCGCGCTCCGCGGCTACCAGGCGCGTCTCAGCCAGACCTCGTCGCAGGGGAAGGTCGGGGCGCTGTTCACCTGGATCGCGTACGGCGGCCGGATCTACCGCGTCGAGTGCGTCGCCGCCGAAGCGCGCTTCGCCAGGTTCGCCCCGAGCTGCGAGAGCACCACGGGCAGCTTCCGGCCGCTCGACGCCGACGAGCGGCGGCGAATCCAGGCGCACGTGCTGCGCATCGCGACCGCGCGTTCGGGCGAGGGGCTCGCCGCGCTCGGAGCGCGGGCGGGAAACGTCTGGAGCCCGGAGCGCACCGCGGTCGTGAACGGCATGGCCGGAGTCTCGGCGCCGCTCCCGGGAGGGAAGCTCAAGATCGCGGTCGCGGTTCCGTACACGTCGCTGGCGCGGGAACGCTAGCCCGCATTTCTCACCACGGTGATCCGTAGGTGGTCGCGGTGCGCTGCGAGGGCGTCGGCGGTGGTGGCTCGGCGGCCGAGGGCCAGCGGCGGCCTTCGAGGGGATGGCGGGCCGTTCGCCGGC
>Ga0194127_10002220_pt1 | contig 26942 bp, 17 predicted proteins | sample TA2KigC100mmetaG_FD_148624 | JGI IMG/M metagenome (GOLD analysis project Ga0194127, IMG submission 148624) | Freshwater microbial communities from Lake Tanganyika, Tanzania - TA2015036 Kigoma Deep Cast 100m | ecosystem: Environmental > Aquatic > Freshwater > Lake | place: Tanzania: Lake...
AAGCGGGCGTGTCTGGGATTCTTTGCCAATATCAAGGACCATCGAGTGGCGCTGCGAACTCTGCTAACCGAAAATTTCGAAATCATTGCGGCCGCCTAACTGGACATTTCCAGGTGGAATGGGTATATCATCCTATTTATCCGATACTTAATTGTCCAAATCCATTGCTATTTCTTAAATTCCTGTATATTGTTTCGGTTTCTAAAAATCGTCGATTGGATTGGATAAAACAGCAAATGAAAATCGTTATCTTTGGAGTTTGTGTTTTTTTGAGCGCGTTCCTGCTGTTCCAGGTACAGCCGCTGATGGGGCGATTTCTGCTGCCGTGGTTTGGAGGCAGCCCGGAAGTGTGGACGGCGTGTATGCTTTTTTTCCAGCTTTTTCTGCTGGCCGGTTATGCGTGGGCGCACCTGAATACTCGTTTTTTTTCACCGCGGCAGCAAACGATCAATCAGATTCTGCTTTTGGCCGCGGCCGGGGTCATGCTTTCGATCGTGCCGACGGATTCATTCAAGCCCTCACCGGGGCAAAATCCGATTTTGCAAATTCTTCTGATTTGTACGGTCTGCGTCGGCCTGCCTTACTTCCTGCTGGCGACGACGGGGCCTGTTTTGCAGGCGTGGTTTGCCCGGCTGTTTCCCGCCAAAGAGCCGTATCGTTTGTACGCCCTCGGCAACGCCGGTTCTCTGCTGGCTTTGATTAGTTTCCCGCTTCTTTTTGAACCGAATCTGACGCGTTTTACCATTGCAAAATTCTGGTCGGCGGGATTTCTCGCATACGCGATACTGTATGCGTCGGTCGCTGTTGGGGTGTGGAAAAATTATATTGCAGAATCATCGAGACAAGCACATTTGACCGCCAAACCCAAAATAACCGCGGTTGCGCCGAAATTATTTGTCCTGTGGCTGGTCCTGCCGGCCTGCGCGTCGGTGGAGCTATTGGCGGTGACGACCAAAATCACGCAGGATATCGCCGTGATTCCTTTTTTGTGGATTGTGCCGCTGTGCCTGTACCTGCTGTCGTTTATTTTGTGTTTTGACCATCCGCGGTGGTATGTTCGGCCGGTGTTTTTGTCGTTGTTTATCGCGAGTATCGTCGGCGTTATTTTCGCCCGCAACGAAGAGGGAAACCTCAGCCCGGTTGCGTTGATTGTATTGTACACAACGATGCTGTTCTTCTGTTCGATGGTTTGTCACGGCGAATTGTATCGTCTTCGTCCGCAGGCTTCTCATCTGACGACCTATTATCTGGCGATTGCCGCCGGTGGAGCCATAGGCGGCGTTTTCGTAGCGGTTATCGCCCCGCTGATTTTCAGCGTCTATCACGAATTGCATATCGGGCTTCTGGTTTGTGCGGCGACAGTGCTGATGGCGCAACAGGGGCTAACCGTTTCGCAGCAAAAACGCAGGCAAATCTGGGTTTTTATGCTGCTTATTGCCGGGACTATCGGGATTATCTTTCAAGGCCGAAAAACCATCGCCAATCAAACCGCAATTGACAACTGCCGCAATTTTTTTGGCGTCCTGACGGTATGGGAAGAATCGCCGCAGGATCCACAGATGCATAAGCTGCTTTTGCAGCACGGCACGACGTTTCACGGCCTGCAATTCCAGAATCCGCAAAAGAAACTGCTCCCCACGGCGTATTACAGTCCCAAAAGCGGTATTGGTCTGCTGCTGCGGAATATGCCCAGACAGAACCATCGTAAAATCGGGATTGTCGGGCTGGGCGTCGGCACCATCGCCATCTATGGACAGCCTTCGGATACGATTCGCTTTTATGAAATCAATCCACAGGTGGAGCAGATGGCGCGAAAGTACTTCAGTTATTTATCGCAAACCAAAGCCGAGATTGAAATTGTTTTAGGTGACGCGCGTCTTTCGATGGAAAATGAATCGCCGCAGAAATACGACGTTCTGGTATTGGACGCTTTCAGTTCCGACGCGGTGCCGGTCCATTTGCTGACTGAGGAGGCGTTTGCGATATACCTGAAACATCTGGCCCCGGACGGCGTTCTGGCGTTTCATATTTCCACAATGCACCTGAATCTGCATTCGGTGGTGTGGAAGGCGGCAAAAGAATTAGGGCTTTCGAGTACATGGATTGAAAATGATGACGACCCTGAAACCGGCAAGCTGGCTTCCGACTGGATTTTACTGAGCCGGGAATCTTCGGCATTGAATATTCCCGCTCTTGAAGCCGCCGCCAGTCCGCAGAAAAACAAATTGCCGGACATTCGTTTGTGGACGGATGACCATATCAACCTCCTGCAAATTCTGAAATAAAAGCGGTTTTGTGATCCGTAAAAGATTTTTTGGGTTCCTCTATTCCACTCCTCACTTTTGGGAACCACGACGGGTGCTGGGGGGAAGGTTATTGCTGACCGATGAAGTTCGGCACGAGTTCTTTCAATATCGGAATAATTTGCGACCGATCCTGGGAGTGTGCAACTTTGAGCAGTCTTTCGATGCCGATTCGCAGTGTTTCGCGGTCTCTGGGGATATTTTCCCAGACGGCAATTTTAGGATGTCTGGTCGCCACCATGTTTTCGCCTTCAATGGAAAGCTCTTCAAATAATTTTTCGCCGGGGCGCAAGCCCGTAAATTCGATTTCAATATCTTCTCCCGGCCGAAACCCACTGAGCGTAATCAATTCACGGGCCAGATCAACGATTTTGACCGGTTCGCCCATATCAAGGACGAAAATCTCGCCGCCCTGGCCCATCGCCGCGGCCTGCAGGACAAGCTGGCTGGCTTCGGGAATGGTCATAAAATACCGCCGCATCTCAGGATGAGTAACTGTAACCGGCCCGCCGGCGGCAATCTGCTGTTTAAAAATCGGTACGACCGAGCCGTTGGAACCGAGCACATTCCCGAAACGCACCGTGACAAAATGCGTCTTACTGGTTTTGTTCAGGTCCTGGATATACATTTCGGCCACCCGCTTGGACGAGCCCATAATGCTGGTGGGGTTGACGGCCTTATCGGTGGAAATCATCACGAAACATTCGGCCCCAAAGGCATCGGCCGTGTCGGCGACCGTCCGCGTACCTATAATATTATTTTTAATCGCTTCCCCTGGATTCTGCTCCATGAGGGGGACATGCTTATGCGCCGCGGCGTGAATTACCACCTGCGGCCGGTAACAGTTAAAAAGCTGCTCCATTCGCACCCTGTCGGTAATATCAGCGATAATAGATTCGAGCGGCACTGCTGGAAACGATTCTCGCAATTCCCGTTCGATGAAAAACAGAGGGTTTTCCGCCTGTTCTAAAAGGAGAAGTTTTCGCGGCTCAAAGGCACAGACCTGGCGGCACATTTCCGAACCGATCGATCCGCCCGCCCCGGTGACCAGAATCACATTGTCTTTCAAAAAAACGTGAATCTGTTCCATATCGAGATTCACCACTTCCCGGCCCAGCAGGTCATTGATGTCCACGTCCCTCATCTGTGAGACCTGCAGTTTACCGGCGGCGATATCCATCAGGGAAGGAACAGTACTAAAACGTATCTTGGCTCCCTGGCAGACCTGAACAACCCGCCGAAGCTGCGTACGGCTTGCGCTGGGAATAGCGACGGCGATTTCGTCGATACTCCGCTTTTTACAAATCGACGCCAGATCATCGACCGTTCCAAGAACAGGAATGCCGTTGATTTCGGTATCCCGCTTGGCGGGGTCGTCATCCACAAACCCGACGACTTCATACTGAGAATCTCTTCGCCGAATCATTTCTCGCAGCAGCGCTTCTCCCGCGTTGCCGGCGCCGACGATTAAAAACCGACGGACAATTCCCCGATGCTCGGAGAAAAATTCCTCGTGATACAAACGGACCACCATTCGCACCCCGGAAAGCAGCATAATGGTGGTGAACAAATCCAGCATCAGAACGCCCTCGATGGGCCGCCGTACATCATCCCGAAGCCGGGTGTGGTCCGACTTGAGCCGCTGGCGTGTAATGTCATCCAAATCCAATCGCTCCAGTTGATCTGAAATTGCCTTCATTCGGCCGACTTCCATAAAATCCCGGAGCCCTGTTAAATAGATGAGCTGCTTTTGGTAGGGCAGGGCCTGCTGGTCGGCAATCGCCGAAGCGATATCCCTTTTTACTTGTTCCATCCTGTCCCGAATGGTTTGAATTGCCGAGTCCGAAACAAATCGATGTCCCGTCACGCTGTAAACATACCAGAGAGCAATCAGAAAAACGGTGCAGACCAGAGCCGCTTTGGCGATTCCTAACAGGTCCGTGACCCCCACGTACCGCCACCAGCCGCGATATTGCTTGAAGCATGCAAAAACCGCCAGCTTGACCGGTAAAATCACCGCGAGTAAGATGAGAAAGGGATAGAGTGCCCACCGCCGCTCCAGTCCCCTCTCGTACACAAACGCGAATAAAAACGCCATTGCCAGCGCCAGAACAAACGTCACGACATGAGCCAGCACAATGAACATTTTACGATAGCGTATCAGTCCCCTGGAGCCGCCACCGGCCTTGGCTGTGAACGATGAAATTTGCTGTTTTCCCGCCATTATTTGCGTTTTTACGAAAGAAACTTTCCTATTATGCCTTGGTCTTACCCGAAATTGCGATCTTTGTCAATTGTTTGTTTTATCTTTCCCGTTTTTAGGACAGGCTTTAAATGAGGACGAACGGCGTGATTACGACTCCAGATGGACCCATATTTTTTCGACGGGCGTTTGGTCCACTTTTCTACGCATCAGCGCATAGATGATGGTCATGCTCGAAAAAATAAAACTGACGGCCATGGCCGCAATCAGCGCCGTAATGGCCAGCATCAGCAATCCAATCATCGCACCGGCAAGATGTTCCGGCCCGCCGGCCGGAGCCGCCGGGGAGCCAAGCAAAGAAAACAAGCTCGGCTCAGCCCAGATGCGTTCCAGTTTTCCGGGCCCGGTTTCGGGCTGCCAGACTCCTAATTGAATAGAATGATAGGTCACCCATAAAACGGCAAACAGGAGCCCCCGCATTACGAGGTAAAAAAAAGTCCCGAGGAGCGATTGTACCAGCAAATAAAAAACCATCCAAATGGGTTTGCTCAGCACATAACAGATAGCTCTTCCAATGGCATCCAGAGCGGAAGTTCCTTCATACGCGATGGCCGGGAACATCAAGCCCGTTCCTGCAATCGAGATTGCCAAAAGCAAGGTCAGCACAAAACCGATCGACAGCAGTACGGCTAAAAGAATCGCCAGTATAAATTCCCCCGCCCAGGGGATATTCACGATCAGGCCGATGGCGACCAGAATCAGAGAAAAGATGCCCATAAAGAGGCTTGGGATGAGGGGCGCGGAAATAAGACTCCTGAATCTTTCCCGCACGAATTCAAACGCCTCAAAAACGCCCGGTTTTTCGTTTCCGGCAAACTCCAGCGCCGCGCAGCGGCAAATTGCCCCTCCCGTCGCGCACAAAACCACAAACGAATAGGTCAGAAACAGAATGCTGTATGTCGTATGAAATCGTAAGGCCCATACCAGCGAATAAAAACACAGTTTCAGATTGAGCCATATCTGATAGACCACTCCCGCGGAAGCTATTCCGTTGTTCGGCGGCGGCGCTTCAAATTTAAATAGCGATTTGAACACAATAACCGTGGTATCGTTAAATCGTGACGTCCAGAAGTGCCACAGGGTTGAGAATACTCCCTGTCCCTGGTATTTGCCCTGATTGGCCTGAATGAACCACTTCGTATGTTCCGGATATTGCAGATACGAGGCCAGTTCCGTGCCTTGGATAAAGGCGGACGAATCGCCGCCGAACAGACCCCGGGGAACTTTACGGTTCGGACTGACCGTCACGGAATGCGAACACATATCCATTGCCATACCCCCCGCACAAATGAGCGACACGGCCAAAAATGCGATGAGTACTTTTGCCGGGCCGACCGACAGCTTGAAGGCATACGCCAGCCTCGGCAGTGCCATATCTTCCCACATTTGCCCGACGGTACGCTGCTGCGACATAAGACGCCTTATCAGAATATCATAGACTTCATTTTTTTAGTGCGAATGGATATTATCGTTGCATCGGCTGGAATTGCAATCAAAAATCCCGGATTGACGACAGTGTTCCTTTTTCACCATGGATTTAATCCATAGACATTTCGATAAAGAACTCATTCGGTTCTTCCTGCATCGTATTGGGTTCGTCCGCGGGTTCGTTTGTCTCAGGCATGACATTGGCATCCGGCTGCGGAATCACTTGTTTTGGCGGAGGCGGAATATTCGGCTCGGCCGCATCTGGTTTTGCCTTTGGCAAGACATTGGGTTCCGGCAAGGGCGTCTTTATGACATTCGGTTCCGCCCCCGCCTGTGGGGGAACCGTCGCCATTTGTGTTTTGTGAAGAGATTCCCGTATCTCCTGCCGCATCCGGTTTTCGATGGCTTCAATCGCCCCGATAAAAGGATTTTCTTCCGTCGGATTTTCGGCATACCACTTTTGAGCCGCCCGGTCCAGCAGGTCAATCGCCGCTTTATCCCCGAACTGTCCCAGATAGTGCGCCGCTACAATTTGCATCGGATAGGCCCCTGTCCTCAGAACCCCCAGAAGACCCTGGACATCCTTAGTTTCTCCCATTTCAAAGACCTGCCGGATATCCCGGGGCAAATTGGCGGAATCGGCCTGAGGGTCATTTTGTTGCGCGGAAGGAGAATTCCCCCGCCGGATTTCTGTTTTATTTTCTCTCACGGACAGTGGACGCATCCATAGCGCCCAAACAACGACTGCTCCGCATAAGACCACGACACCGCAGGCGACCGCTATTTTCTTTCCGGCGTTCCAGTCGGCTGGTTTGTTTCGGGTCAGTACGGCAAGAATTTGTTCCTGCAGACGCTGTATGGTCTCCGGAGCGATGGCGGGTTTGGGATTGAGGGCGCGAAAGATTTTTTCCAGATTCATTTCCTGCGACGCCAAATCCGCCGGAATGGGCCGCGATGTTTCCTGGCTTCCGATCCGCAAGAGAGATTCCAGGATTCTTCTGAAAGAATGCCTGGCTTTGTACAGAAGGGTTTGTACGTCGGCGATTGTCCGTTCATATTTAACCGCGATAACGGCGGGACTTTCCAGCCGAAGGTAGCGGAACACAAGGATTTCCTGTTCATCCCGAGAGAGCATCGCCAGAGCCTGCTGACAGAGTCGAATCAGTTCAGGCCAGAACGGTTCTGTTTCCAGAAGGGGATGTGTTGAAAGCTGACCAACCGCGATTTGCAGCTCCGGACTGACGGAAGTTTCGACCGGCTGAACAAAACCTTCGCTCGTTACCTGAGTAAAGGCGGATAACAGCACCTCCGCCATGGTTTGTCCGGATTTTATATATTCATTCAGATGTTGGGCAACGGAAAGAAACGTCTGCTCGAGAATTCGGGCAGCCTGTACCTCGTCGCCACGACAACCGTACCACGCTCGTCCGTAGATCCAGCCGGCGTAATCTTCCAGCCATTTCTGTGCGAGATGAACATCCCCATTGGCCAGCAATTTAACCCGCCGTCTGGTCCAGAATGAATCGATCATATCCGCTCCGCTGTCTTTCTTTTGAAAATGCGCCCGGCGGGACTCGAACCTGCGACCTTCGGTTTAGGAAACCGACGCTCTATCCTGCTGAGCTACGAGCGCAAAAACCATAACTTTTCCCAATATACTACTACTCTTGAGTGAAATTGTCTATGTTGAATCAATATACCCCAGCCAGGCTGTTTTGTGAACTGCTTTAATTCTCCAAGGTTCATATAAGTCACTCTTTCTCCGATTTGAAATGGGATGTGAGAATTATATCCCTCAAAATAATAAATGGCAAAGGGAAAAAACAGGAAGTCTCAACGAGTCAAGACGATTTAAATAAACAAGTCTTATACCTGCCCTGCCGTCCAACTTATTTCAGCCGGATACCATTGCCGCAAGAATCCCCGCGGCGGCGATAAAACAAATCGGCCCAATCAACAGCAAAATAATTTTCCCCAGCGGTGCCTCAAAATAACTGGCCGACAAACTCAAACACAAATGCACCGGCGTCAGATTCAGTCCGCAAAGCAATCCCGAAAACGCCAGCGTCTGCAACCCGATATGCACCTGGCCATTCGTAATCATAAACGGCAGCAGCAGCGGAAACGTAATCGCCACCGTCGGCATCGTCAGACCCGTCAGCGACGCCACAATCATCGGCAGCACAAAGAGCAATACCCACGTCGGCATGTGTATCCGTGTAAAAAACGCCGCCACCGCTGCGATACTGTCCCCGGCCTGCAAATTCAGCTTAAACAGCAGTGCCCCCAGAATCAGCAGCACAAAATCCGTCTCAAAGCCTTCCTTAAAAAGCCCGCTCCAGCGCGGCAGCGGAATTTTATTGACCCACGCGAACAAGCACAGCGACACCAATAACCCAATCGCCGGGTTGATATTGAATGCCATATAAAGCGCCGCCACCAGTGCTATCGGCCAGAACGCCCGCATGAACGTCCGCAGACTGCCCAGCCACGTCTCATTAGACCGCGACTGTTTGCCTTTGGGCGGTATCCCAATCAGCAATAAAAAAACAGTTCCACCGACAAGCCCAAAAATTGTCATCAGGATATTGCGGCTGATCATCGCCAAAGCGGAAATCCCCAGCATTCCCTGAATCAGCGGCACGGCCGGAAACAGCGGCCAAATCGTCTCCCACTGATGCCGAAAAAGAAAATTAATCGCCGCCGACCGCGTCCGGCTCACACCGATGCTGTCGGCCAAATCACGCACCATCGGCGCCGAAAGCATAATCCCTCCCGGCGTCGGCAATAGCACCATCAGCAGCGGTACCGTGCACATCGCCAGCCGCCGGCTCTTAAACAGATTCTGGAGTGCCGAAGCCAGCCGCTGCGAAACGCCCGCCTCCTTCATCGCCAGCCCCATCACATTGACAAGATTGACCAGCGCCGTCAGCGTCACAAACAGATACCCCGTCGTCTGGTCCAGCGGCTTAGTCCGCCACTCCTCCATAAACGCCCGCCATAACTGCCCCGGCCAGACTGCCAGCAGTATCTCCAGCACCGCCGCCGCCAAAATCATCGCCGTCCCGATTTTGAACTTCCACCGCAGCAGCACAACAAATGCCGTCAGCGCCAATCCCATTGAAATTAATTCATACATCGCCATTCCCGCAATTAATCATTCAAAATCCTCTACCCCCTCCCCCCCGAAAAAGCAAGCCAATTTCTCCCGGCAAAGATTTGTCTTTGACCCAATCTCCTGTTATAGTAATAAAAACGAAAAAAGAAAGTGATAGCCGACTATGACAAAAACAACGGAACAAATCGGTGCAGACCTGGCCTCGCTCGTCAAAGGCGACGTCCTGATTGATATCTACAATCGCGTCGCCTTCAGCGCCGACGCCAGTATCTACAGCATCCGCCCCGAATGTGTCGTCGCCCCCAAAGACGAAGCCGACGTCATCGCCGTCGTCCAATACGCAAGCCGAAACAACATCCCCGTCGCTCCGCGCGGCGCAGGTTCCGGCCTTGCCGGCGAATCCCTCACCACCGGCATCGTCCTCGACTTCCGCCGGTATATGAACCGCATCCTCGATAGCCGCGATAGCGGCCAATCCGCCCTCTGTCAGCCGGGCGTCGTCCTCGACAAACTCAACGCGGCGCTGGCCAAATACAAAAAGAAAATCGGCCCCGACCCCTCAAGCTCTAATCGTGCCGTTATCGGCGGATGCGTTGCCAACAACGCCACCGGCGCACACTTCCTCCAGTACGGCTACATCGCCGACCACGTCCGCAGCATCCGCGCCGTCCTCCACGACGGCTCCGTTGCCGAATTGCGAAACGATATGTCGCCCGAGGAAATCGAAAACCCGACCCTGCGAAATATCGCCCGCCAGTGTGTCGAACTGCTGACCGGCAAGGAAAATCTCATCGCCGCCGCCCAGCCCAGAACCCGGCGCAACCGTTGCGGCTACACCATCCGGAATATCTGCCGCCCCGGCCGCATCGACCTGGCCAGACTCATGACCGGCTCCGAAGGGACGCTGGCCGTCTTCACCGAAATTGAACTGGCGACCGTCGATGTCCCCCCCGTCGCCGGATTAGTGCAATTGGAATTCGCATCCTTCGAATCCATGGCCAAAGCCGTACCAATTATTGTAAATTCCGGCGCCTCCGCCTGTGAACTGATGGACCAGCGGCTGATGACGATGGCCCGCAAGGCCTTCCCGCAATACGCCGATGTCCTCCCGCAAAAATGCGTCGCCGCCCTGCTGGTCGAAAACGTCGGCGACAACGACGGACAGCTCCGTCAGAAACTTCAGCAAACCGTGGATGCGGTTGGAACCCTGTCCGCCAAAAACACGGGGGTTCTCGACGCCGCCCAGCAGGCCAAACTCTGGAAAAGCCGCAAAGACGCCGTCCCCCTGCTCAATCGCGACAAAGGCCCGCGCCATCCCGTCGCATTCATCGAAGACGTCTCCGTCGAACCGGCCCTGCTGGATAAATACGTCGCCGGCCTCGAAAGCGTCTGCAAAAAATACGACATCCCGATGGCCTTCTACGGCCACGCCGGCGACGGCGAACTCCATATCCGACCTTATCTCGACCTGTCCAGCCCCGACGACGTCAAACGGATGCGAGACATCGCCGAAGAAGTCTTCCAACTCGCATGGTCGCTGGGCGGCACCATCAGCGGCGAACACGCCGACGGCCTCGTCCGCGCCTCATTCATCGAACGCCAGTACGGCAAAGCCTATTATCAACTCCTCTGCGGCATAAAAAACATCTTCGACCCCGCCGGCATCCTCAACCCCGGAAAAATCGTCAACGCCGACCCTGACATCATGCAGAAAAATCTCCGCGGTATCGTTCTCAACGCGGCAAAAAATTTCCAGACCGAACTGCAATTTGCCGGCCGGCAGTATCGTTACGAAATCGAACAATGCAACGGCTGCGGTGTATGCCTGACCACCGGCTCAGGCAGCCGGATGTGTCCCGTCTTCCGCGCCACTGACGAAGAACTCGCCACGCCGCGAGGCAAAGCAAACCTCATGCGAAGCTGGCTCTCCGGCGGCCTCGAAGAAAAACAGGGCTTCGACGCCAAATCTTTCCACCGCATTCTCTCGCTGTGCGTCAACTGCCGGATGTGTTCACTCGAATGTCCTTCCGGCGTCGATACCTCCAAACTCATCGTTGAGGCCCGCGCCAAACTTGCCAAATACAGCGGCTTCTCCATCACTGAATTTGCGCTGTCCAACAATCGCTGGATGAGCATACTCGCCTCCACATTCGCCCCGCTGAGCAACTGGATTATGAACCTGAACATTACACGCTGGCTCCTCGAAAAAACAATGGGCTTCGACCGCCGGCGTTTATTCCCCGCGTTCCAGCGAGGCTCATTCATCAACAAAGCCAACGACTGCATCCAACACGCCGGCCCCGTCACCGACCCCGTCGATAAAGTCGTCTATTTCGCAGACTCCTACGCCCGCTACAACGACCACAGCCTCGGCCTTGCGGCAATTAAAGTCCTCCGCCGGCTCGGCGTCGATGTCGTCGTGCCCAACCAGCGTCCCGCGCCGATGCCCGCTTATGTCTATGGCAATCTGGCCCGCGCGCGAAAGGATATGCAATACAACCTCCGGCAGCTCTGGCCGTATGTCCGGCAGGGTTATAAAATCATCTGTTCCGAACCCAGCGCCGTGATGTTCCTCAAAGATGAACTGCCCCTGCTCATTGATTCCGAACCGGCCCGCGCCGTCTCCGCCGCCGCCGTCGAACTGATGGAATACCTCAACGCCTTGCTGCAAACTTCAAGCAACAAACTAAGAATTAAGAAATCCGAACCAAGGGCTGTTTCTTATCACGCCCCCTGCCATCTTAAATCGCTTAACGGCGCAAAAAATACGCTCGAACTCTTTGCCAAACTCGGCATCGTCATTAGCGACCTCAACGGCGGCTGCTGCGGCCTTGCCGGCACTTCGGGAATGCAGAAGAAAAACCGCGACCTCTGCGACGCCATCGGCCTGCCCCTTCGACAAATCGTCAACAACGTCAACCCCGACTGCATCCTGACCGAATGCGCCGCCTGCAAAATGCAGATCGAACACCTCGCCGGCAGACCCGTCGTCCACCCGATAATGCTCCTGGCACAAAATCTACTCGACGCGGCGCACAAAACACTATAGAATCATATTTATGACCTCCGCCCCTTCGACACAAGTGGTCTTATTCGCTTTCGGTCTGACGATTCTGGCCGGCCTTTCCACCGGCATCGGCAGCACGCTGGCGTTCTTTGCCAAACGCACCAACACACGCTTTCTGTCGGTCGCGCTGGGCTTTTCGGCGGGCGTGATGATTTACGTCTCGATGATTGAAATCTTCGCCAAAGCCCGCATTGCACTCGAAAACGCCGTCGGCGCTCGCCCCGGCTACTGGATTACCGTCGCGGCGTTCTTTGCCGGCATCGCTCTGATTGCCATCATCGACAAACTCGTGCCATCGTTCGAAAACCCGCACGAAATGCATCTCGCCGAAGAAATGAACGACCGCGCCGCCGCTGAAAAACAGCGAAAGCTCCATCGCATGGGACTGCTGACCGCGCTGGCGCTGGGCATCCACAACTTTCCCGAAGGCTTGGCCACGTTCGCCTCGGCCCTCAAAAGCCCGCACCTCGGCGTCGCCATCGCCGTCGCCATCGCCATCCACAACATCCCCGAAGGCATCGCCGTATCCATCCCCATCTATTATGCCACCGGCAGCCGCCAGAAGGCCTTTTTCTATTCCTTCATTTCCGGCCTCGCTGAACCCGTCGGCGCCGCCATCGGCTACGCCATCCTCTTCAAATTCTTCAACGACGTCGTCTTCGGCATCCTGTTTGCGGTCGTTGCGGGCATTATGGTCTTTATCTCGCTCGATGAATTGCTCCCCTCCGCACGCGAGTACGGCGAACACCACCTCTCTATCTACGGCCTCGTCGCCGGCATGGCCGTCATGGCCATCAGCCTGCTGCTGTTTGTGTAGAAGGCACACCATTCAGCATTCGGCGGACAGAGAATGCGTCACAGCCGCTCCGACTGTGAAATCCCGTGTCGGGTGGCAGTCACTGAGCGTTCTTTTTTATTTCGCCATATTGGGTGCCCTGCTCACGCTTGCGTGGGCAGGCTGAAATCTATTCGCTGTCATCATTGTCTTCCGCCGGCTCCGGACGCTGCGGCGGCATATCAAGCACCAAAGGCTCCGCGTTCAATATCCGCTTGAGCACATCAGGATATTCAAAGTTATTGACGCCGCCGCTGGTATGTTTGGCCAGCATTTTGATTGTCGCGGTGAATTTCTTATCCAACGGCGCGATAAATGTCATCGGCGTCTTGCCCGCCCCGGCTGGAAGCGTAAGCTGATACGCATGCAGTGTCAGCCGCTCCATCAGCGGCGTTTCTTCTTCGCGTCTTCGTGACGGGCGATAGTTGGACTTGAAAGACGATAAATAAATCGCCCCGCCTTCCGCGTACAGCGGGTCAATCGCCAGCGGCAGTCCGCGGTGAGACAGATGAATCCGAATCTGGTGCGTCCGGCCCGTAATCGGCGACGCCGCCAGCAGGCACATCGGCCCCATCGGCAATAGCACCTGATAAAACGTCTTCGCCTGCTTGCCGTGCTGAGAGTCAATTTTCACTTTTTGAATTTTATCATTTTTGGCAATCGGGTCGCTGATGAAGCCTTTGTCTTTTGCCGGCCGGCCGCGAACTATCGCGAGATAAACCTTCCGGGCGTCGTGGCCTGCGAAGCACCGGCTGCAAAACGTCTGGGCCTCACGGTTGAGCGCGACCACCAACACACCGGAGGTGTCCTTGTCGAGCCGGTGAACCAGCCGCAATTCACCCAGTTCCGGCCGCTGATCCGTCAGCACTTGCAGGATGCTGTCGGAGCCGCTGCGGTCGGACGTCACCGATACCCCTGCCGGCTTGTTGATGACCAGGATGTCCGCATCCTCATAAATGATTCCGATTTCGTCTTTGTCTTTAGCCATTGATTCTCCCATTATCGTTTTCGGGCATTATATCGAATTATACCCCAGACGGAAAGTATTATGCGAAAACAGATTCCCACCCCCGGCCATTGTTTTTTACATGGTAACCGCAAAGAAACCAACTATTTTTTTACCGCAGAGTTCAAAATTCAAAGAGCAGCATAGAGAAAAAAGGATAAATTCGAAACACGAAGCACGAAATCCGAAACAAATTCTAAATCCCAAGCCTCCAATTCTTGAAACAAAAACAGAGGCAAACAAGTGGAAAGCTGAAAATAGACCTGAAAAGTCTCCCTTTGCGAGCCTGCATCCGCCCGCCGGGGCTGAAAATTGACGATTTTGTGGAATTAAAAAGACGGAAATTGTGGTCCCTCGACAGGCTCAGGATTTCATTGTAAAAGGCGGGCGTTTTAATGTTTCACTTTCTATTTTCCATTTAAGAGGGGGATTGTATAATATGAGGCGAAAGGAAGAAAACACAACACAGGGAATGATTATTGATAAATGTATAATGATAAATGAAACGACGTGGCGAGGGAAATGAAGCGGGAACGAGCAAGATGAGTGTCTGACCTGCTCTGTAGAAAACCCGTGTTTTGGAACCCCGAAGGGGTTAAATAAAATAGCCGGGGGTGGAAACCCCCGAAAAGAATGGCTTCCTTCCCTTTTTTTGAGCCCCGAAGGGGCGGCACATGTTCAGCTTTTCTAAAGAGCATGTCTGACCCCGTTATTTATCTCTTTGGTTTTTTTACGGGACCCTGCACTTTGAAATTGTCCGGCTCTTTGCCAGAGAAGTACCCAATAGCACCTTGCTCATTGACACTGTAGCCCCATTCTTTCAGGTAGTGTTCTTTTGAGAGGAATTGATCACCTGTCTGCCGGAGTTTAGATTGAAGCCTGGCATCAAGTTCTTTCTGTAATTCCGCATGTTCAGCGATGCCAACCAGGTTTTTCATCTGATATGGGTCAGCCTGGTTGTCATACAGCAGCCACGGACCCTCTGGATCGCGGACATAGGTATATCGCGATGTTCGGATACCTCTGAATGCTTTTCCAGTACGGTAGTCGGAGAAGGGATACACATTCATGACAAGGGCGGCCCGATCTTCATCTGTCTTCTTGTTCACAACGAGCCTTGAGAGATCTTCTCCCTCGACCGAATCTGGAATTTTGATCCCGGCAAGCGACAGCAGCGTCGGCAGGATATCAGGTGTATTGATCGGCGTCTTCACCGTCCATCCATTAGGACCGCTGACGACAGGGTAGCGTAACAGGAAAGGAACACGAATGGACTCATCCCAGGGACGTTGCTTCTGGCAAGGCGCTTGTCCCTGCGAGCCGAGCATCTCGCCGTGATCAGAGGTAAAGACAAAAATCGTATTGTCAGCGTTGTCAGTCTCTTCCAGGGTCTTTTGAAGATTTCCTACACAGCGGTCCAGAGCCGTGCAATGAGCATAGTATCCTTGCGCTTCTTTCTGCGCGAGGCTCTTCATTTTTTCCGGTACGTTGGGGCGCAGCTTGATGGAATCAGGCGGATAGTGGCTCTTGAGTTCTTCCGGCGCCGTATCATGTGGAAAATGCGGGCCTCCATAGGCTATTACCAGGAGAAATGGTTTTTCACTGTTTGCATGTCTCCGAATGTACTCCTGGGCATCAGCCGTTTGGGCATAGGCATCATAGCCTTTCCACATGAGACTGGTCGAGTCATCACCTGCGTAATAGTGAGATTTGTTGTAATTATGGTCGCATTCTATGGCTTTCCAATAATCAAAGCCCTGACGTCGGTCTCTGGGAGTGAAGGCGCTGCGTCCATGTCCGTCAAGATGCCATTTCCCGATGTAGCCCGTATCGTATCCGGCTTCGGTGAAGACTTCCGCCATGCACAATTCTTCGCTTGGCAAATAGAGATCGTTTAAGAACATTCCTGTGCTAAGTGGGTATCGACCGGTCAAAAGCGAAGCGCGATAAGGTGTGCAGACCGGGCAGACCGAGACGGCATTTTCAAAGTTAACACTCTTAGAGGCCAAAGCATCCAGATTGGGCGTCTTGACGTTGGGGTCGCCGGCATACCCGGTGGCCTGAGCCCGCCATTGGTCAGTAAGCACATAGACAATATTCGGCTTACGATTTGCTGACTTCTGTGCTGCGAACAGTTGGCGCCCTGCTGCAGCGATGGGCATCGCCGTTGCTGCTATCTTGACGAATTGACGTCTTGTAAGCGTATTCATATCATTATTTCCTTTATCATAGAACATAATATCTTTGAGCTTGGCTTTGCCGCTTTTTATAAAGTACCACAACTGCTCGCTTTATATTAACAGGTTTAACCCAAGTTCCGCAACAATAAGCAATATTTTTTTGAAATTTTTTATCGGCGATTGGCATACCCTATCTGTAATTGATCGATTTTGATAAAGTCGAAATCCACAATATTGCCGGAGCTGACATTTCCCAAGTGGAGTGAACCAAAGGGGGGCAGAATAATGTACCTGACCCCTTTATTTTCTCCGTGTATAACCCTTAATATTTCCCATATTCATGAATGGCATTAATCATGGCGATAAAATTCTCATGGGGTATGTAGTTGACAATACTGTGACTGGATCCGGCCACCCATCCTCCTCCCGGCTTTAAGGTTTCCATGTGCGCCAGGACGTCTTTGCGCACATCCTGCGGTGTACCTCGAACAAGAGGATATTCGATGTCAATGTTTCCCGATAGCGCTATTCGGCGGCCATAGCGTATTTTGTAATCCCGATAATCAACACTGTATGGGTCCATCGGATTAAGACAATTTATCCCGGCATCGATCAGATCATCCATAATAGCATCCAGCTTTCCGTCGCTATGAAACATGACAGGAACTCGGGCATTTAAAATCGGCTCAAGAATTCTTTTAAGCCGGGGCAGCCACAATGGCTTAAAGTCTTCAGGTCGCACAAAGAGTCCATTTTTATACGCAATATCATCCGCCAGAAAAAGAAAATCTATTCCCTCGCAGATGGCCGCCCTGGAGAATTCTACCCAGTACGAAGTGCTGATATCCAGTATGTCTTCGACAAAATCGCGGTCGTCATAAACAAGGAGCATAAAATCGGCCATATTAAAAAGAAATTCATACGCTGTCTGAAAAAGTGCGCCAAGCAGAATACTCACGCCAATTCGGGTACCCTTGACAGCTTCTCTATATTCTCGAAGATACCGCATTTTCGTTTCGATGTCTTCGGAATTCGGCATCACCAGGCTTTCAAAATCCTTTCTGGTTTTAATGCTTCGGTCACCTGCCAAAACCAATTTGCCGTTTTTCCACTTTTTAAAAGGTGTCCACAGCGCCTCGACAACTATAACATCCTGACCAATCTTTTGACACAATTCCACATAATCTTTCGCGTGCATCGGTCTTGAACCTTCTGACTCTTCTATGCCCTTTGCCGGGTCGCCGCCCAAAGCCAGCGTGTTTCCGGCATATCTTCCCAGGAGTTTTTCAACGTGTTTATCTTCAATGAGAATTTCAAAATTAGGCACACGATCGGTTTTTTCTCCTCGAAATGTCGCCAGTAGACGTCCGATATCAGAATCGCCCTGATGGCCTTTAAAATCCAAACTGCCCGGTTTAATCTGATCCATGATAATTTCTTTCATTCTCATGATAAAGAAACATGATTTTAAGTATGGAAAACCAATAGTCAGGAAAAGCAATGTCGGCGATTAGAACAACTTTGACATATCAATCTGGTCCACTGCAGTCTCACTGGCCTGAATACTCAGAATCGACTCGTCGATACGTTCACACAGGCTGCCTGCCCTGCGATACATCGCAAGAACATTTTCCAAAGGGGAACCAGACTGAATGGCATGTGTCGGCCCCAAAAACAATCCTCCTTTGGAAAACAAATTTAAACGTCGGTCAACTTCTCTTTCAACGTCGCCAGGGGTTCCCCAGGCAAGTGTTGTCTGCACACAGATCGAACCGCAAAAAATAAGTCTTTCTCCGAATTTGTTATTAAGTTTTTCTATATCCGTCTCGGCAGTTGTCGGCTGGACCACGTCATAGACGTCAAGTCCGAGTTCGATGAGTCTCGGCAAAAAAAACTCTACACAGCCGCACATGTGCTGCATAACCCTTGCGCCGTAGCGGTGTACCATATCGAAGTACTTTTGGTATTTGGGTGCGAAATGTTTTTCGAAAATATCCATGTTGATCATCGGGCCCATCTGATTGCCCAGGTCCTCCCCAATATGCATAAAATCGATCTTCCCCTTGCCCGCCTGAAGTATCCTTTCGTGCATCTGATAGTAAAATTTAAACCGGGCCTCCATAATTTCCAGATAGACCGGGTTTTCATCAATCAGATCCATCAATACCTCTTCCATGCCTCGAGCTCGCGAAATACCGTTGATAAAATCGGTATCTCCGGCAGTTCCCGCACAGACTGCAAACCGGCCGTCCAAGGCATCAATCTGCTGAGCAATTGTTGAATAATCAAACCAGTCAGCGGAAGGAAAATGCGAGCGGTCGAGTTGATCAAGAGAATTGATGTCCGCGAAAGGTTTATAACAGGACTCAAGATATTTACCGCCTTCAAATTGAGCATATTTATAACGTTCACCCCAGTAGCCCTCAACGCTGCCGTCAGGAAAACTGCGAAGTTCGGGTCCGCAATATATCGGCGCAACATAGCGAAAATCATCGCCTACGACTCGAAGTAACTGTTCCATATTCTTTAAACCGAAATGGCTCATTATCATATGATTAATTTCCGGCGTTCCTTCGTGTTTAATCGGTATCCGATCGTACCCCGTTCGATTAACGGCACCCATGACCCGTTGTCTTGAATTCATGATTTTCGATCTCATTCTTTTGTCCCTTATTGTTATTTGTTATTTCCCATTTTATACATAGGCTTCAATTTAATTGTTTTAATTGACGATTTCAGGGAGGGTGGACTGGAACCGATAAACGCCGGAATCCACGGTATAGACGGCGGCATTGTTTTCCATGCGCAGAAATTTCACGCCTTTTACTTTAATGACCGGCTTTCCGGATTCAGTGACATTTTTGGCATCTCTGGCCGGTATATGCACTATTGCCGTGGTGTTGCCTGGAACCGTGATCTCCATGGTCAGGCCGCCGTCCTTCTTCCTCCAGTTGCTGCGGATCAGGCCGTACGGGCTTTCGTATTCGCATTTCACCCAGTCGAGGGTTGCGATATAGGGCTGGATGATGAAATTCCTGAAACCCGGCGCATCGGGCCGGATTCCGCCCAGGTTGCGGTAGAACCACTCACCGATCGGCGCTGCAAGCGATGGCATTTGTACCATTTTGCCGGCCCAGTCTTCCTTGAGAACGCTGTTCTTGCGAGTGAAGATCATATCAAACCAACCTGGATATTCCTTTCGAGTGGCAAGCCGCCACGCCAGATCGCCCATGCCGTTTTCGGTGAGGAAAGGCAGCAGAAACGGGATTCCGACAAAGCCGCTGGTGACGTGGAATCCGTCGCTGGCGATCTGTTCCTTGAAGTTTGCCATTACGCGCGGCCGGTCCGCCGGTGTGGGCACTTCGATCAGGAGCGCCAGCAAATAGCCCGTCTGGGAACCCTTGTCATAGACGCCCGTTGCGGCATCGAAGAAACGACCATTGATCGCTGCGCGGATCTCGTCGCGCCGGGCGGCGAAGCGGGCTGCGTCTTGCGATTTCCCCAAAAGCAGGGCCGTCTGGCGGAGGATATCGTAATACATCATGTAAGCACACGTGGAAGTGAAAAGAACTGTGGTGCACTGCGGTCGAGAGTTCTGCCTGCAGTCAGGGGTGGTATCCAGCCAATCGCCCAACCCCCACGTGATAATGTGATTTGTCGCGATCGAATCAAGGTAGCGCAGATAATGCTGCATAGGCTCATAACTGCGTTCCAGGATGCGCCGGTCGCCGCAGAAGTTGTAAAGCTGCCAGGGATTGTAAATAATCATACCGCCCCACCAGGGGCCGTTGATCGTCGGGCCGTCAAAACAGCCGGGCACCACCGTCGGAACGTACCCGTCATGCTGCACCGAACGGATGAAGTCCTCCTGCCATTTGGCATAGATTCCCCGGACTTCGAAGTTGTAGGCTGTCGTCTTGAAGTTGGTTTCCACATCCTGAGTCCAGCAGACTTTTTCGCGGACAGGATCCATCGGCATCATGATGTTGTAGTTGAGAATCGTCCGGCAGACGACCTCCTGGAGCTTGTTGAGTTCCGGACTGGAGCATGCAAATCGCCCGAGGCCAGCAAGATCGGAGACCACTCTGCAACCGACCAGATCCCCGGGTTGCGGCTCGTAATTTAGCCCAATAACATCCACCTCGCGGTATCCGTTGAACGCAAACGTGGGCGAGTACATCTCCTCGCCGCCGCCCTTGCAGATGTAGCGGCACTCCTGGTAAACCCCGAGCGTATGGCTGTTCTTTCCGGGATAGCGCAGCGTAATCTTCTGACCAGGCATTCCTCTCACCTTCAACCGGGCCCAGCCGGTGGATTCAACACCGATATCAAAGCGGTAACCATCGCCGTTCTTAACCACTGAAACCGCCGGAATTTCTTCTATGATCCGAACGGGAGGGAGATTCTGATTTAAAAGCACTCCGGCCGGGGCCTCTGCCTTCAGCGCCGGTTTCCAGCCTTCCGCCAGGTATCCAGTGCCGGCCCAATTTCCCAGTGCCTTGCGCGCATCGTAGGTTTCACCGGACCGGACCGAGTTGAAGCGAATCGGTCCGGAGGTGGTGAACCGCCATGTCTCGTCCGAAACCACGTGCTGCTGCGAACCATCCTCATACTCAAGCAGCAGATCGAACCTCAGGCGCGGCGTGTCGATCCAGTCTGCCGCATATTCTCTGAGCAATGAGGGAATGACGGGATTGAAGTAACCGTTGCCCAGAATCACGCCAACGGCGTTAGTGCCGCCACAAAGGAGCTTTGTAATGTCATGGACCTGGTACGGCACGGCCTTGTCAAAGTCGTAAGGGGCGCAGTTGAGATAATGGTCATTGACCTTCTGACCATTTATGTACAACTCGTAAAAACCAAGGCCGGCGATATAGGCAGTCGCCCGGCGAAGCGGTTTGTTCAATGCGGAGAATTCCTTGCGGAGCCAGACTGCCGGAGCTTCTTCAATTCCGGCGGTCATCTTGAGAATGCTGGGGGCCCGCTGCCACATTTGCTTTTCACCCTCCAGGCCATGGTCCGGCAGTTTCTTCAATTCCTTCTGGTAATCAAACAGTTCCAGGTCCGACTTGATCCACATGCCCCGCCAGTCTTCGGGCTTTAGGATTCCCATCCTCCAGGAGCCTGTTGTCGACCAATCCGAAGCCTTCCCGTCCTTATCCCATACCTTCACCTTCCAGAAATACTGCTTCCTCGATTCCAGTGTTTTCCAGGCCCCAAGCGCAGTCGAAGGGCCGCCATATTCGATATTCACACTCTGCTGACTCTGGACCTTCCCGCTGTTCCACAGATCCGCGTTCTCTTCCTTCAGCAGCTTCTCTGAACTTGCAACAAGGATTTGATAAGCCGTCTGCTTTATTTCCCTTTGAGGTTTCGAGTCTGGTGTTTCTAATTTCCATGAGAACCTCGGATTCTCTGTATCAATCCCCATGGGATTTTTCAGATACTCGCATCTGATATCCACTGGCCTGACATCCGGCCCGAAAAGACCTGCAAGCGCCACACCTGAACTGGTCGTAACAAATATCACGGTACTAAGCAGCTTCTTCATAAAAAACCCCTTTATTGTTATTTGGCATTTCCCATTTTAGGAAAACTAAAAGGGTCAGAGATGCTCTGTAGAAAAGCTGAACATGTGCCGCCCCTTCGGGGCTCAAAAAAAGGGAAGATTCTTTCCGGGGGTTTCCACCCCCGGCTATTTTATTTGACCCCTTCGGGGTTCCAAAACACAGGTTTTCTACAGAGCAGGTCAGACACTCTTTTTGCCCGTTCACGCTTCATTTCCCTCGCCGCGTCGTTTCATTTATCATTATACATTTATCAATAATCATTCCCTGTGTTGTGTTTTATTCCTTTCGCCTCATATTATACAACCCCCCTCTTGAATTGAAAACAGAAAATTGAAAATGAAAAATTAAAACCCCCGCATTTTACGATCTACAATTTCTCAATTTTCAACCTTCCTCCTATAAGACCTATTAGACCTATTAGTCCCATCCTTCGTGCCCTTCGTGTTTTTCGTGGTACCCCCCCCCACACACACCCTTTTTTTTAATTAGTCCAGCCTCATAGGCTGTCCTTAATTTTGCCTTTTGATTTTTAACTTTTGCCTTTGTTTCTATTCGGATATCCCGAATCCGAATAAAAACAAGTATGATTGCACTATCCTGCTGTATTATAAAATTTCATAAATTTTTAATTCATTATATGGCAAGGACTTACATTTTTCGCGCCCCCGAAAAATCACGAATTTTCGACACCGCCACGCAAGTCCAACCCATATAGGAGGCGCCTCTTTTGCGCCTCGTGGTTCTGTCATTCCGGCGAAGGCCGGAATCCAGATTTTCTACGAACCACGAACTAAGAACTATGAACTTTGAAAACAAAAGGAGTATGTGTATCATGTTGTCGAAGAACTTGACAGAACAAGAGGCCCGTCGTTCCGAATTCCTTGCGGGTGAGGAATCCGCTTATTTCAGCCGTCGGCCCTGCCGACTCCTTAATTTTGATTTTTGCACTTTGATTTTTGATATCCCAAAAATGGTTCACCCTCATTTTTTGGAAAAACAAACCCATTTCAAAAATCGATAACTTCCTACAAATAAAGGACTAATCTCGAAAACGCAAAATCAAAGCAAACCCAAACAAACCCATTTGTGGATAACTTTCGACGCTGGGTGCCCTGCCCACGCTTGCGTGGGCAGGTTTTGAAATGTAGCACAGCCGCACCCGGCTGTGTCTTCTCCGGGCGGCACCTGCAAACGCAGCTTGTGGGTGGTCATTCTGAACGCTGCGAAGAATCTCTTTGGTCAATCGAAAATCGAGAATCAACAATCGTCAATTTTGTGTGCCTGAAGACACAAAAAAAGCAGGCTTTGCGGGCCTGCCTTTTTGAGTTTGTGTTTCGGATCGTCGAGCGACGACGGCGTATGTCCTTATTCTTTTTCTTTGGTCTTTTTGGACAACGTGCGAGTGGGCTTTTTGTGCTTGTCGGCCTTTTCGGCTTTGGCAGCCCTTGCCTTGGCGGCCTTGGTCGCTTTTTCCGGCGCGACTTCGCTGATTTTGGCCTTTTCGAGAATCTTGTCGATGCACTTCTGCTCGCGCACCTGCAATGTAAACTGTGCCAATGAGCCGTCACGCATCATCTCATCCCGCATTTTCTCCGGCCGGCGTCCGCGGTACGCGGCGATGCGGGCGATATGCCCGTTGATCTCCTCGTCGGTAACGCTGATTTCGTACTTCTCGGCGACCTTATCCATAATGAAGTAAATTTTAAGCTGCTCGCGGGCCTGTTCTTCGGAGCCTGCACGCAACTGTTCCATCTGCTGCTCAACTTCTTCTTTGGGTACGCCGCGCATCAGCATATTGGCATACTGCCGCTGCAAAATCGACGCCGACTGGCTGGCGACGACGTCGTTGGGCAATTCAAAATCAATCTTTTCCTGCAAGTAATGATGCACCTGGTCGGCCATCGCACCCTGGGCCTGCTGCTGCGACTGTGCCGCGAGATTTTCGCGGATGCTTTCTTTGAGTTTATCGATACTCTCGATGCCGTAGCGCTTGACGAATTCTTCATTCAGCTCGGCAGGCTTAAGCTGCTTGACTTCCTTGATGGCGATTTCGACATCGACTTTTTTGCCGCGATACTGCTCGTCGAAGAATGTTTCGGGAATGGCAACGGCGGTCTTTTTCTCGTCGCCAGCCTTGGCCTTAACCAGCAGCTTGTCGAGGTCTTCGACGGGCACGCCTCCGACAAAGCCGGTCTTGCGAACGTAGATTTCGATGTTGTCTTTCTTTTCGTGGTCGGCGGCGCCTTCGACCTTCAAAACCACGTCGGCGATAATCTGGTCCTCGGCCTCAATCGCGCCATCCTTGGGCACCCACACGCCGGCGCGTTTGCACAGCGTCTGGACTTCCGTTTCAACCATCGCGTCGGTGACTTCAGCGACGGGCTTTTCAATTTCGATGCCTTCCAGTTCTGGCAGTTCAAACTCCGGCCGGACTTCGATTTCAAAATCAAACTTCATCGAGCCGCTTTGGGGCACTTCGACTTTTTCCGGGTCGATATTCGGGTCGCCCAGCACGTCGAGTTTGTTTTCCTTCAGGGCTTCCTGGCTGGCGTCGAGCATCAACTCCACTTTGGCCTGGCGGGTGATGTCGGTGCCGAAACGCTTTTCGAGCAGCCGCAGCGGCGCCCGGCCTTTGCGGAATCCAGGGAGGACCGCCTCCCTTTTCAGTTCATCATATTTCTTGTGCAGCGACCCCTTGACCTTGCTTTCGGGAATCTCAACGGTGACTTTCTTTTTGCAGGGCCCGACATTTTCAATCGTCACGCCGATTTTGGCCTCGGTTTGTTCCGCAGCTTGTTCCTGCTCCGCTTTTTTCTTCTTTGCCATACTATGGCTCCTGATTTTGGTGAACAAAACACAATAAAAACAAAAAAACCAACGACACTTATCGTTGGTCTAAAATTCCAATCCCGGTAAAGCCGCTTGCCTTACCTGAACGCCTCAGCGACCAACGCCAGACTACCGCTTAGCCGATAACTCGCTGAAACTATATTTCAAATTGACGGGGGCCGCACACAACGCGTTTTTGCCCCTGTTGTCGGGTAAAGCGGGTGATCGGGCTCGAACCGACGACATTCACGTTGGCAACGTGACGCTCTACCACTGAGCTACACCCGCGAAAAGAGTAATTTATTTATAGCCAAAACCGGCGGCAAATCAATAAAAATCCGCCAAAAAACAGGCATATTCCCCCATTTTGGATAAATTTTCGATTTATTTAGCCTTCGTTTTGATTATAATATAGCCCCGATGCCCGGTATTGACATCCGGGCCGGAAAATTATGGACGAAACAAAAACACATTCCAATCTGCACCAGGATAGCGATTCCCGTCTTCTGGAACGCTATCGCAAAGGCGAAGAGGCCGCGTTTCGGGAACTTGTGGACCGCTACAAACATTCTCTCTACGCATTTTTGAGGCGGTTTATCAATCAGCAGGATATTGTGGATGATGTTTTCCAGGAAACATTCCTTCAGCTCTATACCAGCCGGGAAAGCTTCGATCCGGAGCGTCCTTTGCGACCGTGGCTTTTTACCATTGCCGCCAATAAGGCCAAGGACGCCCTGCGAAAGATTCAGCGTCAGGCCACGATGAGCATAGGGGCGATGGCCGATGCCGGGGATGTCTCGCAGGATGATGTGGTCAATATCCTGACCAGCTATGACGAAACGCCGGAAGATGAGGTATCGAAAGACGAGACGGCCGTGCGGGTTCGGCAGATTATAACGGATATGCCGGAAAATCTGCGGGAAATTCTTCTTTTGGCATATTTTGAACAATTTTCTTACAAACATATGGCGGATATGCTCAGTATTCCAATAGGGACGGTTAAAAGCCGCCTGCATACGGCGGTGGCGTATTTTATGAAGAAATGGAAGTCCGGAACCCGGAGCGATAATATCAAGTGAAACTGAATACCGAAGAACAGCAGCTTATATTGGATTTTTATTTCCGCTGCGGCAGCGACGAAGATATCGTCCGCGGCCGCGACCTCATCGCGGCCAATTCCGAAGCTGCCCGCCTTTACGCCGGCCTCGAAGAAACCTTAACGGAGCTGGATAGTATCAAATATGAGCCTTGCCCCGATAATTTAGCGGACTTGACGGTTGCCCGGCTGAAACTGGCGGCATCCGCCGGTCGAGCCGGGCAAGCCCAGGCCTTCAACCAGTCTAAACTCGAACAGCTTTTAGAAGCGGAAAGACAAAAATCGGCGGGAATTTCTTCCACGGCTAAACCATCGTCGGAACCGAGGCTGCTGCACAATTTTTTTGAGATTGCGGCGATAGCGGCGGCGGTCGTGTTGGTTTCCGGCATCTTGTTCCCGACCACTTCGTATATGCGGCAGAAAAGCCGCCTGACGGCCTGTAACGCAAATATGGCGTCCATCGGCAAGGCGATGACTCAATTTTCAACAGACCATGAAAAAGACCTTGCCGGTGTCACACTGACCGCAGGGTCGCCATGGTGGAAAATCGGCGACCAGAGTCAGCAGCCGCAGTCGAATACGCGCTTCGCGTGGCAACTGGCTAAGCAGGGATATGTCAAGCCGGAAGCGTTTATCTGTGCCGGGCATAGAAATGCCGTTCCCGTCACCCCCGAACAACTTCTCTCGCAGCTCCAGGATTTCTCCTCCCGCAATAATATCAGTTTCAGCTTTACCATTATTTCCAATAAGACAGCCCCGCTGCAGGGCGGCTCACGAAAAATCGTGATGGGCGATATGAATCCGGTTTTTCGTTCGATCCCGACATGCGGTGGCAACCTTGCCCAGAAATCGGCGGAATTCGAAAAAGTTCTGTTGGATAATCGGCTCAGACAGATGTGCAGTTCAAATCATAATTGCAAGGGCCAGAACGTCCTGTACAGCGACGGCAGCGTGGTATTCGCCCCGCAGCGGTTAGTCAACGGCGACGATATCTTCACCGTTCAGGGCGTGGACACCTACACCGGCACGGAAACCCCCGCCGATGATAAGGATGTCTTCTTAGTGCCGTAAAGCCGATTTTACTTTGCCCGACTGACGATATTATTTTGTTGATTTTTCTCAGTACTGTCCCATTATAAGTCAAATAATGACAATTGGTTATCTTTTTGTTGCTCTTTGAAATCACAGTAATTTTCCGTAAGTGCTTGTTTTAGCGTGGTTTTCTCGAAAAGTAAGATGCTTATAAT
>Ga0194127_10002224_pt1 | contig 26919 bp, 14 predicted proteins | sample TA2KigC100mmetaG_FD_148624 | JGI IMG/M metagenome (GOLD analysis project Ga0194127, IMG submission 148624) | Freshwater microbial communities from Lake Tanganyika, Tanzania - TA2015036 Kigoma Deep Cast 100m | ecosystem: Environmental > Aquatic > Freshwater > Lake | place: Tanzania: Lake...
TGCAGGGGCCGGTGTGCAGTGGAAAGACATCGGCAGAAAGGCAAGGGTGGAATCGACCGGCGGCAATCCATCTGACAAGATGACAAAAAAACCTTTGAATCGCGCCTTTTCCCTGTGATAAGCTCGCCTTCGAGAGACAGGTGTACGCTGGCCTCCGGATCGAGCGGGCGAACGGAGGGCGGGGTGCACCGATGTCCGGCGGATGTTCGCCGGCGGCTACGACAGGCGAGGACCATGGGTAGGAAACTGTTTGTTGGTGGATTGAGTTGGGGTACTCGGGATCAGGGGCTTCGGACCGCATTCGAGAAGTTCGGGCAGGTCGAGGAGGCGAAGGTGATCATGGAGCGCGAGACCGGTCGGTCGCGCGGCTTCGGCTTCGTCACTTTCGCCAATGCCGAGGATGCGACCCGTGCGATGGCGGCGATGAACGGCGCCACGCTGGACGGCCGCACGATCCGGGTCAACGAGGCTGAGGACAAGGGCGGCGGCGGCGGCGGGGGCGGGCCCCGGGGGGGCGGCGGACGCCGTGACGGCGGATTCCGCGGCGGACGGGACGACGACTTCTAGCAGTCCGGTCCGGAGAAGAAGAACGGGTTGATGTAGTCGGGCGTGATCTTGTAGCCGCCGGCGTCGTCGGTGGTCATGGTGACCTTCCCGCTCGGCCATTCCACGGTACAGACCGACCACATGTCCTTGTTCACGAGCTTCACGTCGACGACTTCGAAGACCAGAACCGCATATACGTAGACCCGGATCGTGGCGAAGGCCGGTCCGAAACCATGGTCGCACCAGTAGTGCACGCCCACCCGGTAGACCTGGTTCTCGGGGATGTCGAGATTGATGTTCTCCGGCCCGCCGCCATCCGTGTCGTCCCGGTCCAGTCCGGGGTCGTCGTTCACCGAGGGGTCATAGCTTCCCCAGTTCGGATGCGGATTGAACCAGAAGCAGTCGAACGGGATGTCGAACCAGCCGTCCGGGGCGCCGTCGGCATCCAGGTCGGGCCCGGCAGCCCAGGGATGCAGGAGGTGCAGGTCGAGGTCCGAGCCGGCCTCGGGACCGGTATCGGTCTCGTCCCCGTCCTCCGGGGTGTGCCAGAGCAGTTCGATGTGCAACGCCTCGTCCGGGATCACCACGACTTCGTAAGTGGCCGGGAAACAGGAGGGCGTGTTGGTCTGGTCGTAGACGGTCAGGTAGAAGGTGTACACACCCGCCACGTTGGCCTCGAACGTCGGGTTCGGGAAGCTCTTGGACGGCACGAACGTGGAAACCGACCCTACCGGTTGGTCCACGTCCCACTCCCACTTGTTGATCGCACCGTTGCCGGCAAAGCTCTCGTCGCCGAACAGGTGGAGCACCGTCTGCGGCTTGACTTCCTCTCCCTCCTGGCACTTGATGACCGCGGTCGGGCAGATGTTCGGGACCCCCGCTCCGCTCATGTCCACCTTCTTCTCCTTGTCGAACGAGTTGTTGGTGATGACGAGCTGCCCCTCGTCCAGGATGATCAGGCCGTCCCGGCCGAGCGGGCTTTCCTCCAGGGGCGCATACGTCACGTTGAACACTATCGACGACGAGATCGCGACCTCCAGCGGGTTTTCCGGCGAGGGTACGTGGGGCAGACTGGCGACGTCGATTTCGAAGTCGGTGGAGCTGCCCTCCGCCAGGTGGATGTCGGTGATCACGAGAGGGGCTTCCCCACACGCATGGACCTCCAGCGGCAGGATCTTCGGCGTTCCGACCAGCGTCCCCCCGAAGTTGAGCTTGGAAGGGTTGACCGCAATGCAGGGGACCGACTCGTTGCCCGAGATCTTCACCTCGGCCCCCTCCCCCTTTGCCGGGTCGTTCGAGTAGAGGATGAGCATGGCCGTGGCCGGCTTGTCGTTTTCCGGCTTGAATCGGACCTTGAAGAAGGTGGCGTTGCCCGGGGGGACGACGATCGGGTCGTCCAGCCCCACCCCCTGAGCGGTCGCGGGGCTGCATGGGTACTCGGTGCCTTGGAGGATGACGGTGTAGAAGGAGCTGCCCGTCAGGGTGAATCCCGAGATGGCCAGGTCCGCTGCTCCGGTGTTGAGGATGCTCACCTTCTGCTCCCGGATCTCTCCCATCCCGACCTCAGCGAAATCGACCCACTCCGGCGCGACCTGGATTCTCGGGAAGCCGAGCAGCGTCCCCAGGGCAATCTTCACCACGGGGTTGTTGGAGGCATCGCTCCTGACAACGAGGTCGGCGGTGCGGGGCGCTTCGTCCGCCGGGCGGCGGAGAACGACCCGGACGGTCAGCACGTCACCGCCGTCGCCGCTTCCCAGGCCGGCCGGCTCGACGAAGTACGGACTGGCTGAGTCAAGGGCCTCCTGGAAGTCGGGGGGCAGCTCGAGTACGAGAGACGGGGTGTCCTCCACGGCACCGTCGCCTGCCTTGTAGTTCTCGAGCGTGACCCCCTTGACCAGGAGATCCCGCTCTCCCGTGTTGCGGATGTGGATGTTGACCGGGATGGTCTCTCCGACCAGGGCGAGCCCCTGGTCGAAGTCGTAGCGGCAGGCAGTCACCGCGAGGGGGTCGTCGCACAGCTCCGCAGGGGAGACCTCGATGACCGGGAACTTCTTGGCCACATCCTCCTTCTCCCCCACATTCTCCGGGCATCCGGCCAGCAACAGGAGAGCTGCAGCCAGGAATCCCCGCACCAGCCTCTTCATCGTCTCGGGTCGCATGTGAGCCACCTCCGTTTCGTGTGCGTGGCGGCCCCTGTCCGACGGTCGTCCGACTGCCGGGCGCTGCCGCTCGTCGGACACTTGAACACGTGACGGTGCGACATGTGATCATCGTTCTCGTTCTGCCCCTCGATGATCCCCCCTCGCCCGCGACCGGGCGCGTTCAGTCTTGAGTCATGATTGACTTCGCCTGGGCGGGCGCGTACTATCTAGCGAAGCTTGTGTAGGGTTGGGGAGGTTTTGGCGTTGAGACTGGCCTCGAGACACACGACATGGGTTGCGGCTGCCGCATCCCTCATCTTCCTTCTGGGCACGGTACCGGCCGATGCCGCGGCCGGTGACCTCAACTGCGGAGAGGCTCTGGTCTGCCTGTTGACGTGCGAGCAGAACGATGCCCAGTGCATGTACAATTGCGGACAGGGGCTGCATCCCAAAGCAGAGGACCTGTTCGGCGAGCTGCTGATGTGCCTGGCGCCGGTGTGCGCCGGGTCGCCGCCCGACCCTGTCTGCCTGCTGCAGCACAGCATCGGGAAATGCAAGGGCCCCTACGAGGCCTGCCTGAACGACGGCGGCTGCGTCCCGAGCTGCGACGGGAAGGACTGCGGGGACGACGGCTGCGCCGGAAGCTGCGGCTCCTGCCCCGCCGGGTTGACCTGCAAGGAGGACTTCACCTGCGGGCCGTGCGACCCGGATTGCTCTGGGAAGCAGTGCGGCGATGACGGCTGTGGAGGCTCGTGCGGCGAATGCAGTGACGGGAACGCTTGCATCGACTTCCAGTGCTTGAGCTGCAATCCGGATTGCTCCGGAAAGCAGTGCGGCGATGACGGCTGTGGAGGCTCGTGCGGGACCTGCGGTTTCCAGGCCCAGTGCCAGGACGGACAGTGCATCACGTGCACCCCGAACTGCTCGGGGAAGGAGTGCGGGGACAACGGCTGTGGCGGCATGTGCGGTTCCTGCCCTGCGAACTTCCAGTGCGAGGCGGGAGTGTGCGTCGAGAAGGTGGAGTGCAAGCCCAACTGCCTGAACCGGGAGTGCGGAGACAACGGCTGCGGCGGCACCTGCGGCTCGTGCGGCGGCGGGCAGGTGTGCTCTGCGACCGGCGTCTGCGGCGAGCCGGGTGAGGACCAGGGAGCCCCAGTGGTCGAAACCGTGGATGCCATCGGGGGCGGGGAAGAAGTGTCGCAGGACGTCACGGAGTACACGCCCTCGGTCGATACCCGCGGCAACAACAACGGCAACCAGTGCCCTCCCGGCCAGAAGAAGGTGTTCGGACAGTGCGTGCCCGACGAAGATGGCGGCGGTGGCGGCGGCGGCGGCGGCTGCTCCGCCTCGGCCACACCCGGCGTTGCGACTCCCGTTCTCGTCGTCTTCCTGCTTGCTTTGCTGCTCAGACGAATCAGAACTCACTCGATGTGGTAGGCTGCCCCGGACAGACGACCCTCGCAGCAGATGAAGACGCTCGGCCTGGTGTTCGCGGACTCGATATCGTTGTCCGACATTCCTGGCTGCTGTGCCGGGACCGCGTCACAACGTGCCGCCGTCGGTGGCCTCTCCGCCCTGCTCGGCATCGGATTCAGCGAGCACCTCGTCGGACTTCCTGCCGTCCGCTCTGTACTCTTCGTCCCGGATCTCCGCTTGGCCGCGGTGGGGGATGAAGCGACGGTAGAGGCGGGCCCCCACGTGGAGGATGAGCAGTGGCACGGCCACGTAGTAGACCGCATAGTTGGCCAGTGAGACGAGGTAGAAGAGCGGGTCCGAGTACCCCCCGGACATCCCTCGTGCCCAGGGCAGGATCACGTTGGCCTCGGTCGTGTACACGATGAGGTTCCAGAACACGATCGCCACGCACACGAAATTGAGCGTGATGTTCCCCAGCACGCTGGCTGCGTGCGTCCATCCGAAGCCGCCGGAGCGGCGATCGGAGAAGGGCCAGAACAGGACCGAGCCGAGCACTCCGAACTGGTCCACGAACGTGTGGCCCCAGAACGCAAGGGTTGCTATCCCGAATGCCGTGAGCGAAGTGGTCGTGAAGAAGTCCGACGGGTCGCCGGACTTGGCCCAGCCGATGAGCCCATACACCAGCAGAGCCAGGATACCGCAGAGGATCCCGAGGAGGGGACTGTGCGCCCAGGTGCGGTGCCATGGGATGAAATCCATCCGGATCCTGTTCCCGTCGGGTACGAAAGCGAAGTCGGGCCCGGAGAAGATGCCGACAGAGGTCTCCGCGTGGTAGAGGTTGACCATGTCGGCCTTGTACGGCGCCTCCCATTCGAGATCCCCCCGCTCCTCGGGAATCGGCAGAGACCGAGGCAGATGCCCTCCTCCCCCCATGACCTGCCCCATGGTGCGCAAGGGACCGATGCGGGCGCGTACGACCTTGCGTTCCTCGTCCACGAAGATCGAGTAGGTCCGGTGGTAGTTGGCCGATACCTTGAGGGTATTGAGCTTGACGAGGGACGGTTTGCCCGTCTCAGCGGCCTCGTCGATGGCCCGGGCCACGGTCTCCGCGATGGGACGGGCATCCAGCCGTTTCAGATCGGGTGTCACGACGTGCTGCCGTGGCCAGAGATAGCGGCCGATCCGGAAATCCAGGGTATCGGGCAGCAGCCCGAAGGCCCCTCCCATGAGCAGGATCAGGGAGTTGTCCTGCAGGGTCATGCGCATGGCTTCCGGGAAGCAGCTCGCCACAGCGATTCCGGTGAGGAAGTGTCCTATGCCCTTCATCGTCGCCTCCTAGAGGAAACCGAGCCAGCGGGCCACGTCCGCGCCCACGCCCCACATGTTCAGGAACATCGGAACCAGCAGCACGGCAAGGAGGTTGATCCTGCGCGTGTGCCACAGATTGGGGATGATCCCGATGAGCGTCGCCACGCCCATGATCGCAAGCCCCTGCCATCCGGTTACGTAGCCGACCAGGGCGATCATGACGACCATGCCGCCTGCCGAGAGCCACTTGTACGGGACCTTCGCCACGATGAGACGGGCCAGGCGGGAGTATCCCAGGGAGCCGACGAACGAAATGGACCCGACCAGCACGAGGAGCCCTGCGATTGTCAGGAACTGAGCCCACGTCTCCGGCGTGAAGAAGAGGCTGATGTTGATGGCCGCACCGCCACGGCGGAGGAACACGCCGGGCATGAAGAAGAAGAGCAGGGTGCCGACATAGTACATCACCCGGCCGGCCCCCCCGCCAATGATGAACTGCCGGTCTCCCCCCGTCACGGTGGCATGGCCCGACAGCAGGAGCGCGGGCCCGGGAGTCACGGCCGGAGTGAATCCGGAAAACAGCCCGGCGACGAGCCCCGAAGCCCCTCCGCGGATCACGTCCTCGCCGGTCAGCTCGATGGTTCGGCAGACGTTCTGTGAAGGTATCGGGACAGTGGCCAGCAGCGTCAGGAGCTGGCTCGGAATCGCGAACAGCCCCACGAACACGGGCATCAGCGACTGGAAGGTGGAATCCACCGGGATGACGGTGCGGTGGAAGATGAACATCCCCAGCAGCCCGGCAATCCCGAAACAGAAATAGCCCATCAGGATCGAACCCCAGCCGTCAAGCATCCGCTTGGCCGGCGTCGGTCCCGTCCCCGGATCCTTGGGCCACTCGGTCATCAGCAGAAACACGATGACGGCCCCGATGATCCAGTACAGGTGCGGGCGCAGGAGATCCCGGAAGAAAGCGGCGTAGTGCCCGAAGAACGGGAAGATGATGCCGATTGCCAGGACCGCGACCAGCGCTCCGACCGACCCCAGCACCACAGCTTCGTGCGCACGTCCCTCGAACAGATACTTCTCGTGCGGCAGCATGATGTAGCGGTAGGAGTCGTCGCACGGCTGGAAGTACTGGGACGCTATCGTGAAGAGCAGCGAGAAGCCCACGACAAGGCCGATGAGGAACGACGTCATGAGCATCGGGTCGAGCCCTGCGAAGAGGTGCTCTACCGCGAACAGGATCGACATGGTGATCGCGATGACGTTGTAGATGTGCAGGCCGGGAATGAGGGAGGCTGCTGCCGCAATCAGGCCGCCGGCCAGCGCGAACACGAGGCAAGAGAGAATCAGCATGGGTTCCATCACTTGCCTCCCTTGTCCGTATTCCTGAGCATGTCAGGTGTGTTGAGCGACAGGATCCGGAAGCCCTCGCCCGCATACAGGGTCCCCTCGACGTCGACGGAATCACCTTCCCTGGGGACGCGCTTCTCTTCCTGGAGCCGCTGGTAGACCGGCCCCTCCACCTTGACCTTGATCGTCCCGGTCTGTCCGGTGGTCTCGTCGCTGGAATCGTCCGACACGAAGAAGGAGAACACGTCGGCGTCCCGGTACCGGGCCTTGAAGTAGTGGGTCCTGGTGACCTTCCCCTGCACGCGGAAGTGGAGGAATGCCCCCTTGTGTTCGAGCCTCGCTATGGGAGTCACCGGAGTCTCCACGAAGGCCGACCACACGAGAAGCCCGATGCCGAGCAGCGCGACGAGTGCGGCCCATCCGATGAGGCACCGCTCGGTCACCCGCCGCGCCGATGCGGTGGCCGCACAGCAATAGGGACAGACCGGGGCCGCTGCAATGTCCCGACCGCAGCTCGGACAGGAGATGTCGGGAAGCGCATCCGCGGACGGCGTCGCGTTGCCCTGGTGGACGTTATCGGCTGCCATGGTCACCTCCCACATCTTCGGCAGGTCGCTCAAGGACCTCGATGTCCGCTGCCCAGCCTGGATGGAGGCGCCAGCCCGGATACTTGCCCCTGCCAGACCACTTCAGGTTGCCGCTGACGCGCACCCGGGTCCCCGGTCCGGGGATTCCGGCCCAGCTCCGGGCACCGACGGACATCACGCCCTCCAGCTCGAGGCGGCTGTATGGAATCTCGATGCGCAGGTAGCGCTCCTTCTTCTTCTTCTCCCGCTCCTGCGAAAGGTGGAGCACCGCGCTGTAGCCCTTGTCCCGGTCGTTGTAGTTGAACCTCACGTAGCCGGTCACGACCGCGGGGGTGAGCTGCTCGAACCGGTCCTTGGGGGCGGTCGCCACCTCGCCAGCGGACAGCACGACCGCCTCTTCGAGCCCCAGGAACTCGATCTCGTGCGGGCTCCCGACGATGAGCGAATGCTTGTTGAGCCTCGTCTGGAAGTTCCCGGTCACGCGGACATGGTCCCCCACGGCCGGGAGCTTCCGCTCGGCGATGACTCGTCGCGTGGCATCCTCGTAGGTCTTCACGCGGGTCTGGCCGGTACCGTCGTCCAGGCAGAATTCCAGCGATCCGGCTGTGGGATCCTGGGTACCTGTTGCCCGGTAGAACCGGGGTTCCTCGCACACCGTCCCCTCGATCACGATGTATGCGAAGTTGCTGGTCGGCCCGAGATCCCCCACCTTGACCAGCGGATTGCCCGACGTCTTCCCCAGGTGGTGCAGGAAGAACATGCCCGCGATGGCCAGCAAAGGGGATACGTACTTGAACAGCGTGATCACGAGCCTCTTCCTGTGCACCTCGCGGCAGTACGGGCACAGTTCGAGAGGGCCGACGTAGCGCCCGCAGTGCGGGCAGTCAGTCGTGTCACGGGCCTGGCTCCTGGTGGTTGCCTCGACTCCCGGCGGCGGTCCCTGCATGGATGCCTCCTACAGCGCTCCGATTGGGCGAGTACACCACACGCTCGCAACCTTAGTCAAGGACCACGGGAGACGAACGATTGATCACGAATTCAGACCGGCGGAAGGCGCACTTCGATGACCAGGGGACGGCCGTTGGTCGACGTCATGATCAGGGGCCGGAGCGTCCGGAACGTGCCGATGGCCTTCTCCAGGCAGTCGAGGACGGCCACACGGTGTGCAGCGGGGACGGTCCATTCGAGCCGCAGAAGGGTCACGAGCCCCACCCGCTCGCCGAGGGGCCCCATCGAGGGAAGCGCAGTCGCCTGGACGATCAGTTGCCCGCTGTCGCACCCGTGCCGCTCGATTGCGAGGGCAGCGGTGAGCAGCAGCATCTCGACCTCGAGCCGCTCGACGCAGGCGACGGGCAGGCCGACGGACAGGTGGAGCTGAACGGTCGCCCGCTTCCTCATCAGGGCGTCCATCAGCGGCTTCGAGTGGAGGAGCAGGTCCACCATGTGCAGGGGCCCCGCCCCACCGGCCTGCCGTCGCACGACACCAGACACACGGCGCAGCAGGTCCGCGCTGGCCTCGGCCGAGTCCACGATGACGTCCAACGACTTCCGCAGGGTCTCCTCGTCGTTGTGAGGCTGCATCCTCAGGAGATGAGCCATGCCCAGAATGGAAGTCAAGTGGTTGTTGAGCTCGTGGGTCAGCGGCCTCACGATCTGCCCGGCGAGGGCAGCCAGGCCATCATCCGGGTCCCGGTGCGCCGGGCCGCTGTCGGCCGGCGGATGGCGTACCCCCGTTCCCACCTTCCCATTGCTGCCGCCGGGGCCGAGCCTGTCTTCCCCGGGCATCACCGGGACTCCCGCTCCCACAAATGGTCCGGCTTCTTCGGCAGCCATGGATTCCTCCCTTGCCTGTCACGACGTGTGACATCGCCCGAAGGGGGCGCAGGCACGACGCAGGGAAGCAACGACCGTGCCAGCGTAGCCCTGGCCGTCGTCGTGGTTGGCGGCGGTCCCGGTTTGACGCAGCCGGAGGCGCTCGAAGCCGCATGGAAAGCCGTACCGGACGGCATCGCGGCCAGAAGCCCCCCGCTCCTGGATTCCGGGGGAACCGGGGTGTGACAGGGGGAGGGACAGGCGGCCGGTGTCACACTGTCACGCCCTCGCCCCGGGGGCATCAGAGGAAGAGAAGACAGCCCCGGCAGCCGGCATCAGTTGCCAGCCACCGGGAGCGTGAGCACGAACTCCGCTCCATCCGGCCCGATGCGGCCAACCGAGAGATCTCCTCCCATTCCGCGGGCCAGCCTGCGGCTCAGCGCCAACCCGAGCCCGACTCCGGGCGGCCCCCCGGCGGCATCCAGCGCCCCTCGGGAGAAGGGCCGGAACAGCTTCCCGACAGTGTCCCTGGCGATGCCCGGACCGTGATCACGCACTGCGACGGAAGCCCCCTCCACCACCAGGTGCAGCCTTCGATCGGCACCGCTCGATGCGTACTTGCACGCGTTGTCGACGAGGTTGAAGAGGATGCGTTCCACCGCGTCGCGGTCGGCGTGGACGCGGACGGCCGGCAGCGCTTTGCCGGATGGGGCCTCCGGACCGCTGCCCGAATCCACCTGCAGTTCCAGCCCGACCTCGGATGCACGCCGGGCGAGACGGCGGGACAGCTCCCCGACCAGCTCAGAAAGAAGAAGTGTTTCGATCCGCCCGCGGGCTCTGTGCCGTTCCAGGCGAGAGTAGGCGAGAACGTTCTCGACCAGGTGTCCGAGACGCTCGGCCTCGGATCGGAGCAGCCCGAGGTAGGTGCGACGCTTCTCTTCCTCGACGACCATCCCTTCGTCCAGCATCTCGGTGTACATGCGGAAGGTCGTGAGCGGGGTGCGAAGCTCGTGCGTGAAAACGGACACGAACGCGTCACGGCGCTCCCCCAGCGATACGGCGGAGGCGAGGAGCAAGCCGGCTGCCAGCAGGGTGACGAGCACGGCCCCCCAGGCGATGGCGAGGGTGAGCGGTGCGACGGAGTCCTCTTCGAAGCCAGCGTCCGGCATGGGGCCGGGGTCGAGACGAACCGGAAGTGCGGCGAGCCGCCGGGGGTCCCCGTGGGACGAAGCGTCAGCATGGACGGCCCGGGCCGCATCGGCCCCGGAGGAACTGCCTTCGATGGGTTGAGAAGAAGCGATGCCTTCCGGTTCCGGGCCAACCGGCACCAGCCGTGCCTGGGGAAGGATGTCGCGCACCGACTCGAGCAGTGCCCCGCTGAGGTCGGGCCAGACCAGCACGCACCCCTGCAGGTACTCGGCATCGGAAACGAGGATGCGACGGAGCAGCACCAGGTCGTTGCCGAGCCAGACCGCCCGCATGGCCCCCTGCTCGATCACCTCCTCGTCTGCGGCGGAGGCATGAGGGAAGGATGTCCCTGCTGCCTGCTGCGCTGCGCGGAGCCGGGCGATCGACTCGTTGGTGTTGATCTGTTGCTGGAGCTGCGCTGCGAGATCGGGTGCATTCGCCACCGGAACCTGCGGGACAGACTGGACCGCTGCGACACCGGTAGCGCCGGGCACGGGTCTCCGCTGGCCGCGCACTTCCATGGGGAGCTGCGGGCGATACCCTTCCAGGGCCGCAGCATCCAGCCCGGCCAGGAGACCTGCCGATTCCTCCACCCGGCGGTGCTCCAGGTAGCCGGATTCCGCAATGTCCCGCATGTTTCCCTCGGGGACCTGGGGAGAGGAGAGGCGACCGTCGGGACCGAGCTGGAAGTGCAGCGCCACGTATTCGCCCGGACGGGCCAGGAGCGGGCTGGGGACGAGCACGTCTCCGCTCTCGAGCCGGGCAAACATGCGGGTGTAGGCCCGCCCCGCGGGGTAAAATGACTGCCATGCGAAGTAGGGAAGGGCCCCCTCTCGAGCCACGACGGGCGAGGCCACTGCCTCCATCCGCCACAGGGCCAGCCGGACGGTCTCCTCGAACGCGGCCCCGCGCCTGGCCTCGACCCCTTCCCGGTCCAGCCGGAGCACGACGGCCGATACCCAGACGAGCGCGGCCAACATGACGGCGGCGGAAAGCGCGAATGCGAGCCAGACCTGCCAGGGGCGCCTCATCCGTTCCGCCTCACATGAACTTGTATCCCTTGCCTCGGACGGTGAACAGCACCGCTGGAGACTCGGGGTCGTCGCGCAGCTTGGTGCGCAGGCGGACGATGTGCATGTCCACCGTGCGCGTGTCGAGGTGACGCAGCTCGAGCCCCCAGAGCCGGGACATCAGCTCCTCCCGGGAGACGGCCCTGCCCGGGTTGGTGGCCAGGTAGTGGAGAAGCTGCGCTTCACGCTCGGAGAGATCGGTCCGGGAGCCGTCGTCGAAGCGCACCTCGCGACGGTGGAAGTCCACCATTCCACCTGGAACGGCAACCTGCGCGACCTCGACCGGGCGCTCGGCCGAGCGCCGGCGCCCGGCTTCGACCCGGGCCAGCAGCTCCTTGACGCTGAACGGCTTGACCACGTAGTCGTCGGCTCCCCTCTCCAGGCCGTCGATGCGGTCGCTCTCCTCCCCGCGGGCGGTGAGCACGATCACCGGGACCGTGGAGCGGGCCGCCCGCAGTCGGGTGAGCACCTCGAGCCCATGCATCCCCGGGAGAACCAGGTCGAGCAGCAACAGGTCGATCCCGGCGCTCAATGCCTGCCCAAGCCCGTCCCGGCCGTCGCCGGCCTCGCAGGTCTCGAACCCGGCGAAGGCCAGCGCATCCACGAGCCCTCTTCTGATCGCCTTGTCGTCTTCCACCACCAGGATTCGCCGCCGGCCCATGACGTGTTCCTACTCGAACTTGAATTCCTTCGATTCCGCCTGCTTCCTGAGCGCCCTGATCATGGCGGAGTCGAAGGTATCCGCATCCGGATTCTGCTGCTCCTTCATCTTTGCGGCAACGAATTTCTTCCGCTCGTCGTCGAGCTTGCGGATCTCCTCCTGGATCTCGGAGCGGCGCTTCTCCTGCTTGTCGAGGTAGGCCTTCCTGCCCGCCAGGTCGAGCTTCCTCATCTCCTCGGGCAGCTCCGCTTCCTTGACCTCTTCCAGCTTGACCGTGTTGGCTCGGACCGCGTCGACCAGGTCCCAGGCTTCATTGCGGTAGTTGGCCGAGGCCTTGAAGAGGGCCCGGTTCACCGAGCTTCCCTGGGCCACGGACATGGCGTTGGAATCCTGGACGGCCTGCCGGGCGCTGGCCTCGTTCCCGACGTTCCCGTAGGGGATGTAGGTCCCGTTGAGCTCCCCGCCGAGCCGGGCGATCTCCTTGTCCTGCGGCGCGTCGATGTGGGCAACGGCCTGATTCGAGTCGATGAACATGTACTGGCCGTCCGCGAGCAGCGCTCCGTCCTTCCAGAAGCCCTTGCGTCCCTCCTCGTCGCTGCCGCAGTGGATCGTGTTGATGATCACACCGGCGGTGATGGCGGCCTTGCACGACTTGCGGAAGTCCACGCTGCCCTGGTCGAACGGCTCGTTGCCTGCAATGACGATGACCTTGAGGTCCTTGGTGTTCTTGCTCCAGGCCAGCTCCCGTGTGGCCACGTCGATCACCTGGCCGCAGTACTCCGAGCCGCCGTTGGTCTGGAGGGCGAACAGCTCCTCGGAGACCTTGTCCAGGTCGCGGGTCAGCGGAAGCACCTGCCGGATGTGCCCCTTCTCCGCAGACAGCCCGTCGTTTCCGTACTCGTACAGAGCGACCTCCAGCTCGGGTTGGGGCCCTCCACGCTTTGCGGTGGCGAACTCGTTGACGATCTTCCAGATCTGCGACTTGGCCTGGTTGATCAGGCCGTCCATGCTGTTGCTCGTGTCCAGCAGGATGGCGAGCTGGATCACGGGCTTCTCCTGGGCCCAGGCCCCGTGGGCGAGGCTGACTGCGACTGTTGCGAACAGAGCGGCTGCAAGCATCGATCTTCTCATGACTGCACCTCCGTGGTTGGCGGTTCCGGACATCTTCATCCTCGTTCACTCCGCGGCATTGCGGATGAGCACCCTCTTACCCCTGTGCTCGACGAGGATCTCGCCGGTCAGGGTCATGGTGGCCTGCTGCCCCTCCCGAGCGAGCTCCTGTGCGAGCTCCATGAACTCCTTGCTGCCGAATTCGACGGTCCGGTCGGCCTTTCCTCCGGACTCGACGAGCCGGCTGTCGACCCACTGGTTTCCCCGCCGGTAGAAGGCCCTGTCGTTGACCTGCTGGACGCCGGTAACGGAGACCCGGTTCATGTTGGCATCCCAGTATTCGTTTCGTGGATTGAGGCTCTTCTGGACGATCAGGTCCTGGCTGTTCACGGACTGGTTGACCGAGCCGAGGCCGGAGCGGACCTGCACGGCACGCTCTATGAGGTTGCGGCGTGCCTCCTCGACAACCTCTCCTCTGCGGCCGAGGTCGGTGCCCTCCCTGGCGAGGAACGCCGTGTACTCGGTGAGGATCCCGAATCGGGTCGAGAGACGCACGATCTCGTCGACGAGCTCCTTGAAGCGTGGGTCGGCAGCGATGCGCTGGCGGTCGGGGGCCAATGCCATGTCCGCACCCTGGGAGCGGATCGCGTCGACCAGGAGTGCGATCTTCCGTGCCGCCCAAAGCCTGGGAACGAATCCCATGCGGGTGGAGGCCCCGGCGGGGTCGAAGCGGAATCGGAACGCTCGGCTGGTACCGAGGTAGTTCCCCCCCACCTCGAACAGGACGGGCTCCTCGCCGACGTAGCGACCGAGGAGGACGAGCTGGTCTCCCTCGAACAGGTCGGGCAAGGGGGTCGGAACCAGGTCGGCGCATCGGCCCCGGGCGCTCTTTCCCGATTCGTCCAGGAGAGTGAGCACGGGGTCTGCAAGCACCGGCCCGGCGAGTTTCCTGAATACGCCGGCCACCTTGACCTCGACGTCTTCTGCGGGAAGGACGAACGCCGCGCTGCCTCGCGAGTTGCGCGCGATGGCCTCGAGGAGCGGAGTGTTGACGTCCACTCCGACTCCGAACGTGAAGATGCGGCGCCCCGACGGGTTGGAATGAAGCACGATGTCCCGGATCTCCCGCTCGGAGGTGCGGCCGATCGTGGGCAACCCGTCGGTCATGAACAGCACGATGGGCAGGTAGCCCTTCACCGGCTTCATCCGCAGCGCCTCGACCAGCGCATCGTGGATGTTCGTCCCGCCGCTCGAGGTGATCGCGTCGATGAACGCCATGACTTCCTTCTCGGTGGTCCGCGACTTGATCACGGGCGTGGGGGAGTAGAGCTCGATGGCCTCGTTGTAAAGGATGAGGTTGAATGCCTCCCCCTCTTCGAGGCCGCCGATCACCTGGCGTGCGGCGTTTCGGACCTGCTCGAGCTTCTCCCCGGACATGCTGCCTGACCGATCGAGAACCAGGGTCACCTCCCGCCTGATGGCGGTCCTGCTCTCCGGCGGAACCGGGGGAACGCCGGCCAGCAGCAGGAAGTAGCCCCCCTTGTCCTCCGGCGACGGGTACGCCATGAAGGACGCAGTGACCCCCCCCTTCTCGTGGAGCCAGGAGAGCCGGAATGGCCCGCTCACGGCCGCGGCGGCAGCGGAGAGGGTGACGGTGAGACGGCGGTCCGACTGCCACTTCGTTGCCACTTCGTGGGTGGGAGAGTAGACCGTGCTCACCGGGCGGTCCGATTCCAGCCGGATGGTGATCTTCCACGGTACCTCGTAGTCCAGGGATTCGCTTCTCGGCAGGACATAGTCGACACGCTCGCCGTCGGCCTCGAGCAGGTTCTCGTAGGTCAGACGCACCCACTGGGTTCCGTTGGCCTCCACGGGAAACACGCTCGTGCGGATGAGCTGGAACCCTGCGAATTCGAGCAGGGCCGGGTCGCGCATGGTGCGCACGATCTCCTCGTAGATCCGCCGGGCCTCGTCGGCAGGGAGGAGCTGGGCAACCGGTTCCTTGCCCGCACCGCCGAAGGTGAACGAGCGGACCACCGCTCCGTCGGGCACTGGCACGAGCAGCTCGGCCTCCTGCCGTGTTCCGGCGGGATTGTGGAGCCGAAGCGTGAGCGCTGTGGTTGCGGCCTGGCCCTCTACGTGGACCTCGGCCTCGACATCGGTGACACGGATGGCAGCGGGCCTTCCGATCGGCCATGCTCGCGCCTGGGGGACGATGACGTTGGCCGCGTGCGCGTGGGGCAAGGCCGAAGAATGATAGGACGTCTGTGCCGATGCCGGTCCGACCAGGGATGCAGCCAGAAGCAGGCACGCCAACGCCTGCACCATGGCCGGACTACGGCGGTTACATTCGAGCCCCGCCAGGTCCTTCCCGGCATCGGCGAGCCTCCAAGGAGATACCATGGGGTTCATGTTTCCCTCCCTGTCCGGGGGTTTGACCGGACGCCCCCCATTGTACGGGCAGAGGGGCAGGATGTTCGTAAGCGGTTTGTAACTTGGCCTGAGAACGGCTTGGGATGCGGAGATGCGAGGCTACTGGACCGTCATGACGCCGGCGTTTTCCGGCTGGTAGCCGTTCTCGGAACCGTCCGCGCCGAGGCCCGCTGCCATGTCGCAGTATGTCCAGGTCTGCCCGCCGTCGAGGGAGAACCGATAGGCGAGGTCGTAGCTTCCCACTCCGGTGGGCGCCGTGATCTCCACCATGTACTCGTCGTTGCCGGGCTCATTCCAGGTGACGTCGTCCCAGGCGGGGTTGACTGCCGCCGCAGTCCACTTCCACTGGGAATTCGCAAGGGGCTTGGTGCCGTCGGGGCCATAGCCCGCAGCGGCCATGAGCGTCGCATCCGCGTCCGGTCCCTGGGTCTTGTTCGTGATTCCGTCCGCAAAGACGCGGCCATAGAGGGTTGCCTTGCTGGCGGGAGCGGCCTTCAGATCGGTGGGGAACTGGTAGCGGCACCAGCCGACCTTCTTGCATGCGGGGTTCTTGGCCTGCGGCGAGCCCTTCTTGCCGGCAGTGCCGTATGTCTCCGCAGCAAAGCACCAGCTCTCGAACGAGTCATTCTTGGCGCCATCGTACGCCTTCGGGTCGAGCTGGGCGGCGACGCCTTCGGTCACCCAGTAGGAGAGGTAGTCGACGCGGTCGATCTCGATGGCGTTGCACACCAGGATGAGCTCATCGTCGGTGTTGGACAGCGAGTAGCCCGTCCCGTACACGTAGTCGAAGGTGAGGCCGTGGTTGGCCACGGCATCCTTGCTGCGGGCGAGCACGAGGGTCGCGCCGGGGCCGATCACGAGGCTCCCTGCGATGACGTGGTTGTCGGTATCCTTGTCCTTGAGACTGCAGCCTCCGATGTCGAAGGTCTTGTCCGTGGTGTTGTAGACCTCGACCCACTCACCGTTGTCCGTCCCGCCGGTGGACTTCGGCATGAGCTCGGTGAAGATGACCTGGCCCGCGGTGTCGGGCTTGGGCGGGGGGATGGCCGCACAGGCGCCGTCCTTGCATTCCTTCCCGTCGAGGCTGCAGTCGGTGGGTGCCTCGGTGTAGGTGCACTTGGCCGCCCCATTGTCGTTGGCGCAGTTCCCCGGGGATGCGTAGCTGAGGAGGACCTTGGTGTCCTGGCACTTGGTCGCCGGGGGATTGTTGCACGGATTCGGCTGGCACGGATCGGGGGGAGGCGCCACGCACGCTGCGTCCTTGCACACCTTCTGTGAGAGAGTGCAGTCGGTCGCGGACTCGGCGTAGGTGCACTCCGGAGTTCCCTGGTTGTCGATGCACGCTCCGAGTGCGGGATAGGTCAGGAGGTTCTTGCCGTCGGCCGCACACTTGGCAGCCGGCGGCTGGTTGCACGGGTTCGGATCGCACGCGCTCTTGCAGGGGGGGTTGACCGCTCCCGGGGATCCGAGCTTCCCCGCCGTTCCGAAGGGAGTCGTGGCAGGGCACCAGCTCTTGACGTCATCGTTCTTGAGATGGTCCAGCATGTCCGGCCGGAGCTGCGCCGCCACCCCTTCCACGACGAGCGACGTCGTGTAGGTCACCTGGTCGATGGTGACGTTCTTGCAGTCGAGGATGATGTCGTCGCCGGAGTTCCCGAGCGTGAAGGACTTGGTCACGAGCTTGACCGGAGCGCCGTAGTTCTCCTCGGGCACATCGCTCTTGCCCAGCACGACATACTGCCCCGGCTTGACGACGAAGACGCCCGGGACGGTGAACTTGTCAGTCCCGTTGTCCTTGAGGATACAGCCGTTCAGGTCATACGGGAGCTGCGTCGCATTGTACAGCTCGACCCACTCGCCCTTGTCACCGCTCCCTGCGATTGCCTTGGCCAGGAATTCCGTGACCAGGAATTGCCCGACCGTGTCCGGGGTAACCCCTTCACCCGGGAGCTTGCAGAGGTCGACGACGCACTCCTTCTCTTCCTTGCTGCAGTCGACCGGGATCTCAGAGTACTTGCACTTCGCCTGTCCCTGGTCCACCGAGCAGGCGCCCTCGGCCGGGTAGGTGTTGAGGATGACTCCGTCGACGCACGCCGGAGCCGGGGGCTCGGTGCACGGGTTGGGGTTGCACGGGTTGGGGGGCTCCACGCAGGCGCCGTCCTTGCAGATCTTGTCCGCGGCATCGCACTGTTCCTCGGTCGGGCCGTAGTCGCACTGGGCGACGTAATCGACCACGGTACAGACGCCAGGGTTCGCGTAGTGGAGAGCGGTCACGCCGTCGTCCTTGCAGACATCGACCGACGGCGGCTGGGTGCAGGGGTTCGGGTCACAGGGATTGACTTCCGGGCAGTCGGTGTTTGCGGCCCCGGGAGTGCCGAGCTTCGTCACGGTCTCGTCGGCGTAGTACGGTTCCGTGGCAGCGCACCAGAGGATCTCGACATCATTGTCGGCCGCGTCGAGGTGGTCGGGGTCGAGCTGCCACGCGATGCCCTCGACGACGGCGGACTTGCCGAACGCCACGTGGTCGATCACGACCGAGTTGCCGTCCTTGTCGCTGCACTCGATGAGGATCGCGTCCCCGGAGTTGCTCAACGACGTCCCGGAGTAGACATAGTCCGGCGCCAGGCCGAAGTTCTTGTCCGGCTCTCCGGAGCGGGCAAGCAGCACATACTGGCCGGGCTTCACCATCACGTGCTCCTTGATGGCGTGCAGGTCGGAGCCGTCGTCCTTGATCAGGCAGCTCTCGAGGTCGAAGATCTCCCCGGTCGGGTTGTAGAGCTCGAACCACTCCCCGACATCGGTGCCCGGCTGTGACTTGGCCATGATTTCGGTCACGACGACGTCGCCCGGCTGGTCCGGATTGTTGCCGAATCCGGGGGACTTGCACATGGCGTCCTCGCAGGTGCCCCCCTCGTCGGCCGAGCAATCCACAGCGGTCGGTTCGTACTTGCACTCGGGGGTATATCCCTGGGGGGTGCACACGCCGGTGTCCGGAAAGTGATGGAGCGTGATTCCGTCCGCATCGCACTCGTCGGGCGGGGGCTCGGTGCATGGGTTGGGGTCGCACGGGTCGATGGGCTCGCCGCAGTGGTCGATGACGCAGACGAGCCCGTCCTCGGAGCAATCCTTGAGCTTCTCCTTGTAGTCGCACAAGGGATTGCCCTCCTCGTCCGCGGTACAGGCACCAGGGACCTCGTATCCCACCAGGGTCACTGCGTCATCCTTGCAGTGCACCGCCTCAGGCTTCAGGCAGGGGTTGGGCATGCAGGGATCGGTTGCGGAAACGCACGCACCGAGCTTGCAGACCATGTTCTTCGCGATGCAGGACTCCTCCTCGGGCTCGTACGCACAGACGGCCTCCTCGCCGTCCGCGGTGCAGACCCCCTGAGCGAGAAAGTGCAGCGCAACGAGTCCGGCCGCGTCGCACGCGTCTGCGGGCGGCTCGTCGCAGGGGTTGGGTTCGCACGGGTCGACCGCAGGCAGCTCCTCGTTCCCGCCCTCCTCGGCGCCGATGTCGGCGACGTCGCCGGCAGTCTCCGCCACCGAAACGTCCGGAACGATCTCCTCCCCTCCGCCGAGGTCCGCGCTCTCGCCTCCGCCGCCGCACCCCGCCAGCACCAGAAGCCCAACGGAACAAGCCATCATCGCATGCCAACCCACTCTCCGTACCATCACGCCACCTCCTGGTGAAACGGGTAGGGACACACTCTCCCGCAGTTGGATCTAGTCAGGCGCCAGGCTCAAGTCAAGCGCAATCGGATCGGCAATCGGGGCGAACGGCAGGGCCGCAGGCTGGTCGAGACGTGGCGGGGCGACAGGCAGGCGGAGGATCCGGGGGGGGAGAACCTATGGCCCGCAGGTGTCGTGCAGGCATGCCAGGGTTGCGGCCCAGGCAATGGCGGAGAACCTATGGCCCGCAGGTGTCGTTCTTCGCCCCCGGCGTTCCGAGGTCGCCAAGTCCGTAGGGGGTCTTGGCCGTGCACCACACGTTGCCCACGTCGTTCTGGCCCGGGTCGAAGTAGTCCTGGTGAAGCACCATGCTGGCACCGTTGGGTGCGGGGAATCCCGTTCCGTAGGCCACCTTGTCCAGCGTCTGTCCCGAGTGCTCGAGCCACACGGCGTCTGTGCCGTTGGCCAGGACCACTCCGGAGCCGGTGCTGCTCGGGTACGCGTAGTCGACCTTGACCCCACCGTTGGTGCTCACGACGCCGTTGTTGCCAAGCACGAGGTACTTGTATGGCGCCAGCAGGACCGACACGCCGATGGCGTGCCCGGTGTCGTTGTTCGACGCCACCTTGACCCCCTTGAAGTCGAGCATCTTGTCCGACTTGTTGTAGACCTCGAACCACTCCCCCTTGTCGTCGTTCACCTTGGACGGGTTGAACATGATCTCGTCGATCACGATGTCACCGGGTACCGGCGGCTCGGGCACAGCAGAGATGGGATACTGCATCGGCGCGGGCATGCCGCCCTGATCCTTCATCGGACCGTTGTTGTAGACGTAGTCCACGCCCTCCACGCCGACATCAAAACGGACTTCGAAGTCGACCGAGAGCGTCCCGCCCGCGACGGTGAAGGACGCGGGGATGACCGCCTTGTACTCGTCGTTGTTGCCAATGTCCTTGTTGTAGTCCATGGCGGCGCTCACGTAGCCCTGGCCGTCCATCATCTTGTACTTGACGGATGCCTTGACCTTGGCCCCCTGGCCGCCCAGGTTCGTAACGCCTTCCTTAAAGATCTGGATGTACACGGTGAGGTCCTGCTTGTTGTCCACGCTGGTACCGTTGTTGGGCCAGATCCCGCCGACCCAGCCGATCTCGCAGGCATCGGGGAGCGCGTCGTTGTCGTTGTCGACCTTGTCGTTTCCGCCCGGGCAGAGATCCTGCGGGTCGTAGACGCCGTCATTGTCGCTGTCCGTGCAGGCCTGGTCGCCAGTGCAGTCCGGGTCGTCGCAGTCGGTCTTTCCGTCCATGTCGTTGTCGTTGTTGTCCCCGCAATCGTATTCCATGCAGTAGTAGTTGGCCATTCCGGGGGTACCGAAATCGCCGCTCTGGTCCTGGGCCCAGGGGGCAACAGACGTGCACCAGTTGTTTCCGTCGTCGTTGTCGTCCGCACTCGTGTAGTCCGGATCGAGCTGCATGCTCGCGCCGCTTGGCGCCGGGAAGGCATCGGTGCCATCGTAGACGAGCTCGTCGAGCGTCTCGCCATTGAGGACGAGGACGATCTCGTCGGTCTGATTCGCCAGGCTGAACCCTGCGTAGATGAAGTCGGCCTGGACCTGCCCGTTGGTCTGCTCGTCTCCGTTGTTGGCGAACAGGAGGTACTCGCCGGGGCCGATGGAGAGGTTCACCGGAACCTGGAAGTGCTCCCCGCCGATGTCGCTGACTTCCAGGAATGCCAGGTTGAACGTCTGGTCGGTGACGTTGACCACCTCGAACCACTCCCCCTTGGAGTCATCCACCGCGCCGGGGTTCTGCATGACCTCGGTGACCAGGATGTCACCGTACTGCGGGTAAGGACCGCACGCCTCGTCGCCGAGGCAGTCCTCGTCGAGACAGTCCGGGGCCAGGTCGCAGTCGTCGTCGAACGAGTTCGAGCACTGGCTCTCCGACCCGCAGCCTTCGCCCTTGCTGCAGAGCGGGTCACAGCAGTCGATCTTCCCGTCTCCGTTGTCATCCTCCTGGTTGGAGCAATCCTCGCAGACCCACTTGCCGGGCTTGCACTGGAAGCTGTCGCACGCGTCTCCTTCCGTGCAAGCCTCCTGGTCGTCGCACGGCTTGGTGTTCGCGATCTCCTGGCAGTCCTTGACCGGGTCGCACGAGTAGTCCGCACAGAGATTGCCCTTGTTGCAGGAGGCGTGGTCGGGCACGTGCTTGACGACGTCGCCCACCTCGTCGCAGGAATCCACGGTGCAGCCGACCTTGTCATCGACGATCGGAGGCGTACCGTCCACGCAGAAGCCGGTCGCCCCGCTGCAGGTCTCGAGCCCGTTGCAGAACTTGCCGTCGTCGCAGATCTTCACGGTCCCCTTGCACTGGCCGTCGGCGCACACGTCGTCGTAGGTGCACTTGTCCAGGTCGTCGCAGGCTGACGTGTTGTGGGTCAGGTTGCACCCGCCGATCGGGTCGCACACGTCGTCAGTGCAGGCGTTCTGGTCTGTGCACAGCAGGTCGTCGGGGGAGTTGACGACCTTGTCATTCTCCTCGTCGCACGAGTCGACCGTGCAGTTGACCTCGTCGTCGATGATCGGGGCCTCGCCCGGGAGGCACTCTCCCGTGTCGGGCTTGCATGTTTCCATGCCGTTGCAGTAGAGGCCGTCGCTGCAGACCTTGGGCACGCCGGCGCACTTCCCTTCGGCGCAGACGTCATCCACGGTGCAGGGGTCGGAGTCGTCGCACAGCTCCTGGTTGTTGACCAGGAGGCAGCCGGCGACGGCATCGCAGGTCGTATCGGTGCAGGGATTCTCGTCCTTGCAGAACTCGTGATCGAGCTCGTGGACGGCCCCGTTCTTGTCTTCGTCGCACGAGTCGATCGTGCATTCCACGCCGTCATCTACGCTGGGGGTCTCCCCCGGGATGCACTCGCCGGTATCCGCCTTGCAGGTCTCCTCGCCGTTGCAGTAGAGGCCGTCGCTGCAGACCTTGGGCACGCCGGCGCACTTCCCTTCGGCGCAGACGTCGTCCACGGTGCACGGGTCGGAATCGTCGCACAGCAGCGCGTTGGCGGGATGGAGACAGCCGGCGATCGGGTCGCATACGTCGTCGGTGCACGGGTTCGAGTCGTCACACGCTGCCGGGTCCGGGGTGTGGAGGACCTCGGCCGTGTCGTCGCTGCACGAGTCGACAGTGCAGTCGACGCCGTCGTCGAGACCTGGGGCATCGCCCGCCTGGCAGTCGCCGGTCTGGGCGTCGCACGTCTCGAGCCCATTGCAGAACAGGCCGTCGCTGCACACCTTGGCCGTTCCGGCGCAGCTTCCCTCGGAGCAGACGTCGTCCACCGTGCACGGGTCGGAATCGTCGCACTCGGCCTCGTTGTTCGGGTTCGAGCAACCGTCGACCGGGTCGCACACGTCGTCGGTGCAGGGGTTGGAATCGTCGCATGCGGCGGCATCCGGCTCGTGGACAACCTCGTCCTTGGTCTCGTCGCACTTGTCGGTGGTGCAGTCGACCCCGTCATCGATGTCCGGCGCTGTTCCGTCGAGGCAGTCCCCGGTACCGGCGTCGCACGTCTCGACCCCATTGCAGAACTCACCGTCGTCGCAGACCTTGGGCAATCCCGAGCAGCTACCGTCGCCGCACTTGTCGTTTTCGGTGCACGGGTCGCCGTCGTCGCAGGCCGCCTTGTTGTTCTGCTGCATGCAGCCGCCAACGGCGTCGCACACGTTGTCGGTGCAAGGATTGTCGTCCTGGCAGCCTGCGTTGTCGGGCTTGTGCAGGATCTCGTCGGTCTCCTCGTTGCACTCGTCGATGGTGCACAGGACTCCGTCATCGAGGATGATCGGGGCGTCCTGGATGCATTCACCGGTGTCGGGATCGCACTTCTCGGTCCCGTTGCAGTAGAGACCGTCGTTGCAGATCCGAGGCGGGTTCTTGCAGACCCCTTCCTCGCACTTGTCGTCGGTGCATGGGTCGTCGTCGGCGCACTGCTCGTCCGCGGTGCAGACGCCCGACTGGTCGACCGCTGCGTCACCGCCAGCGTCGTCCGCCACATCCCCGGTCACGGAGTCATCACCAGTTCCACCGCCGCCGCTGCACGACGCGAGACCGAGTCCAAGAGCTGCAAGCAGAGCCGCCGTAGCCAGATTCTTCATTCGCTTTCCTCCCCCCCTCGAGTTGTCGTCCGCGACCCGGCAGCGCCAGTGTCGATCCAGTCCCTGCCACAGGTCCCGTTGAACGGCAGGATATGGAGGCAGCGGGGCCGTGTCAACCCAAACCGGAAACCCCTGGCTACAAGAGGAAGGCGTGCGAGCAGTCCCCCGGCGTGGGTGCAGGTTGCACGCTCCAGCCGTCGACCGTACGGTGAATGGAGTTTCCCGAGCTTGCATCCGGTGCGTCGACCGCCCCGGCGGCTCCGGTTTCGTCGAGGAGGCCGCTGGAGTTCGTCCCGCCGAAGATGACCGCGTCGATGGGAACGGTCGATGGGGTGATCCCGGCTGCCGGGATCGCGAACAGCGCCACGCCGTCCGCGGTGCTGCCCGAGTTCTGGATATCGGGCTCGAAGTCGGCCGCCTGTCCGAACACCGGGCTGTAGTTGGCAGCGTCGGAGAGCGGCCCTCCGACGACGAAGCACTGGCCCGGCGCCAAGGCCCCTTCGAGCTGGAGAACCGACGCCGTGTACGACGTTCCGCCGCTGCCCAGCGAGTACCCCGCAAGCTCGACGGTCTTCATCGTGCCGTTGTAGATCTCGACCCACTCGTAGCCGTCATCAGTACCGGGGACGTCGTAGAGAACCTCGGTCAGGATCATGCCCACCAGCGGAAGGTCGACGACCTCGACGAGCGCCGAGGTTTCGCCCGCTTCCGTCGCAGCGGTCACCAGGGCCTTGCCGGCAGCGACAGCGGTGACGGCGAACTGGGCCGTGAAAGCCCCTTCCTCCACGAGCACCGACTCGGGCAGGGCCAGCACCCCCTCGGTATCTGCGTCGATCAGCACCAGCGTTCCGCCGGGGCGGGCCGGGATGTCGAGCGACACGGTGAGCTCCTGGATCGAATCCACGGCCACTTGCACCTCGGCCGGGGAAAGGGCGGTGGGAAGCGGAATCCGATCCGCAGCGATCACGACGACCTGGGCCTCGACCGACTTGTCTTCGAGGGTGGCGGTCACGATTACGGGCTCGATTCCGCCCACAAGCCCGGAGAGCGGGACCGCAGCCTCGGTCTGGCCGCCCGGGACGAGGATCGAGGCCGGCGCCAGGAGCTGCTCCGGGGCGGAGCTCTGGAGAGCCACTGCAATGCCCTCCGCCGGCGCAGGAGCCGTGAGGCGCACGACGAGGGGGGGGATCGCCTGCACGTCGGCGGTCCCCTCGTCCACGAAGACGAGTGGGGACTCGAACTCGGCCAGAGCGAGCGCCGGGATGATGTCCTCCGGCCCCCTGGGATTGAGCTTCATGGCGTTGTTGGCAAAACGAAGCACACCCGTCACCGAGATGACGTCCCCCAACTCGGGGAAAGGCGCCACCAGGTGGAAGAAATCGTCCACAGGAAGCAACCCCGCAAGCTGGAACTCGTTGGTCGGCTCCTTGTCCCCGGGGCCGGCAGCAAGCTGGAGAGCCGTGACCTCGGCCCCAACCACGCGAACCAGAACGGCCTCGTATGCAGCGGAGAGCTCGCCGTTCGTGCACACCTCCTGCGGGGTCACCACGATCGGCTCGGGGAGCGGGACCCCGGTATCGAGGACATCGACGGCCTCGACGTAGGTGAGCTGCATCTGTCCCCACCAGTCCTGGGTCACCCCGGTCACCCGCACCCGGTCCCCCGTCTCCGGGATGACGAGCATGTCCGGGTTGTTGGAAGGCAGGTAGACGTAGATGCCCCCGAACTGGTATCCGAGCGCCTCATCGAGCTGGTCCGAAGGAACCTGGACGAAGAACCGAGGTGCGGCGACCGCGGTCACAACCCCCTCGACCGCCACCGGGGCGCCGAGCTTGATAAGCCCGGTCTTGAGGTCATAGATCGTACACTCGCATGGGGAATTCCCCGGGTTGGGGGTCTGCGGGCAGAAATCGCACGCATCGCCCGTACCGTCCAGGTCTTCGTCCTCCTGGCCCGGGTTCGGGTCCTTGGAGCAGTTGTCCTCGTAGTTGAGGAACCCGTCCCCGTCCTTGTCGAGCGGGTCGGGCGCCTTGCAGGTGTTCGTCTGGGCGTCGAGCGGGCAAGGGTCGCACGGGTCTCCCAGGCCGTCTCCGTCCTGGTCGGCTTGCTTGCCGTCATCCACAAGCCGCGGAGGGTTGAACAGGTAGACGCAGTTGTCCTCGTCGTTGACGACGCCGTCCCCGTCCAGATCCGAGGGTTGCGACTCGCCGTCGAACTCGCCGGGCCGCATCGGAACGCAGGTGGGTTCTCCGGGCGGATCGCCGCAGAAGAACAGGCCGTAGGCCGACTCGTTGGCGCCGGAGAGATCCGCAAGCGTGTACCCGGTCTCCCGCACAGCGCAGATTGACCGGATCTGGCCGCAGACGCCGCCCGGGATGGCCTCGCACCCGTCCTTGCCCTGGGGAAGCGCCTGCACGAGCACGGTCTCGCCGTACAGGGGCAGACCGCCCCGCAGGACCAGCAGCGTCGTCGTGGGCGAGGCATCGATCACGGCCCGGTACGGGTTCTCGGCCAACGACGCGTCGAAGAGCGCTATGTCGGCGAACAGCCCCTCCCTCAGCAGGCCCGTCGCATCGTCCACGGCCAGGGCGGAGGCAGCGTTCGTCGTCGCCATCTCCCAGAAATCCTTGTCCGAGAAGAACTGGTTCAGATAATACTCGTTCAGGAACGAGGCGCACTGGAGCTCGCGCAGGATGTTCACCGAGCCGGACGCGGTCCAGTCGGTCCCCAGGGCAACGAGCACACCTTGACGGTGGTAGAGCGTGACCTGCGCCGTGTTCCCGTAAAGAGCCACGTTGGAGCGGGGCGACCAGACCACCGCCGTTCCGTTGGCCGCCAGCTCGGCCCCATCCTGGGCCCTGAGGCCGATGCAGTGGACGAACGCGCTCCCGGGCTCCGTGAGATCGACGCCGCCGTTGGCGTCCTTGCTGAGGCAGACGAACTCGTTGCGGGCCTCCTTGTCCACCCCTTCGGACACGTGGGGCAGGTAGCAGTCGTTCTCCAGGACCCACTTCCCGTCGATGGCCGGATAGGCGCAGCTCCCGACCAGCAGGGTCCCGTCGTTGTCCCCCAGCGGGAACGTGTTGTAGTAGACCGCAGGCTGCTCGAGCCCCTCGTTCGCGGTCTTGTCCAGGTTACGCAGGAAGCCGGGAGCGGAACCGGAACCCGCCAGCGACGTGGTCCCGGCCAGGACCTGGCGCATCTCGCCCCAGGTGATCTGCATGACCTTGGCACCACCCGACACCTTGATCTTCTTGTGCCCTCGGATGCCGAGGCGCCAGTCGTGCCGGTGGTCGAAGCGCTCGTCCCCCCAGTCCGAAGGGGAGTTCTGGGTGTACGTGATGTGGTCGTGCGCGTTGATGAGCCCTGGAGAAACCACCGACTTGGGGCAGGAAAGAACCGTGGCCCCCACGGCCTCGGGCCGATCCGCACAATCGCACCCCACGCAGAGGATCCTCCCGTTGGCGAACAGCACACCGCCGCC
>Ga0194127_10002225_pt1 | contig 26901 bp, 26 predicted proteins | sample TA2KigC100mmetaG_FD_148624 | JGI IMG/M metagenome (GOLD analysis project Ga0194127, IMG submission 148624) | Freshwater microbial communities from Lake Tanganyika, Tanzania - TA2015036 Kigoma Deep Cast 100m | ecosystem: Environmental > Aquatic > Freshwater > Lake | place: Tanzania: Lake...
CAGCCCTCTTTTTTTAGGTGAGTTTTATTGGTAGTCTTCTGATTCTTTTTCCAGTTGCACTAAATAATGCATTGCATAATCCAGGTGCTGCGGCGCCAACTCCAACTTCACCAACTCCGCCAACCGGTAGATTATTTTTTACAACATGCAGATCGAAAGTTGGTGTTTCAGAATACGTCATAATCTGAAATGTATCATAATTCTTATCAACAACTCCGCCATTTCGAATTGTAATTTCACCTTTCATTGCTGCCGAAAGCGCAAAAATAATTGCACCTTCTAATTGTGATTCAACAATGAACGGATTTACTACCGTACCGCAATCAATTACAGCAGTTACTTTATTTATTTTGTATTTCTTTCCATCTGAAGAAACTTCAAAAACTTGTGCGCAGTAGCTACCATATCCTTGGAAGCACGCAATTCCTTTTCCTTCACCATTAGAAAGTTTTTTATACCAATTCGATTTTTCAGCAGCAATCTCAAGTACATTTCCTAAACGCGATTCTTTTGGAAGTATATCCCTTCTAAATTCAAATGGATCTTTATTTGCAGCAAACGCAAGTTCATCCATAAAAGCTTCAGTCGCAAAAGGATTCTGTGAATTATAAACAGAACGCCACCATAATAACGGAATATGAGTTGATACGATCGTGCCAGAAATTTTAATATTTGGGATTGAATATTGAAGATTCATTGAACCTTCTCCCAATCCAGAATCTTTAACTGGAACATTTGGATTAAATCTTTGCGCAGTAATTGAAGGAGCAATTACATGGTGAGAAAATTTTAATGGGCTGCCATTTTCTAAAACAGATCCTTTAAATACATGAATGCTAGGAGGACGATAAGCTCCAAATCTCATATCATCTTCTCTTGTCCAAGTCAGCTTTACAGTTTTTCCTGAAGCTTTTGAAATTTCTGCAGCTTCAACAGCATAATCATTAATTAATCTTCTTCCAAATCCTCCTCCAACCAAAGTAACATGAAAAGTTACATCTTCTTCTTTTATTCCAAGCGCTCGTGCGACATCAGTAAGTCCGCTTTGCGGATTTTGTGAAGGTGACCATAATTCAACCTTTCCATTTTTGTATGATGCAACAGAATTCATTGGTTCCATTGGGGCATGTGCTAAAAATGGAACTTCATAGACAGCATCAACAAATTTTTCTCCGTCAATTGACTGACTTACATTACCAACAGATTGCATCTCAGTTCCTTCAGATGAAATGTGCTTCAACATTTCATCACGTATCGATCCACTATCCACGTTTGCAAATTTTCCCAAATCCCATTCAATTGATAATGCTTCTTTTCCTTTGAAAGCTTGCCATGTGGATTTAGCAATTACTGCAATACCTTGCGATACTTGAACAACATCAACAACACCATTAATTGTTTTTGCCTTAGAAGCATCAAACGATTTAACAGTTCCGCCAAAAGTTGGGCAATGCGCGATGGAAGCGTAATACATATTCGGGACAACTATATCAATTCCAAATTTTGCAGCACCAGTAACTTTTATATCCATATCGAATCGAGGAATTCTTTTCCCAATTATTTTATAATCTTTTGGATCTTTCAATTTTACATCCATTGGGATCGGCAGTTTTGAAGCAGCATTAACTAATGCACCGTAATTGATTTTTTCACTGGTATGCTTGTTAGTTACAAATCCGTTTTCTGCTTTACAATCTGATGGTGTTACCTTCCAGATAATTGCCGCGGCAGTAATCAACATTTCTCGGGCTGTTGCTCCAGCTTTTCGCAAAGGATCAAAATTTCTTCTGATACTTTGGCTTCCGCCAGTTGATTGATTCCCGTATTTTTTATCAGCATCAGCAAGTTCAACACGAATGTTTTTTATATCAACTTCTAATTCTTCAGCAACAAGCATTGGCAGTGAAGTCATCACTCCTTGACCCATTTCAGTTCTGTGGATGGTAATAGTCACAATTCCATTTGAATCAATCCTTAAGTAAACACTTGGTGCAAAAATTTTCGGTTCATCTTGTAGTTTTATTGCTGAGATATATGAGGGAACAAATGATGCAAGCATTAATCCGCTGCCGCTCATTCCAACTACTTTGATAAAATCTCGTCTACTTTGCTTTTTCATAATGAACCTCCATGCTCAACTACTTTTTCAATTGCTCTTTTTATTCTCGGATAGGTTCCGCAACGGCATAAAACACTATTCATCGTTTCTTCGATTTCAGTTTTTGATGGTTTTTTATTCTTTTTATACAATGCAGCAAATGCCATAATTTGTCCTGGATGGCAATATCCACACTGAGGGACTTCCTCTTCAATCCAAGATTTTATGATCGAGTTATTCGGATCCTCAGCAAATCCTTCGATCGTAATAACGGATTTGCCAGAAACTTCATTAATGCTGACTGAGCAAGACCTTACAGCTTCTCCATTCAAATGAACTATGCAAGAACCGCAAATTCCTTCACCGCAACTATATTTTGTTCCAGTCAATCCAATTGTATCTCTCAACACCCAAAGCAACGGAGTATCTGCATCAACGTTTACAGTCTGTTTTTTATTATTTACAATTAGAGTATAATTAGGCATGGTTTACCTCAAAGAGATGATTGATTCACTTCAAAATAAAATATTCGTACCGATTCTTCAAGCAGAGTATTATGTAAAATTTATATGGAAAAAGATTACCATCTTAATTATTATGCAAGCCATATTTAGCCTAACTAATTAAAAATGTATATCCACTGGAGTCAATTATGAAAAGCAATAAGTTCTTTTCTGCAGTTGGTATTATTCTACTTTTTATTTCTACAAATTCATTTTATTCTCAGCAGATTGATATGGAATTATTTAAAGCTTTAAAACCAAGAAGTATTGGACCAGCCGGTATGAGCGGAAGAGTAACTTCAATAGATGTAGTACTGAAAAATCTTGATATTATTTATGTAGGAACTGCAAGTGGAGGATTGTGGAGGTCAACCAGCAGAGGAACAACATGGGAACCAATTTTTGATGACCAAAATGCAGCTTCAATTGGAGCAGTTGCTGTTGATCAAAATGTACCCGATATAATATGGGTTGGAACTGGTGAAGGAAATCCAAGAAACAGCCAAACCAGTGGAAATGGAGTTTATAAAAGTATTGATGGCGGAAAAACTTGGAAACACTTAGGTTTAGAAAATACCAGAAATATTCATAAGCTGATTATCGATCCAACAAATTCAAATACAGTATATGTTGCAGCGCAAGGTTCTGCTTGGGGAGAAAGCAAAGACCGCGGAATTTTTAAGACAACTGACGGCGGAAAATCTTGGCACAAAGTTTTATATGTTGATGAAAAAACCGGTGCTGCAGATTTTATTATTGATCCTTCAAATCCAAATAAACTTATTGCAGCAATGTGGCAGTTCAGAAGATGGCCTTGGTTTTTCAAATCTGGCGGACCCGGTTCTGGAATTTATATTTCATTTGATGCTGGAGAAACCTGGCAGATAAGAACTGATAAAGATGGTTTACCTAAAGGAGAATTGGGTAGAGTTGGCTTAGCAATATCTAGAAATAGAACTAATATTATTTATGCACTGGTTGAAGCTAAGAAAAATGGTCTTTATCGTTCTGAAGACGGCGGATTCAAATGGCAATTGGTTACTGAAGAAAATGTAGGTAATAGACCTTTTTATTATCATGAAATTCATGTGGACCCACAAAATGAAAACAGAATCTATAATTTATTTTCATCAATCACATATAGTGAAGATGGTGGAAAGACTTTTAAAACACTTGGGGCTTCCTCGAATGTTCATCCTGATCATCATGCATGGTGGATTAATCCAAATGATCCAAACTATATAATTAACGGCAACGATGGCGGTTTGGCAATTTCAAATGATAGGGGATTGACTTGGAGATTTGTTGGCAATCTACCACTTGGACAATTTTATCACATTAATGTTGATAATGAATTTCCATACAATGTTTATGGCGGACTTCAAGATAATGGTTCATTTAAAGGTCCAAACAGAGTATTTCACCGAGGCGGAATAAGCAATAGCTTTTGGGAAGAGGTTGGATTTGGTGATGGTTTCGATACAGCAGCAGATATTGAAAATCCTCGTTATGTTTATCATATGTCCCAAGGTGGAAATTTAGGAAGATACGATTGTAATACTGGTGATAGAAAAAATATTCGTCCGGTTCATCCAGAAGGGAACAAACTTCGTTTTAATTGGAATGCTGGTTTCTCACAAGATCCTTTTAATCCGACAACAATTTATTATGGATCGCAATACTTACATAAAAGTTCAAATCGAGGAGATTCATGGGAAATAATTTCTCCGGATTTAACAACTAATGATCCACAAAAACAAAAGCAGCTTGACAGCGGCGGATTAACTTTTGATGTTACTAATGCTGAAAATTTTACAACAATAATTTCAATAGCACTTAGTCCTATTAAACAAGGTATTATTTGGGTCGGAACAGATGATGGAAATTTGCAATTATCTAAAGACGGAGGGAAGTCTTGGGAAAATGTAATTAAAAATATTAAAGGTGTACCTAATGGTTCATGGGTACCTCAAGTTAGAGCATCTGTTTATATTCCCGAAGAAGCTTTTGTTGTAATAAATAATTATCGAAGAGATGATTGGAAACCGTATGTTTTTAGAACAACTGATTTTGGAAAAACTTGGAACCCAATAGTAAAAGAGACTGATGTTTATGGATATGCATTATCATTTCTACAAGACCCAATTCAAAAGAATTTATTTTTCCTTGGTACTGAATTCGGATTGTATTTTAGTATAAACGAAGGGAAGAGTTGGACTAAATGGACTCAAGGATATCCAACTGTTTCCAGTATGGATATAGCAATTCAATCACGTGAAAGTGATCTTGTAGTTGGTACGTTTGGAAGGTCAATATATGTATTTGATGATATTAGACCTCTGCGGAATTTAGCAAAAGAAGGAATTTCAATGTTAGATAAAAAGTTAAAATTATTTGAAATTCGTGATTCATATCAATTAGCAGTTAAACAAATTCAAGGAATGCATTTCCCGGCTTCGGCAGAGTATTTTGGGGATAACTTACCTTTTGGTGCAATGATTACATTTTATATTTCACCAGATACTTCTAAAGGAGATGATAAATTAAAATTAGAAATTTATGATAGTGGTAATAAACTTATTAGGACATTGTCCCCTAAATTTGAAAAAGGATTTAATAGAATATTTTGGGGACTTGAAAGACGAGGGATAAGAATGCCGGGAGGCTTCCAAAGATTTAGAGAAGAAAGGGAAGATGCAGAACCTTCTGGACCTCAAGTTTTACCAGGTACTTACAAAGTGAAGATTACTTATAGAAAGCAAATCGATTCTGCTTATGTTAAAGTTAGTTCTGATCCTCGATTAGATGTTAAATTTGAAAATCTTGTTGAACGAGATAAATTGATTAGAGAGTTTGAAAAGAAAGTTGAAGTTGTTACCAATGGGAATTCTCGTATACAAGACGCTGGAAAAATTATTTTGTTAGTAGAAGAAAAAATAAAAGGGAAGAAAGATTCATCATTCGTTTCCTTAGGTAAAACAGCTAAAGCATTAAAAGATTCTTTAAAATCGTTGAACGAATTAATCAATCAGCCTCAAGTGCAAGGAATTAGAAGTGATGATTCTAAACTCGGATCGAAAATCCGTACCGCATACTTTTCAATTGCTGGATATTGGGATAAAATTGGCGATGGGGATAAAGTTAATTTAAAAATTGCTGAGGATGCAATGGATCCAGTTATTTCCAAAATCAATACTTTTTTTGAAATGAATTGGGTTCAGTTTAGAAATGAAGTTGAAAGATTGAAAATTTCAATTTTCGATGATTACAAAAAACTTGAGTTTACAAAATAATATTACTTTTGGGGGGACTATTTCATTGAATTAATGGAACAATCTCTATTCGTTTAATAAAAACAAAGCATAAATACAAGCTTGCTTTAAGTTGAATCCATATTAGTCTCTCTTTATATTACAAAGTAAAAGTTGGAATGAAATGGCTAATCGAGTTATCACATCAACAGATTTTCAATCATTAAAATTGTTCAAACGCGGTAAAGTTAGAGACGTTTATGAATTAGGCGATTATTATTTAATAATTTCTACTGACAGAATTTCTGCATTTGATGTTATAATGAAGGAGGGAATACCTTTAAAAGGTTCGGTGCTGAATAAGATTTCCAATTTTTGGTTCGATTACACCAAAGATTTGATTAAGAATCACATCATTTCAGTTAATGTGGATGATTATCCTACAGAATGCTTACCATTCAGAGATTTTTTGATTGATAGGTCAATGTTAGTAAAAAAAGCGGAACTTATTCCACTCGAATGCATAGTGCGTGGTTATATCACTGGTTCTGGTTGGAATGACTATAAAAAATCAGGTGAAATTTGCGGTATTAAATTACCAAATGGTCTAGTAGAATCAGAAAAATTACCAGAACCAATTTTTACTCCCTCTACAAAGGCAGAAATCGGTCTACATGATGAAAATATTACTGCAAATGAAGCGATTTCCTTAGTAGGAGAAGATGCTTACAAAAAGGTAAAAGAAGCAACTATGAATATATACATGAAAGCTTCTGAATTTGCTCTATCCAAAGGATTAATCATTGCAGACACCAAAATGGAATTTGGATATTATAATGAAGAAATCATTCTGATTGACGAATTATTAACTCCTGATTCTTCTAGGTTTTGGCCTCTTGACAAATATGAGAAAGGGCGTTCCCAAGAAAGTTTTGATAAACAATATGTCCGTGATTTTTTGCTTTCGATTAATTTTAATAAACGTCCTCCAGCACCAACATTGCCCCAAGATATAATTATGAATACTAGTGAGAAATATAAAGAAGCTTTGTTTAAATTAACTGGTGAAAGAATTACTGAATGAGTCCGGTAAAAATTAAAGCGGAGGGAAATAAATATTTATATATAAAATGGGATGATAATTCAGAACAAAGAATAAAACTTTCTAACTTACGAACTAACTGTCCTTGTGCAATTTGCACAACTGAAAGAAATGGAAAAAGCAGTAACTACTTCCCAATTTATTCGAACGATGAATTATCAATTAAAAAAATTAATTTAGTTGGAAGTTATGGAATGTCTATAGAATGGAAAGATCACCATAATACTGGTATCTATGAATTCAATTTTATTAAGAAATTATAGTAATTGACCTGATCAGATATAAAAATGCTACTGCCAAATCAGTTAACAATATTGAGAATGATCTTGACTCCGGTGTTTCTCATACTTTTTTTATCAGGAGAACCACTTCTCATTCAAATTTCTTTTGCAGTTTTTATTATTGCTGCATTGACTGACTGGTATGATGGCTGGCTTGCTAGAAAATTCAATTACATTACCGAATGGGGAAAATTTTTTGATCCGCTTGCAGATAAGATATTAACTTCTGCAGCTTTTATTGGTTTTGTATTTGTGGGGGTTTTAGAATTATGGATGGTATTGCTTATAGTAATAAGAGATCTGTTAATAACTATACTGAGAGCATATGCAGATTACAAAAAAATATCATTCACAACACGTCGTTCTGCAAAATGGAAAACATTTATCCAAATGATATTTTTATACTATCTATTATTTCTATATACACTCAAAACGTTCGACGTATTTTATCAAAACAATTATACAATTTTTGAACTTCTTCTCAGACAAGACTTAATATACTATACCATGCTCTTTATAACTTTATTCACTGTTTTTACTGGAATGACTTATTTAATATCAAATAGAGTTTTAATTAAAAAATTAGTAAAAAATGAAGTTAAGTCTTATTGAAAAAATAATTGGTTCAGGGTTATTGACTGGTTTTTCTCCATTTGCATCAGGCACCGTTGCAAGTTTTTTGGCATTACTTATTTATTTATTTGTACCGGGATTTTCAAATCCAACTTTAATGATGTTATTAATTTCATTTTTATTATTGATAGGAGTAAAACTAGCAGTAAAATTTGAAACTATTTATGGTAATGATCCAAAACAATTTACTTTAGATGAATTTATTGGTTCTTGGATTTCATTTTTGTTTTTACCAAAGAAATTATGGATTGTAATTCCGGCTTTTTTAATTTGGAGAATGATGGATATCTACAAACCTTTTCCAATAAAAAATCTTGAAAAATATAAAAATGGATGGGGAGTTATTTTAGATGATGTACTTGCCGGATTATTTTCTTTTTTTGTAATTCAAATATCATTACACTTTATTAACAGATTATTTTAAGAGTATGAACGCTCACATAATTACTATTGGTGATGAAATACTGATTGGTCAAACATTAAATACGAATGCTGCCTATATTGGAGAAAAATTAACGCAAAATCAAATAAATATTACCGGCAGTAGCGTTGTTCCAGACATTAAAGAAAATATTGTAGCTGAGTTTGAAAGGTCTTTAGCAAATAATGATTTAGTTATAGTAACTGGTGGTTTAGGTCCAACTCATGACGATGTTACAAGGAACTGCATTGTTGATTTTTTCAAATCAGGTTTAGTTAAAAATGAGCAAGTACTTTCTGATATTAAGTATCTCTTTGAAATACGCGGAAGAATATTAACTAAGATAAATGAAGATCAAGCGCTTATACCACGAATAGCCTTGCCAATTAGGAATTCTAAGGGAACTGCGCCTGGATTTTGGATAGAAAAAGAGGATAAGATATTTATTGCAATGCCTGGTGTTCCTTATGAAATGAAAGAGATGATGAACGATTTTGTTATTCCGCGTTTACTTGAAAGAAATAAAACTCTTGGTAAAAAAGTAATAATTAAAAATTTATTAACTACGGGGATACCAGAATCAACATTGTTCGATAAATTAGGTGATCTCGAGAAATTGCTAAAAGGAGCACGATTAGCTTTTTTACCGAGCCATTATGGAGTTAAACTTAGATTGACTGTTGAAGGTGTAGATTTTGAAAGCGCACAAAATAAATTAGAGGAAATTGAACAAAAAATTAGATTTACTATTGGTCGTTACATTTTCGGAAAAGACGAAGATACGATTGAAGAAGTATTAGCTAACTTATTAATTGATAGAGGATTAAAGATTTCAATTGGCGAATCATGTACTGGAGGTTTAATTTCTCATCGTCTTACTAATATTTCTGGGAGCAGTATATTTTTTGAACGAGGAATAGTAGCCTATTCCAACCATGCTAAAGTTGAACTTTTAAAAGTTGATGAAGAAATTATTGCTAAATATGGAGCAGTAAGTTTTGAGGTTGCTAAACAAATGGCAAATGGAGCAAAAGAAGTCAGTGGTGCAGATATTGGACTTGCTGTTACTGGTATCTTGGGACCTACTGGAGCAACACCTACAAAACCTATTGGTTTAGTTTATATTAGTCTATGTGACAATAAAAGGAGTACAGTAAAAGAATTTAGGTTTGGGGATAATAGATTGTTAAATAAAGATAGGACTTCTCAAGCTGCATTGGAAATGTTGAGGAGGTATTTATTGGGCATTTCATATGATGATTAGAACTTTTATTGCTTTGGAAATTCCAAGGGACCCATTAAGTAAAATTTTGGAAATACGAGATCAGAATTTTGATATTAAGTTAGGTGTTAAATGGGAAACTATTGAAAAGCTGCACATCACCTTAAAATTTCTTGGCGATACTAATAGTGATTTGATTAATCTAATTAATGATGAATTAAATAACATAATCCTTAAACAAAAAAAATTTGAATTGACTTTTGATAGATTTGGTATGTTCAAAAAAAACAATATTCCAAAAATATTGTGGGTAAATTTCTCTAAAAATCAGTACTTAAACGCATTTGCCAGAGAAATTGATCAAATGTGTAGTAAATTTGGTTTTGAAAGTGAGCTAATAGAATTCAAACCACATTTAACATTATTACGAATTAAAAATGAAAAGCTAGTTCCAGAAGTAAACAAATTGTGCAATGTTAAAATCCCTAATATTAATTTTGTTTCTGATAAAGTAATTTTTTTTGAAAGCAAGTTATTAAAAACTGGTTCAGTTTATAATTCAATAAAAAGTTTTATTATTTCATAAAGGAGGAAAAATGGCTGTTGATAAAGATGCAAGATTGAAAATAATTGATGATACTATTTCAAACCTTGAAAAGCAGTATGGTAAAGGTACAATTATGAAGTTAGGCGATAGCGTAATCAATGCAGTTGAATCAATTTCTACTGGTTCGCTTTCACTTGATTATGCATTAGGAATTGGCGGTGTTCCACGGGGTAGAATTATTGAAATTTATGGCCCCGAATCTTCAGGTAAAACTACTTTATGTTTACATATCATAGCAGAAGCGCAAAAGAAAGGTGGACTTGCAGCATTTATAGATGCAGAACACGCAATGGATGTTAATTATGCTAAAAGACTCCATGTTGATACATCTAATTTATTATTATCTCAACCAGACTTTGGCGAACAAGCATTAGAAATTGTTGATACTTTAATTAGGAGTAATGCATTAGACATAATTGTAGTTGATTCTGTAGCTGCTTTAGTACCCCGATCAGAAATTGAAGGGGATATGGGAGATCCGCAAATGGCTATGCAAGCAAGATTAATGTCTCAAGCTCTTAGAAAAATTACCGGTGCAACCAGCAAATCAAAAACTTGCGTGATTTTTACTAATCAATTAAGAAGTAAAATAGGAATTATGTTTGGTAATCCTGAAACAACTACGGGCGGTAATGCTTTAAAATTTTATGCATCTGTAAGATTAGATATTAGAAGAATAGCAGCAATTAAGGATGGAAATAATGTTGTTGGCAACAGAACTAAAGTTAAAATAGTAAAGAGCAAGGTAGCGCCCCCATTCAAGGAAGTTGAATTTGATATTCTTTATAATGAAGGAATTAGTAAAGCTGGAGATATAATAGATTTGGCTACTGATAAGAATATTTTAAAGAAAAGCGGTGCTTGGTTTACTTATAATGAAGATAGATTTCAGGGCAGAGATCAACTCAAAAACAAAATGCTCGAAGATGCTGATTTGTTTAGCTCGTTAGAGAAAGATGTTAAGATTGCGTTAGGAATTGTTAAGGAAGATGTTAAACAAGAGAAAGAAGAATCAACTCCAAAAGTAAAGAAAGGGAAGAATTAAAAAGAGTTAATGAAGATAATTTCCTTAATAAAAAAGGGTTCAAATATAGAGTTGTGTTTTGACGAAGGGTCAATATACAAATTAGATTATCGTTCTGTATTTGATAATGGACTTAAAAAAAATGACGATATAAGTGATGAAAAATTAGAGGCACTCCTTCTACAAAGTGAATTCCAAAAAACAAAAGATTCGGCGCTGCGTCTCTTGGCACGGCGTCCGCATTCAAAATATGAAATCAAAATAAAATTAATTAGAAAAGGATATTCAAAAGATATTATCGAAAATGTTATTCAAAAATTGACTGATGAAAAATTAATTGATGATTTGGTTTTTTCAAACGCATATGTATTAGAATTATCAGAAAAGAAAAAATCTGGGATCGTAAAAATTAAAAGCCAATTATTGAAAAAAGGTATAGATCGTAAAATAATTGCAAATGCACTGGAAAAAATAAGTGATATTGAAGAAATAGAAAATGCCTATCAGTTAGTAATAAAAAAACTTAAAATTCTGAAAAGAAAAGAAACCGATCATAAAAAAATTCAACAAAAATTATATTCCTATTTATTATCAAAAGGATATCCTTCCGAACTAATTAGTAAAACATTGCGTAAAATAAATTTATTATCAGATGAGATTATGTGACATTTGTCATCGAAATCAGATTTATTTATTTTAGCGCTCAACTAAATCAGGATTTAAATTGTTTATTGGTGTTGATTATTTTAATATCGAAAGTCTCTTAAATGAAGAAGAAAGAATGGTTAGAGACTCAGTCAGATTATTTGTTACTGAACAAGTCTTGCCGATAATCGAAAACCATTATCAAGAATCCATTTTTCCATTGTCAATAGTTCAAAAGCTTGGTGAACTAGGCTTATTAGGTATTACCTTTCCACAAAAATATGGTTGTGCTGAGATGAATAATGTAACATATGGTTTAGCAATGCAAGAACTGGAAAGAGGTGATAGCGGATTTAGAAGCTTTTGTTCAGTTCAATCGTCATTGGTTATGTATCCAATATTTACATTCGGTAGTCAAGAGCAAAAAGATTTTTGGCTTCCCAAATTAGCCACTGGTGAAAAAATTGGATGTTTTGGTTTAACTGAACCTGATTATGGTTCAAATCCAGGTGGTATGATGACGAAAGCTGAAAAAGTTGAGAATGGTTTTATTTTGAATGGTGCAAAAATGTGGATTACTAACGGAACAATATCTGATATTGCAGTTGTATGGGCAAAACTTGATGGTGAAATAAAAGGATTTTTAGTTGAGAAAGGGATAAAAGGTTTTTCTGCGCCTGAGATGAAAGGTAAACATTCTTTGAGAGCTTCAGTAACTTCTGAATTGATTTTAGAGGATGTGTTTATTCCTGAAAAAAATATTCTTCCTAAAAGCAAAGGTTTAAAATCACCGCTAATGTGTTTGAATCAAGCACGATATGGAATTGCATGGGGAGTGGTTGGCTCTATGATGGCTTGTTATGATTCCGCACTTAATTATGCTAAAACCAGAATTCAGTTCGAAAAACCAATTGCATCATTTCAACTTATTCAGCAAAAATTAGTATTTATGCTTAGTGAAATTACTAAAGCTCAGTTGTTGAACTTGCAATTGGGAAGATTAAAGGATCGAGGAGAAGTTACTCACGCACAAATTTCTTTAGCCAAAAGAAATAATTGTGAGATGGCATTGGAAGTCGCCCGAACTGCAAGAGAAATATTAGGTGCAAATGGAATTCTCTCTGAATATCCAGTAATGCGTCATTCAGCAAACTTAGAATCTGTAAAAACTTATGAAGGTACCCATGAAATGCATACATTAATTATTGGTGAGGATATAACCGGCATTTCTGCCTTCGAATAAATTGAGACCACCTTGTGTGGTCTTTTTTGTAAATGTGAGGAATTAAATGAAAAATACAAAAATTGATTTTGAAGGATTAACTTTTGATGATATACTTCTTGTTCCAGCACGTTCAAAAGTACTTCCAAGAGATGTAGAAATTTCTAGTTTTTTGACTGAAGAGATTAAATTAAATATTCCATTTCTTTCTGCTGCTATGGATACTGTTACTGAATCGCAAATGGCTATTGCTATGGCAGCACAAGGAGGTATCGGCATAATTCATAAAAATATGTCCATTGAAAAACAAGCAGATGAAGTTGATAAAGTTAAACGTTCAGAAAGCGGAATGATTGTTAAACCTATTACCTTATCTCCTAAAAAAACAATTTCAGAAGCTGAAGAAATTATGTCAAAGTATCATATCTCCGGAATTCCGGTAGTTGATGATGAGGGTAAATTGATTGGAATTCTCACAAACAGAGATTTACGATTTGAGCATAATAGAAATTTACTTGTTGAAAATTTAATGACTAAAGAAAATTTGATTACTGCACCTATTGGAACTACGCTGCATCAAGCAGAAAAAATCTTACATAAATATCGTATAGAAAAATTGCCTGTGGTTGATAAACAAGGTTTTCTAAAAGGATTAATTACCTATAAAGATATTATGAAGAAAAAGAAATTCCCGAATGCTTGCAAAGATAATCTTGGAAGATTAAGAGTTGGTGCTGCAGTTGGAGTTACTAAGGACACTATTGAAAGAGTAGAAGCGTTGATATCTGCACATGTAGATGTAATTGCCATTGATACTGCTCACGGGCATTCAGAAGGAGTTTTAAAAACTGTGAAAACAATTAGAAAAAAATTCAAAAATCTTCAAATGATTGCTGGAAATATTGTTACTAAAGATGCAGCACTTGAATTAGTTGAATGCGGTGTTGACGCAGTAAAAGTTGGAATTGGAGCTGGTTCAATTTGCACTACTCGTGTAATTGCCGGAGTTGGAGTTCCTCAAATAAGTTCGATTATGCATGTTGCATCAGCATTAAAATCAAAAAATGTAAAAATTATTGCTGATGGCGGTGTTAAACAAACTGGTGATGTTGCTAAGGCAGTAGCAGCCGGTGCTGATACCGTAATGATGGGTGGAGTATTTGCCGGCTGTGATGAAGCACCGGGTGAAAAAGTTTTATTTGAAGGAAGAAGTTTTAAAGTTTATAGAGGGATGGGTTCATTAGGCGCAATGAAGCACGGCAGCGGTGATAGATATTTTCAAGATGTTGAAGAAGATATAAAAAAACTTGTGCCGGAAGGTGTAGAGGGAAGAGTTCCATATAAAGGTCAGCTTGCAGATACTATTTATCAATTCATAGGTGGATTAAGGGCTGCTATGGGATATTGCGGTGTAAAAAATATTGATGAGTTGAAATCAAAAACAAAATTTGTAAAAATATCTTCTGCTGGATTACGAGAAAGCCATCCTCATGATATTATGCTTACTGAAGAAGCACCTAACTATCAGATTGTTAATAAATTATAGTTGTTTCTATTAAATAAATATTGGTGATATAATATTATGTTCAAAGTCTTAATACTGGCATATTACTATCCTCCAATGGGTTTAAGTGGTGTGCAAAGAATTTTGAAATTTACTAAGTACATGCCAAAATTTAATTGGCAGCCAACTGTAATTACAACTGGAGATGTAGCATATTTTGCTCATGATTTTAGTCTATTAAAAGAAGCGGAAAAAGCTGGAGTAAACATTATCCGAACAGAAGCATTCGATTTAAATTCAATAATTGGAAGAAAATATGGAACTTTGAATATGCCGAAAGAAGCTGTTAGAAAAATCTATTCAAATTTCTCAAAAACTTTTTTTATACCAGATAATAAAAAATCATGGGCAAAAAAAGCGTATAAAAAAGCTCAAGAGTTATTGAAGAAAGAACATTTTAACATTCTCTTTGTAACAATTCCGCCTTATTCTAGTTTCGTTTATGCTGCCAAATTAAAAAATGAATTTAATATTCCTTTATTTGTTGATTATCGCGACCTTTGGTACGGTAATCATTTTGCTTTTTACCCTACATATTATCATAAATATAAACATCGAAAACTGGAATATAAGTCGCTTAAAGCTAGCAATAAGGTAATTGTCATAAATAGAAAAATTAAGGAAAAACTACTTACGACATATCCTTTTTTAACTTATGATGATATTTCCATAATTCCACACGGATATGATCCCGAAGATTTTCAAAAACTTGAAATTGAAAGTTCAGCATCCAAAATTAAGTTAACTTATTCTGGAATTTTTTATGAGAGTATTACACCTGAGTTTTTTCTAAAGGCCTTCAAACAACTCTTGATTGAAAGACCAGACATTGCTGCAAAATACGAACTTGAATTCATCGGACATTTAAGAAGTGAAAATACTAAACTTATTACGGAACTTAATCTTAATGAGTATATAAGAAATTTAGGTTACATTGAACATAAAGATGTAGTTATTAAAATTGCTTCTTCAACAATTCTATGGATGATGATTGGTGAATCCAAAAATTCTGATACAATATCAACCAGCAAACTATTTGAATATTTTGGTACTGGAAAACCGATACTAGCTTCAGTACCGGATGGAACTGCAAAGACCTCACTTCAAGAATATGGTGCTGCGTTTATTACTGAGCCTTATAATATTGAACAAATAAAAAGTCGATTAATTGAAATTCATGACTTGTTTATTCAAAATAAGTTACCTAAACCCAATGGAGAATTTGTTAATAAACATAATCGTGAATATCTCACCGATCAATTAACAACTCAATTTCAGTTTTACCTCCAGGATTAAAATGAATGTATGTTTGATTGGATCCGGCGGACGTGAGCATGCTATTGCATTAGCAATTTCCAATAGTAAGTTACTCGATAAATTATTTATTATTCCTGGAAATCCGGGCACAAAAAGTTTTGGTTTGAATGTATCGATAGACATAACTGATGTTGACTATTTAATTGAGTTTTGTAATGAGAATAATGTTGAATTAGTAATTGTTGGTCCAGAAAAACCACTTATTGAAGGAATCGCTGACCAATTACTTGAAAATAATATTAAAGTTTTCGGACCATCAAAAAATGCTGCTCGAATTGAAGGGGAAAAATCTTTCGCAAAAGAACTAATGAAAGAATATAATATACCAACTGCGAGCTATAAATTATTTAATAAAAGCGAGTATGAAAAAGTTATAACTTATTTAAATACAGTCAATTATCCTACAGTTATTAAAGCAGATGGTATTGCAGCTGGGAAGGGAGTGGTAATTGCTCCAGATTTTGATTCCGCTAAAAAGGCAGTGAACGATTGCTTTATTGGAAATGTATTTAATGAAGCCGGTGATAAAATTGTGATCGAAGAGTTTTTAATTGGTCAAGAAGCCTCTCTATTCGCAATTTCAGATGGTAGTGAATTTGTTCTCCTTCCAGCAGCGCAAGATTATAAAAGAATATATGATGGTGACAAAGGTAAAAACACTGGCGGGATGGGTGCGTATGCACCAACTCCATTTGTAAATGATGAACTGATAAAGCTAATTTCAAATGTCATTATCAATCCAACCATACAAGCATTAAAAGAAAAAAACTGTGCTTATATAGGTTGTCTTTATTGCGGATTAATTTTAACTACAGAAGGACCAAAAGTCATTGAGTTTAATTGCAGATTTGGAGATCCAGAAACTCAAGTTGTTCTCCCATTATTAAATGGAGATATCCTAGAACTTTTTTATACTGCAGCTTGCGGCAAGATTAATAGCAATGCTGTAAAGTATAATGGCGGATCTTCGGTTTGTGTTGTGGCTGCTTCAACTGGATATCCTGATGAATATGAAAAAGGGAAAGAAATATTTGGTCTTAACAATGTAAATAGGGATGATGTAATAATTTATCATGCTGGCACGAGAGAGAAAAAAGGGAAGATATATACAAATGGCGGAAGAGTTTTAGGTATTACTTCTGTAATAAATAATAATGACTTAATTGATGCAAAAAAAATAGCGTATGAGACTCTGGATAATATTTATTTTGATGGAATTTATTTTAGAAAAGATATAAGTGATAAAGCGCTGTTAGCTCTTAATAAATAATCGTTTCTAGCAAAATCCATATTAATTCTTATCCAGGTGGCCAATTCATTTTTCTTCCTCCTAAAAGGTGCATGTGGAGATGATAAACTTCTTGTCCGCCATTTGCTCCACAATTTATAACTAATCGGTATCCTTCATTACTAATCGATAGGTCTTTTGCAATTTGATTAGCAGCTTCAAATAGGGAGGAAAGTATTGATGTATGTTTGTCTTTCTGAAAATCCTTGATTGTTTCAAGTTCATCGATTTTCGGAATAATCAAAATATGAACTGGAGCCTGAGGACGAATATCTTTAAAAGCAAGAACCGCTTCATTTTCATATACAATTTCAGCCGGTATTTCCTTCCGGATGATTTTAGAAAAAATTGTTTCACTCATTTTTTAGCTTTTCTCAATCTCATATTTTTTTAATTTATTATAAAGATGACTTCTTTGAATTCCCAAAATCTCTGCTGTTTTACTTACATTCCAATTGTTTGCATGCAATTGCTTTAATAAAAATGCTTTTTCAGCTTTCTCTTTAAATTCTTGAAAGGTATTATTTACACTCAAAATTTCATCAACGGGAGATGTAGTAGATGGTAAAAATGTATTAATTTCCTTTTCAGTAATATTATTTGATGGAACCATTATTACAATTCTTTCGACAAAATTTCTTAACTCCCGAACATTTCCTTTCCATGTAAAATTTTGTAAAGTTTTTACAGCGGCTTCCGTCCATGTTTTAGAAGCAAATTTATTTTTTTTGCAAATTGCATTTGAGAAGTATTCAATTAATAAAGGGATATCTTCTTTTCTTTCTCTTAAAGGCGTAAGGTGGATAGGAATTACGTTCAACCTATGAAATAAATCTTCTCTAAAATATCCTTTTTGAATTTCTTGATGCAAATCTTTATTTGTAGCTGCAATAACTCTTACATCAACTGATATTTTGGATGATCCGCCAACTCTTTCAATTCTGCCTTCTTCAATTGCGCGAAGTACTTTTGCTTGAGCTGGAAAACTCATGTCGCCAATTTCATCCAGAAATAAATTTCCGCCATTTGCTAATTCGAATTTCCCGATTCTTTGTTTAATTGCTCCAGTAAATGATCCTTTTTCATGTCCGAATAATTCTGATTCTATTAATTCATGAGGAATAGCTGCGCAGTTTACTTCAATTAATTCAGTGTTGCTTCTTGTACTTTGTTTATGAATCTCTTGCGCGATTAATTCTTTACCGGTCCCATTTTCTCCAGTGATTAAAATTCTTGCATCAGTTTTAGCCACTCTAGCGACGGTTTCTAAAATGCTTTTGATGCTTGGGTGATTCCCAATTATCAATTCACTAGTTCCAAGTTCACTTTTTAATTTTTTGTTTTCCTTCAAAAGGTTTGTCTGTTCAACAGCATTTCGAACGGAAATTAATAATTTATCTCTATCGATTGGTTTTTCAAGAAAGTCGAATGCACCTAATTTAGTAGCATTTACAGCATTTTGAATACTTGCATGGGCAGAAATAATCACTACTTTAATTTCATTCTTTTTTTCTTTAAGCCAATTCAAAATTTCAAATCCATTTTTACCCGGCATTTGAATATCAAGCAACAATGCGTCATAAAGCCCATAATCTAATTTTTGAATTCCTTTTTGAGAATCGGTTGTGTAGTCAACAAAATAATTTTCATATTCGAGAATCATCTTAATACTTTCGCATATCTGCTGCTCGTCATCAATCACTAAAATTGATTTCATAAGTACACCTTTAGAAAAAGCAATTGATAGATTTTTAATATATCTGAAGGAAGAATTTTATTATTATTTTTGACCGTTTCAGCAAATAATTCGCCTATATGATTAATTACAATATCTTTGCCGCTGATACTGCCATTTACAAATAATTTTTCTTCCACTTGCTCAACAAAGATACCCATAAATTTAGATAAATTGAACCATCCAAAATTATATCTTAAAAAAGCACTTCCAAAGAAATGAGCCAATTTATCCTTGTCTCCAAAGTTGTTTTGTGGGGAATCGAAAAATAATTTTTTTGGAAGTTGAATTACTTTTTTATCAAATATTTTTTTTGAGGGAGAGGGAAGTGGAATTATTAATTGTGTGTTAAATAAAAATTTGGACTTTATGAAATTGTAAGGAAGTGTTGCGAAAGTTAGACATAAAAAAGTTTCTGAATAATCATAATTAAAGAATTCAAGTGCTTTTGTGTAAATTGAATCAACTAATTTTAAATCATCTTGGTTTGTTTTAAGATTATGAAAATAATCTGATGCTACGTAATCTGATATATAAAACAATCCTCCATAAAAGGATTTCTCATAATTTGATTGAGAATAGAAGTCATGAAAAAAGATTACTAGCCAAAACACTAATAATGTTTTCAATAATACACAATTAAGTTTGAATAACACCAGTATTGAATTTATTCATAATAGGATTGTTGTTTGCGTATTCTATCGATGCAGAAATTATTTCTCGAGTAAATCTCGGATCGATAATTTCATCAATCCACAATCGGGCCGCTGCATAATAAGGACTATTCTTTTCATCATAGGAATTAGTTATCTCATTCAACAATTTTTCTTTTTGTTCTTTCGAGAATTCCTTGCCAGTTTTTTCCATTTGTTTAATTCTAATATCTAATAATACATTGCTCGCTTGGCTACCTCCCATGACAGCAATTTTTGCATTAGGAAAAGCATAAATAAATCTGGGATCATATGCCTTACCGCACATAGCATAATTACCGGCACCATAACTATTTCCAATAATAAAAGTGATCTTTGGTACAACTGAATTAGCAACTACATTAACCATTTTTGCGCCGTCTTTAATTATTCCGCCATGTTCTGCTTTACTTCCAACCATAAAACCAGTGACATCTTGCAGAAACACTAATGGAATTTTTTTTTGATTGCAATTCATAATAAACCGCGTTGCCTTATCAGCACTATCAGAATATATAACTCCTCCAATTTGCATTTCACCTTTTTCCGTTTTAACAACGCTTCTTTGGTTTGCCACAATACCAACTGCCCAGCCGTCAATCCTTGCATATGCTGCAATTATCGTTTTACCAAATCCAGCTTTATACTCATCAATTTCAGAATTATCAACAATTCTTGCTAACAGTTCATAAGTATCATACGGTTTGGTTGTATCTTCAGGTAAAATTCCTAAAATTTCATTTGAGTTAAATTGCGGCAGCTTCGATTCAATTCGATTATAACCAGCTTGTTCAAATCGTCCAATTTTTTCTACTAAATTTCTGATTTGCGTTAAACATTCAGAATCATTTTTCATAATATAATCTGTTACCCCAGAAATATTAGATTGAACAACAGCTCCTCCAAGGTTTTCATTATCTATTTCTTCACCTATTGCAGCTTTAACTAAATGTGATCCAGCAAGAAAAACGGAACCTTCACCTTCAACAATTAAAGCTTCATCACTCATGATAGGTAAATATGCACCGCCAGCAACACATGAACCCATTATTGCTGAAATTTGGGGAATGCCCATTGAGGACATTATTGCATTGTTTCTAAAAATCTTTCCAAAGTGTTCCTTGTCTGGAAATATTTCATCTTGCAATGGCAGAAATACACCAGCGCTATCAACCAAATAGATAATTGGTAAACGGTTTTCGATGGCAATTTCTTGAGCTCGTAAATTCTTTTTTGCTGTAATTGGAAACCATGCACCAGCTTTTACAGTTGCATCATTGGCAACAATAACAAAATTTCTATTATGAATTTTTCCTATTCCATAGATTGTACCGGAACTTGGAGCGCCGCCATATTCTTCATACATTTCGAAAGCAGCAAGGGTATTTAATTCAAAGAAATGAGAATCTTTATCAATTAATTTTTCAATTCGTTCACGAGCAGTTAATTTTCCGCGCGCATGTTGTTTTTCGATTGCACCTTTTCCTCCGCCTAGCTTTATAATATCGATGTGCGCGTTTAATTTTCTAATTAAATTTTTTTGATGATCTTCTCTTCGAAGAAATATTTCTGTATCAGATAATGGAGTTCCTAATATTTTCATAAGAATTAATCTCGCAATAGATTTCTGGCAATGACAATTTTTTGAATTTCGGATGTTCCTTCACCAATAGTAAGCAATTTAACATCTCGATAAAATTTTTCAACTGGGTAATCTTTTACAAATCCATAACCGCCAAAAATTTGCACTGCATCATTAGCAGCTTTGGTTGCAATTTCACTTGCAAATAATTTTGCTTTGCATGCTATATCTAAAATATCATCACCATTATCTTTCATAGTAGCTGCTTTATAAGTGAGCATTCTAGCTGCAGAGATCTCAGTAGCAATGTCTGCTAATTTAAATTGGATCCCTTGAAATTCTGAAAGTGATTTTTTAAACTGTTTTCTTTCTTGTGAGTATGAAATAGCTGCTTCTAAAGCACCTTGAGCAAGTCCGACACTTAAAGCTGCAATTGAAATTCTGCCACCTACTAATATATTCATAGCTTGATGGAATCCATCACCTTCAATACCGATTAAATTTTCAATTGGCACTGTACAATTTTCAAAAATTAGTTGTGCAGTTTCACTTGCTCTCATGCCAAGTTTGTTTTCCTTTTTACCTGGAATAAATCCCGAGTAATTTTGTTCGACAATAAAAGCAGAAATTCCTTTTTTACCTTTTTCTTTGTCTGTAAGTGCCATAACAACTAAAGTCTCACCGCTTATACCATGTGTAATAAAACTCTTAGTTCCATTAAGAACATAAACTTCATTTTGTAATTCCGCAAATGCTTGAAGAGCTCCGGCATCACTACCTGAAGAAGGTTCGGTTAATGCCCAGGCACCAATTTTTTTACCGCTTGCAAGGTCTGGTAAATATTTTTTCTTCTGTTCGTCACTACCATGAACTAATATATGGTTTGTGCATAATCCATTGTGTGCAGCAACAGAAAGGGAAATGGAAGGATCGATACGAGCTAATTCTTCTACTACAATTGCGTATTCAATGTATCCTAAGCCAGCACCTCCAAATTCTTCAGGAACTAGTATACCAAGAAATCCTAATTCACCTAGTTGCTGCATTATTTCTATTGGAAATTTTTGTAGCTCGTCATATTCCATTACAGCTGGTTTGATGATTCGTTCAGCAAAATCGCGGATAGTGTTTCTAATTGCGATTTGATTTTCATCAAGATCAACTACAAACGAATTTAATGTTTTTGTATCGTTCATTTTGATCCTTATTTATTTTTGTAACTATTGAATAATTTTTCAGCTACTTCGTATGGAGAAGTTTCACCATCTAAAACACTCTGTAAACTTCTAATTAAAGATTCTTTTCTATTTGTCTCCCATAATTCTTGTTTTATCAGTAACTCAACTATTTCCATAATTCTAATTTTATAATTTTCTTCTCGTTTTTCCTTTAGGAGTTTACCTTTTAACAAAAAAGTTTTGTGTTTATTAATTTCCTCTGCAACCACTAAAGTACCTATGTCTTCAGATGCTACAGTCTTAATAATCGATGGAATCCATTCATCTTTTTTTCGTTCTTTTAACATTAAAATCGTTTTTAACGCAGTGATGGCCATTTCTGAACCGGGACGGTCACTTTTATTCAATACAAAAAAATCAGCAATTTCCATTAAGCCAGCTTTCATCGCTTGAATCGAATCACCCGATTCAGGTACTAACATTACAATGGTCGTGTCTGCAGCTTTAGCAATATCCAATTCTGATTGTCCAACTCCAACAGTTTCAAAAATGATATAATCATAACCGGCAGCATCAAGAATATCACCAGCGTCAATAGTTTTTCTACTCAATCCGCCAAGACTTCCGCGTGTAGCCATACTTCGTATGAATATTCCTTCATCAATTCCTATTTCACTCATTCGAACTCTATCACCAAGCAGTGCACCTCCGGAAAAGGGACTTGTGGGATCAACAGCAATTATTCCAACTGTTTTATTAAGCCTTCGATAAAATTTTGCTAATTGATTTGTTAAAGTGGATTTGCCGGCTCCAGGAGGTCCGGTAATTCCAATTCGGTATGCTGTTCCAGTTTTTTTATGAATTTCTTTTAGAATTTTTGTTGAGTAGGAATTATTAGATTCGACAATACTTATTGCACGAGAAATAGCACGCTTATCAGATTTAAAAATATTTTCAATTAATTCATTACTTTTTATCATAATATCTTTTTTAAAAAATAATCATTATAACTTAACTGATAATTTACAAAAAAATAAATTAGTCATCTGTACAAATGATTTTTGATTATGTATTGTCTTACTTTCTGTGGAACAAAAAAATCAATATACTTCCCATTTTTAATACGTTTCCGAATTTCTGTTGAAGAAATATCAATTGTGGGTGTATCAAGAATAATTACTGATTTTAGGTATTTATTTTTTTTTAATTCAGCATTTTCTTTTCTCTTAATAACCAATACAGTGCATTCATTGATGATATCATCAGGCTTGTGCCATTTATCAAATACATTGAAATTATCATAGCCTATTATCAGTTCAATTTTTGGGTAAGTCATTTTGAAATGATTAATCGTATCAATCGAATATGAAATTCCTCCTTTATTAATTTCATAATCAGAAAATTCAAATTTTGGGAAATTGCTGATTGCTAATTTCAACATATTCAATCGATGATTAGGTGATGAAACATTTCTAATTGTTTTGTGAGGAGAAATATTACATGGAATAAAAATTACTTTGTCAAGTTTACGTTTTTCAAGGACATTTTGGATTGTAATTAAGTGACCATTATGGATAGGATCAAAGGTTCCGCCAAAGAGTCCAATTTTAATATTTGGTCGTTTATTCATTTTGTGCAAGTAGGGTTCTGATTTTGTCCCTAAATGATTCTATATAGTTATCATACATAATATTTAAATGTTCTTTGGAATTTTTTTTCTTTCTTTTCAAAAATGCTAATTTAATTGCACTTCGAAAATATTGTTTTCTAATATCTTCCTTTATCCAACCAATCTTAAATCTGGCACTCGAACTAATAATTTTAACATGTTCAACTGGAATCAGATTATTGCCGGCTTCTTCATTTAATTCCTCGATAATTAAACTTCGTTCTTTTGTTATAGATATTCTAAACAGTGTAAAATACGAAAGAATAAGGAAGAACATCATTATGAAACCATATAAAAAAGTTTCATTGAAACTAACACTTAGATTCCAAGCTCCGTGGATAAAAATTGCTATTATAATCCCTACAAAAGGGAACATAATATTAATTCTTTTGATATTAAATTTGGCGTATCCAAGAAAGGCTCCGAAAATACCAGTTGAAATACCATGCATGACAGCAGAGAAAACAGACCGAATAATTACTAAATAGAGCCATGATGATAAAGTATCACCATAACTAATGAAATATGTGAAGTTTTCCGTCATCCCAAAGCCTAAACCTATAGCACCACCATAAACAAGTCCATCAGTTATATTATCAAACTTTCTTGAATTAATAATGAAGAATAAAAATATACCTTTTGCAATTTCTTCTGATATAGGTGCAAATAGCACGGATTGAATTAGAGTATGACTTTCGATCGATTCATCATTAAATCCAGTAAAAGAACCTAATAGAAGGCTGCCTAAAATACCAAAGAAAATTGCACCAAAAGCACCCCATATAAAATGTAAAATAACAAACAGAAAAGGTTCCCTCTCATATTTATCCAAACGCCAAATTATAATTAAATAAATCATCATTGGTATAATAGAAGCAATTAGAGAGGCAATTATTAGCATTTATATTCCGTCGATTGGTAATGTTTTGTTTATTAAGTAATTACAGCAATTCTTGATTATAAACGTTTAGGTGACTATATTTTGACCCAATTTTTTGCTCTTTGTTAAAATGGTAATAAAATATACAAATTTTTCAGACGGCATCCATTACCTTAATTTTCAAGAATCCGTTGAAAAATTAGGATTGGATGAAATTTATCATGATGTTGCATCAATCGTCTGCAAGATGGATAAATCTTCCCATCAAATTGTGCTAGATTGCGATTTATCTTTGCAATCAAAAATGATTTGTGACAGATGCAATAAAGAGTATGAAACTAAGTTAACAACCCATTTTCAGATGGGATACATTTTTGCAAGAGAATCAAATTCTGATGAAAGTTTCAATGTTCGGTTTCTTTCAACTGATGAAGATAAAATTGATCTTACAAATGATGTAATTGAATATTCGGAATTATCAATCCCAATGAAACGAGTATGCAGAGAGGATTGCAAAGGACTTTGCAGTATCTGCGGTAATGATTTGAATGTGAAAAAATGTAAATGCAAAATTAAAGTTAAATCTGACATTTGGGAACCATTACAAAAATTAAAATTTAATAACTAATTAAGGGAAATACGATGCCTAATCCGAAACGTAAGATGTCTAAAGCGAGACGCGATAAACGCAGAACGCATTATAAGGCTACTGTTCCTACCTTGAGCCGCTGTTCAAATTGCGGTGAATTAAAACTGAGTCACAGAGCATGTCCAAGCTGCGGATATTATTCCGGCAGATCAATGTTTGTACCTGAATTATAACATTAATTCTTATTTGATGACAAAAAATCAAATCAACACTAAATGCAGATTAGCAGTTGATGCAATGGGGGGCGACTTTGCCCCTAAGAATATCATACTTGGAGCATTAGATGCTTTAAAGGAAGCTGATTTTCAACTTCTTTTAGTTGGAGACAGAAGTAAAATTCTTGAATCAGCTAAACTTGAAAATGTTTCAATCTCTGAAGAAATGATAGTTCATTCATCACAAATCATTGAAATGGATGATACTCCAACTACTGCTTTAAAATCAAAACCGGATTCATCAATCGTTATTGGTGCTAAACTTGTTAAAGAGAATAAAGCTGATGCATTTATTAGTGCTGGTAATACTGGTGCTATGATGGCAGCATCAACTTTGATAATGGGCAGAATTCAAGGTGTAAGCAGACCTACAATTGGGGCTTCATTTCCAACAATAGAAAATAAAAAATGTCTTTTATTTGATGTTGGAGCAAGCGTAGATAGTAAACCGCAACATCTTTTTGAATATGCAGTACTTGGTTCGATTTATGCAAAAGAAATGTATGGGATTGATAAACCTTCTGTTGGAATGTTAAGTGTTGGTGAGGAGGAAGCAAAAGGTAATGAAGTAACATTTGCGGCTTCTAGATTATTAAAAGAGTCAAAAGTAAATTTCCTTGGTAATGTTGAGGGAAGAGATGTTCTTAAAGGCACCGTTGATGTAATTGTCTGCGATGGATTTGTTGGGAATATTGTTCTAAAGTTTGGTGAGAGCGTTTTGACATTATTAAAAACTCGTATTAGAAAATATGCAGACCAAGGAATAATGAATAAAATATATGCACTGATAGTTAAAAAAGTTTTGAAAGCTTCATTAAGTGATATGGATTATCAAACCCATGGTGGAGTTCCGCTATTAGGAGTAAACGGAATTAGTATAATTGGACATGGTTCAAGTTCTCCTTTAGCTATTAAGAATATGGTCCTTCGTGCAAAAGAGATGTATGATAAGCAACTTATTCAGAAATTTGAAAGAGCATTAATTGAATACTCAACTTCTAAATAAAAAAATAAATGCTGCAATTACTGCGGTGGGTATGTATGTTCCAGATAAAATTTATGACAACAAATATTTTGAATCAATTGTTGATACACATGATGAATGGATTGTAACCAGAACCGG
>Ga0194127_10002229_pt1 | contig 26889 bp, 23 predicted proteins | sample TA2KigC100mmetaG_FD_148624 | JGI IMG/M metagenome (GOLD analysis project Ga0194127, IMG submission 148624) | Freshwater microbial communities from Lake Tanganyika, Tanzania - TA2015036 Kigoma Deep Cast 100m | ecosystem: Environmental > Aquatic > Freshwater > Lake | place: Tanzania: Lake...
TCGAGGTGCTCGAGGGCGGTGAGCTTGCCCTTAGCGTGCTGGCCATCAATGCGCTTTTGGCCGCCGCCCAGTTTGGCTTCTCCTTTGAGTTGTCTCAGCTTCTCGATCTTGGGATCGTTGGTCATGGGACCTCCCCACTAGCTAGTTTCTGTCTGGAAACCCCAATCCTGGGGTTGTCTTGAGCCTCCAGAAGTGGTATGATTACAGCACAAAAACCCGCACTTCTGGAGGTCAAGATGCTCATATTGTGTTATCCGCGTGTGGATGTGTTTGAACCGTTGCAACAGTTTCCTGACATTTACGTTGACATTTCCGATTTTGCGATGGACCCTATCTTGTCTGCGCTGGATAAAGTGATGGATGATGAGCGGCTACTGTTGCTGGCCTGGAACGACTGGGCCACCCGCCGGCCAAATGGTTTGAAAACAGGGCGGTGTTCGACGCCAGTAGAAGCCTTGCTTCGGCTGCAAGCAGTGCGCCGCTTGTACGGTTGGGCGTATCGCACCGTCCACACCCAGGTGAAAGGGGGTCTGGCGTTGCGCCAGTTCACGCGTGTGTATGGACACAAGGTGCCCAACCATGCGACCATGAATGACTGGGCGCGGGCCTTGAAGCCCTCGACACTGCGGCTGATTAATCAACGGGTAGCGGAATTGGCCGTCGAATACGATGTAACCGCAGGCCAGAAGCTGCGGACGGATGGTACTGTCGTCGAGACCAACATTCATTATCCGACGGACAGCAGTCTGCTGGCGGATAGTGTGCGCGTCTTGGGGCGGATGTTGAGTGCTGGGCGTGAGTTGGTGGGTGATGTGCCCGGTGTATCCAAAAGCCTGTTCGTCAACCATACCCGCAGTACCAAACGCCTGGCGCGTCAGATTGTGCAAGCCTCACGCAGAGCCAAAAAAGGGGAGAAAACCAAGCCCAAAATGCGAAAACTGTACAAAAAACTGCTCAAAACGACCCAAGAAACCGTCGATCACGCCCGACAAGCTATTCCCGTGTTGCAGCAACACGGCGAAGTGGCCGGGCAAGCCTTGGCTGAGAGTTTGGCGCATTACATTCCCTTGGTTGAACGAGTGATTGACCAAGCCTATCGGCGCGTCGTGCTGGGCAAGAAAGTACCGGCTTCGGAAAAACTGGTCAGCTTGTTCGAGCCGCACACCGCTATCATCCGGCGTGGCAAGCCTGCGCCACGTGACACAGAATTTGGACGTAAGGTCTGGCTGGATGAGGTCGACGGCGGCATCATTACCGATTACCGCGTTTTGGTCGGCAATCCGCCAGATGACGAGCAGTTCGAGGACAGCTTGCGCAATCACGTGCAACTCTTCTCCCATCCGCCTGACATGGCTTCGACCGATCGGGGCGTCTATTCGCCCGACAACGAAAAGGCCGCCCGTGAGGCGGGTGTAAAACGAACCTGTATGCCCCAGCCAGGTCAGCGAACGCCAGAACGCATCGCACACGAGCAGCAAGAATGGTTTCGGCTTGGTCGGCGTTTCCAAGCAGGCGTCGAAGGACGCATCAGCGTGATCAAGCGCGCCCGCCGGCTCGACCGCTGTTTGGACAAAGGCGAAGCCAGTTTTGAGAAATGGGTTGGCTGGGGTTGTATTGTCAACAATCTCACCGCTATTGCTCGGGCAATTCTCAAGCCGCGTCGACGGAAACGGCGACCTGCGGCAACTATGGCTTGAACATGGGTTTCCAGACAGAAACTAGCTAGTGCTCTTTCACAAAACAGACCTTGACTCTTCAGGCGGCGTCCGCCAGGGGCTCCGCTCCGCTCAAGCCCCTGGCTCAATCTACGAAGCCCCGTTGGGGCTGGATTGGACAGGCCGATAGGCCTTCGTAAGCTGAGCCCGATGGCTTCAGCCTCGGGCGGGGTGACTTGCCCTTACCCGACCGGGGCAACCGCGAGGGTTGCCCCTCTATCTACCGCAAGATCTGGTCGGCGATCACCATGCGCTGTACCTCGCTGGTGCCCTCGTAGATGCGGGTGATGCGGGCATCGCGGTAATAGCGCTCCACGGGGTATTCTTTGACGTAGCCGTAGCCGCCATGGATCTGGATGGCCAGGTCGGTCACCCAACTGGCCGTCTCCGAGGCGTAGAGCTTGGCCATGGCTGCTTCCTTGCTGTAGCGCTCGCCCGTTTTCTCGGCCCTATCCTTGGCCAGGGCCGCGTGGTAGATCAGGAGTCGTGACGCCTCGATACGAGTGGCCATGTCGGCCAGCATCCACTGGATGCCCTGGAACTCAGCGATGGGCTGGCCAAACTGCTGGCGTGTTTTGGCGTACTCCAGCGCTGCCTGGTATGCGGCCTCGGCTATGCCCAGCGCCTGCGCGGCCACGCTGATGCGTCCGGCGTCCAGATTGGACATGGCGATCTTGAAGCCATGGCCCTCTGCCCCCAGTCGGTTGGCGACAGGCACGCGACAATCCTCAAACACCGCCTCGCAGGTGCTTGAGCCCCGGATGCCCAACTTGTCCTCTTCCTTGCCCACCGAGAATCCAGGCGTGCCCTTCTCTACCAGCAGCGCACTGATGCCTCGGTGCCCCTGGCTCTTGTCCGTCATGCCAAAGAGAAGGATGACATCGGCGAAGCCACCGTTGGTGATGAAGTTCTTGGTGCCGTTGACCATGTACTCATCGCCATCTCGCACCACGGTCGTTTTTTGGGCTGCCGCGTCAGAGCCGGCCTCAGGCTCAGTCAGGGCAAAGGCGCCGATGAACCTGCCCTCGGCCAGCGGCACCAGAAACCGCTGTTTCTGGTCCTCTGTCCCGAACTTCTCGATGCCGTGGCAGACGAGGGAATTCTGCACTCCCATCACTATCGCGGTAGAGGCGCAAGCCTTGGAGAGTTCCTCGATGGCTATACAATAGCTCACCGTGTCCATGCCAGCGCCACCGTACTCCTCAGACACCGTCAATCCCATGAGCCCTAGCTCTCCCATCTTCCTGATGTTCTCGAAGGGCACCTCCCCCTTCTCGTCTATCTCTGCCGCAAGGGGAGCCACCTCTTTCTCGGCGAACTCGCGGACCATCTTACGGATCATTCCGTGCTCTTCAGTCAGCCGCAGATCCATTGCCAACCTCCTCGTTTGTGAATTTGACGGGCATATTATACTACAGCCTCGGACAAATGGGAAGAGACCCCCCACCTAACCCGCCACTCCGATCAGCAGGATGCCCAGGAAGACCAGGACCGAGGCCAGGACCCTGACCCGTCCATGACCCTCGCGCAGCAGGATGCTCCCCAGGAACGCACCGAACACGACGCTCATCTCCCGCACCGAACCGACGTAGCTCACGTAACTGACTCGCATGGCCAGCAGCACCAGATAATAAGTCAGGAGGTCGGCTACTCCTGAGATCAGGATGCCTGCTTTGTTGACTCGCCATTCTGTGGCGAGGCTGGCCTTCTTGCCGCTGAGCAATATGCCAGGGGTGAAAGCGAGAAAAGCCACCAGGAGGACAAGGTAAATATAGGTGAAGGTGGGCACGTGCTTTGTTCCCACCTTGTCAATGGTCGAATAGACAGAGATGCAGAAGCCGGTCAAGAGAGCCCAACGAGATACGGGATTCCCCAGTTGTAGCAAGGGTTTCCATAGATCCCGCGACGAGGGCGCGTTGATGAAATAGAGTCCTGCTGCTATCAAGAGGATGCCCATCAGTCCCAGGGTCGTCAGCTGTTCCCTGAGAAACAGCGTGGCCCAAAGGACGATGAAGAGAGGAGCCGAGCCCCGGGCCAGGGGATAGGCCACCGACAGGTCTCCCGTTTGATACGTTTTGCCCATGGATACAAAATAGGCCGCTTCGGCCAGGCCGCTGGCCAACACGCAGGCCCAGCCCAGAGGAGGAAGAGACAGCGGCCTGGCGACGAAGAGGGGGAAATAAGCCACGATAGTCACCAGGAGCAGCCACCAGACGAAAACTTGCTTGTCCAGGCTTCGTTTGTAGAACAGGTGGTAGGATGCGTGCAGGATGGCGGCCAAGAAGAGCAGGCCGAGAGCCGAAATGGGCACGATAACCTCTACTTGTCAATATGGCAAAAAAGGCTATAATATAGCTACAGACGGGGCGTAGCGCAGACAGGCCAGCGCGCACGGTTCGGGTCCGTGAGGTCGGCGGTTCAAATCCGCCCGCCCCGACCAGGCAGTCCAAAGTCCAAGGTCGAACGGCCTTGGGCTTTTGTTTTCGACTTAGGACTGTGGCTAGGACTTTGGACCTCGGGCTTTCACCTGCTCCCACAGATCATCTTGGTTGGCTAAACTTAGCTCGCTCAGGTCGAGCCCCCGCTCCCGACAGAGGTCTTCCATCCCGCAGAAGCGTCGGATGAATCGCTCACAGGCTTCCCGGAGCGCGCTTTCAGCGTCAACGCTCAACCAGCGGGCCAGGTTGACTACTGAGAAGAGGAGGTCGCCCAACTCCTCCTCTCGCTCCTCGCCCCCCTGGGCCTGCCTCAGCTCTGCTGCCTCCTCAGCTATCTTGGCTACCACTCCCGCGGCATCCGGCCAGTCGAAGCCCACCCGCGCCGCTCGCTCCTGTACAGCCTGAGCCCGGGCCAGGGCCGGCAGCGCGCTCGACACTCCATCCAGCACAGAGCGCTTCCCCTCCCCCCTTTTGATTTCCTCCCAGTTGTGCAACACCTCAGCCACGTCAGCCACGATAACATCGCCGAAGACGTGCGGGTGACGGCGTTTGATCTTGGCGTCAATCTCCTCGATGACCTGGGCCAGGCTAAACTCCCCCGCCTCGACCGCGATCTGAACCTGCAGAACGATCTGCAAAAGCAGGTCTCCCAGTTCCTCCCGAAGAGCGTCTGTATCGTCGGCATCCAGAGCCGCCAGCGCCTCGTAGGACTCTTCTAGCAGATGAGGCCGTAATGACCGATGAGTCTGCTCCCGATCCCAGGGACAGCCCCCAGGGGCCCGCAAGCGAGCGATGGTATCCTGAAAAGTTTCCAGCGAGCTGGGTTGAGGCAGAGGCGGCACATACAGGGAGGTAAGATGATCTACGTTAGGCTGGCGATCCAGTTCATAGAGGGGCATGGTCAAAATCTGCGCCTGGTCCATGCCTGCTCCGCGCACCACCGTGACCGGATGCTCATCGGGATAGAGGTTCATCAGGGTGAGCTTGACCTCGCTGGCCAGTGGCTGGTCGTACAACTGACCGACCAGAGCCGGCAGATCAGGGTTCAAGCACGGGTGGTGAAGAGCAGCCAATTCAGTGGCATCCACTAGCTGCAATCCAGCAAGGGCGTCCAGGCCCAGGCAGGTGAGGACCGGTTCGATAAAGCTCAGGCCCTCCACCACGCGCACGCCTATCCCCTGTTGCCTGGCCAGGGCCAGGATGCGCTGCACCGAAGCTTCGCCCACCAGAGGATGGCCGGGCACGGCGTAGACCACACCTTCGGGTTGCCGTCCCAGCTCCACGATCTGGCGAGCGATCTCGTCGTAAACTTCGGCGAAGGTTTCTTTTTCCTCGTAAAGGTGATCAAAGGAGTGGAGAGAGGGCCCCGGGGGCAAGGAAGCCACCGTGGGATGGTGGCAGGTGCGCAAATAGACTTCTATCGCCTTTTGCAGGACTTGCTGCGCCTCCAAGGTCAATTGATTTGGGTTGCCCGGCCCCAGGCCGACGATAGTTATTCCCTGTTTCATCTCGCTTCACCTCTTTATGCGGGAGTGCGGACGCAAGTCCGCAGGTTTGCGCCTGCACTCCCGAACTCGGATTCTCAAGTCCTGATTATAGTGCAAAGTGGCGATTATGCAAGAGCTCATTCTAAAACGGCAATACGCACTCTAGCCAGAAAAAGCGTTTTGGGGTATAATAGTGTGCAGAGATGAATGAATTCTTCCAGCGAGTCTACGAAATAGTGGCCCGCATACCCAGGGGCAAGGTCGTTACCTATGGCCAGATCGCCGCCGCCCTGGGAGACCCCCGGCAAGCCCGCACCGTCGGCTGGGCCATGCGCAACACTCCGCAGTGGCTGGACATACCCTGGCATCGCGTGGTTAATGGCTCCGGTGGGATTAGCACTCGCCACACCATTGGCGGGTTGAATACTCAGCGCAAGCTGTTGGAGGACGAGGGGATTGTCTTCAACGAGGAAGGCTGCCTGGACCTGGAGACATATCGCTGGCGGGCAGAGGGGAGGGACAAGATGCGAGAAGAACTGAGAAAACTACCTGGCGTAGACAGATTGTTGCAAGAAGAGGACATGCGGACTCTTACCGAAAAATACGGGCACGACCTGACGGTGGAGGCCATCCGCCAGGCTCTGGATCTCACTCGGCAGGCTATCATGGCCGGCCAGGATTGCCCTTCGACGGATGAGCTGGTCGAGGTGACGAGGGCCAACCTGGAGGCTCGATCGCGTCCCACTCTGTGCCCGGTGATCAACGCCAGCGGGGTAATCATCCACACCAACCTGGGCCGAGCTCCGCTGAGTGCTGAAGCACGGGCCGCGATGGAGCTGGCAGCGCGAGGTTATACCAACCTGGAGTATGATCTCGAAGCCGGAGGGCGTGGCTCTCGCTACGTCCACGCCGAGGAGCTTCTCTGCTGGCTGACGGGAGCGGAGGCCGCCCTGGTGGTCAATAACAACGCCGGCGCGGTTCTGCTGATGCTCACAGCCTTGGCCCGAGGCAAAGAGGTGATTGTCTCGCGAGGACATCTGGTGGAGATCGGCGGGGGCTTTCGCCTGCCGGAGGTGATGCGCCAGAGCGGGGCGCGGCTGGTGGAAGTGGGTACCACCAACCGCACCTACATCCACGACTACGAGGAGGCCATCACCGAAGAAACGGCCCTCCTGATGCGCGTCCACCGCAGCAACTTCCGCCTGACCGGCTTCGTCCATGAGCCAGAGCTGGGCGAGCTGGTGGAGCTTGGAGAGAAAAAGAGCTTGCCAGTGGTAGACGACCTGGGAAGCGGGGCCCTCCTCGATACCTCGGCCTATGGGTTGGCCCACGAGCCCATGCTTCAGGAGAGCATCGCTCAGGGCGTGGCCCTGGTCTCGGCCAGCGGCGACAAGCTCCTGGGAGGGCCTCAGGCGGGCGTCATCCTCGGACGAGGGGATCTCATCGCCAGGCTGAAGCGCCACCCTCTGACCAGAGCCCTGAGAGTGGACAAGACCACCATCGCTGGCCTGCAGGCCACCCTGCTCCACTACCTGAAGGGGGAGGCCGAGGAGAAGGTTCCCATCTGGCGCATGATCGCCACACCCCTCGCGGCCATCGAGGGTAGAGCGATGGCCTGGTCGAAGAAGCTGGCGGAGGCAGGTGTCGCCGCCAGGGTAGTGGATGGCCAGTCCACGGTGGGTGGCGGCAGCCTCCCCGGTGAGACCCTGCCCACCAGGCTGGTGGCCATCCAGGTGGACTCCCCCGACGAGCTAGCGCGCCACCTGCGGGCTGGCGATCTCCCTATCATCGGCCGCATTGAGGATGACCTCTTCCTCCTCGACCCGCGCACGGTTTTAGCCGAAGAGGACGAGGTGCTGATTGAGGCGGTAAGGCAAAATAGCTTATGACCCTTATCCTAGGCATCGAGACATCGTGTGACGAGACGGCGGCAGCGGTGGTGGAGGATGGACAGAGGATCTTCTCCAACGTTGTCGCCTCCCAGATAGATATTCATCGCCGCTATGGTGGCGTCTTCCCAGAGGTAGCCTCCCGCCAGCACATCCTCTCCATTACCCCCATCATCAAGGAGGCTATGGAAGAGGCCAGGGTATCCTGGGACGACCTGGAGGCGGTGGCGGTGACCTATGGGCCAGGCCTGGCCGGTTCCCTCCTGGTCGGCGTCAACGCCGCCAAGGGGATCGCTCTGGGCTGCGGACTGCCTCTGCTGGGGATCAATCACATCGAGGCCCACATCTATGCCAACTGGCTTACCCCCCCCCTGCCAGGGGGGGGAGGAGGGGGGGAGCCGCCTGCGGGGGGGAAAGAGGGGTGGGCTTTCTTTGTTTTCCCTGTGCTCTGCCTGGTAGTCTCTGGTGGCCACACGGAGTTGATCCTCATGAGCGGCCATGGCCGATACCAACGATTGGGAAGCACCCTCGATGACGCAGCAGGTGAGGCCTTCGACAAGGTGGGACGGTTGTTGGAGCTTGGCTATCCCGGCGGGCCGGCCATTGAGCAGGCCGCTCAATTCGGCGATCCTGCTGCTTTCGATCTGCCCCGAGCCTGGCTGGGAGATAGCCATGATTTCAGCTTCAGCGGGCTCAAGACGGCGGTGTTGCGTATGGTGAAGGCGTACAAAAAGCGCCCATTGCCCGTAGTTGATCTGGCGGCCAGTTTCCAGGCAGCGGTAGTGGACGTGTTGGTGGAGAAGACCAAACGAGCGGCTGAGGAATATCGTGTGGAACAGATTCTCTTATCTGGAGGAGTGGCCGCCAACAAGTTACTGCGCCAGGAGATGGCCCAGAGGTCCGATTTGCCCGTTCTCTATCCGCCTATATCCCTGTGTACCGACAACGCGGCCATGGTCGCCGGCGCCGCTTACTTCCGCTACCAGGCCGGCTACCGCTCCGGCTGGGACCTGGACGTGATCCCCAACCTGAAGTTAGTAGGTCATGAAACCAGGGCTGCCGGGGAAGAGGTAGTTTCCAGGAGCACAGATGGGGCGTGAAACGTGAAGACGTGAAACGTGAGGGCATGAAAAGGGTTGATCGTTTGAAGTTTAGAGTTTAGAGTTTGGAAACCCCATCCTCGGCTCGGCAGACGTAGATCTGGGGGACGATGCCGGTGGCCTCCTCGTAGGCTGCTGCTAGCTGGGCCCGAAAATCCTCGATCGCACCCTCGGCCACCAGGCTCACCGTGCAGCCGCCGAAGCCAGCCCCCGTCATGCGGGAACCGTAAACCCCATCCACCTTCCACGCCGCCTCGACCATGATGTCCAGCTCCGCACAACTGACCTGGTAATCGTCCCGCAGGCTGACGTGGGATTGATTCATCAACTGGCCAAAGGTGTCTAGATCGCCCGCGCGCAGCGCGGCTACGCCCTTGAGAACCCGCTCGTTTTCGTGGATAACGTGGCGGCAACGCTGGCGCACCTTTTGGACTTTGAGGTTTGAGCTTTGAGCTTCAAACTGGGCCACGGAGACGTCGCGCAGGGCCTGGACCTGCGGCAGGTATCGCTGCAGGATGCGCACCCCCTCCTCGCACTCCCGCCGCCGGGTGTTGTACTCCGAATCCAACAGCCCCCGCCGCTTCATGGTATCGGCCACGACTACGGCTGCTCCCCCCGTTCCCCCCAACCCTTCGACCTTGCTCAGGGCAGGCTTTGGGGGGGCTAGGGGGGGCGGGAGGGGCACTGGCTGGTATTCGAGGCTCCGGCAGTCAATGAGCAGGGCGTGATCGCGCTGGCCCAGAGCGGAGACGAACTGATCCATGATGCCACAATTCATGCCCACGAACTCGGCTTCCGCCCGCTGGCAGAGGAGGGCCAGTTCCACTCGACTCAATCTGAAGCCGGCGAGCACCTGCCAGGTGTAGGCCATGGAAACCTCGACGGCCGCCGAGGAGCTCAGGCCCGAGCCGATGGGAACGTCGCCGACGACTACGGCGTTCAGGCCAGGCAATTCAATGCCCCGTTCTTCCAGAAAGTAGGCCACCCCTCGCTGGTAGTTACTCCAGGTTCGGGCCTGATCGTGTTCGATGTCGTCCAGGGAGAACTCGACGCTTTCGCCGAAGTCCAGAGCAAAGAGGACAACCCGCCGATCATCGCGCGGGGCCGCAGCCACCAAAACGCTTCGGTCAATAGCTATCGGCAGCACATAGCCATCGTTGTAATCGGTGTGCTCCCCGATAAGGTTCACCCGCCCCGGCGCTCGCACGACAGTAGCCGGCTCCCCACCAAAAACATCCACAAACCTCTGTCTGATGTCCATCTGAGCTCTGACGTTTGACGTTTGACGTTTCATGCTCGACGTTTCACGCTTCACGTTTCACGTTTGAATTCCGGAATTTGCCATTCTGTCCCCGCCTCTTATCCCAATTTCGCAGGGCCGAAACCACGTTCCTGGGAACCTTGCCGCCGCTGACTCGCTTCAGGAAGGCCAAGACCATCTCGATTTTGATGCCCTGGCGCAACCCACTGGCTAGAGAGTTCCGGGTTATGCGATACAGGTAGGGCTCTCCAGAAGACTGCCAGGCGGCAACTCTCTCCAGTTGGAAGCGGTCGTAGAGGCTGCCACTGGCCGGAGCGAGGATGGTGAAATCGGGTTGGACGACCATGGGGGGTGGGACCGCCTCGGCTGGTACCTCGCCAGGCAACCCCAGGAAGGCAGCGCCCCAGGGGGTGATCAGAAACGAGCGTAATTGCTCAGCCCGTGTCATTGCGAGGAGCGGTGTTTGCGACGAAGCAATCTCCGCAGCGCGAATCAGGGATTGCTTCGATTCGCTCGCAATGACAGCCTGAGTAGTTACAAACGAGCTAAGGGCTCCCTCGGCGTTGTAGCCTAGCGAGGTAACTCCTAGCCAATGAAGGGGCCTGGTCACCAGGTGGACGATGAGGGCTCCTTCGACCTGGTCCCAATGCTGAAAGCCCATCAGGTACTGTCCAGTAGCCACCTCGCGGATGTACCAGGAGGTATAATCGCCGTCGGGCCGTTGAAAATCGGGATCGCTCTCTTTGATGGCCTTGGTAAAAGAAGACAGGGAGAGCCACTGTTCGGGTGGGCACCCGGCAAGATGCTCCAGGATCTTCTTTCGCGCCAGCAGGGGATCGTTGCGCCAGCCGGTGGGCTCGCAGCGTAAGGATGTAATCCGCCACAGCTCGTTCCAGGCGGGGTCATCGCGCCACGCCTCTTGCAGAGCCAGGAGTTGCGCCGCCCGTGGAGCCTTGAGCCAGCGCTTGGCCTCCGGTGGGTTGGGCTTCAGGAAGCCCTGGGATGTGTGTACCAGTCCCAGCCGTTGGCAGAGGTGATGGATGAAGGCCAGGCGTTCGGTGTCATCTCCTTTGTCCAGAAAGCTTTCGGTGATGCGCTCCAGGTCGTGGCGAGGTAAGCTGCCATCTCTGCGGGGTTTGACGTCCTCGTTTTGCAGGTAACTGAGAAAAGCACAAGTGTCTTGGACCAGGGCCAGGTCGCCCTGGCGAACGACTGAGGGTGTGGACACGGCCTCCACGACGAAGGCTGGCGGTCTTTTCTCCGCCTCGGGCAGCAGGGGCAACAAGTCTTGAGGTACGAAGATGAACTCGCTGGTTTGGCCCTCCATTTCGTCGAAGGCCCTGTAGATGAGCCCTGAGTACCAGAGCCCTTCGGCAGCGCTGACGGGGTTCTCCCAGGGTCGCTCGCGTTCCAGGCTTCCAGGCCCAAAGGCTCGAATCTCGCCGTACTGTCGGACAAATAGGTGGAACTTGTTCCTGCCTCCCTCAGAGACCAGAGACTCCAGAGCCTCTCGCTCCTGAGGTTTTAACATCTCCAAAATATCGGCTATGGACTCAGGCTGGACGAGCTCTTCGGCCAACTGCTCCACCACCTCGCGTTGGCGGTTGGTCGTGAGCTCGATTCCTCGCTGCTCAGCGATAAAACTCAGCATAGTCATATCGCAATCTATCAGGCATTGACGCAAGTTTTTCATCAGCCCACCTCAAACACGCTCCAGTATTATACTCTTTTGTCGGCGTTGTGACAAGAACCGTTGGTGAGCGTTGTGAGCGTATCGTGATGGGGACATAACTCGTGGCGGTCAGGCAACCTCGATTTGATTTTATGCAAACTTATGGTATAATATACGCCACAGTCTCTCTACCGTGTTATCCCTCAGAAGGAGCTGACCATGCTAGAAAAGATCGAGGACTTTCTGAATCTGTTATCTCTGGAAAAAGGCTCTCCGCGAAACACCCTGATTGCCTACCGGAACGACTTGACCCAGCTCGCAAGATACCTGAACAGGCAGCATACATTCGAGGTCAAATCTTGGGACGAAGTAAATAAAGATATAATCGTGGCCTACATCCTGTATCTCAAAGAAAGGGAATATGCTACCTCTACCGTGGCCCGTAAGGTGGCAGCCACCAAATCCTTCTTTCACTTCCTGGTGACTGAGGAGTTGATCGAGGATGACCCCACGGCTACCCTGGACTCGCCCAAGGTGAAGAAGCAATTGCCCAAGGCCATCTCTGGCGAGGAGGTGGAGCTATTGCTGGCCGAACCCGCCAGGCACTCGACTCCCAAGGCCCTGCGAGACAAGGCCATGCTCGAACTCATGTACGCCACTGGCATGCGGGCCACCGAGTTGGTGGAGCTGGACATAGACGATGTGAATCTGCCTTCGAACAGTGTGCGGGTCATCGGCAAAGGCGACAAGGAAAGAATCATCCCCATACATGGCCGCGCCGTCAAATCTATCGAGACCTATCTACGAAAGGGCCGGCTCGAACTCCTTAAGGACCCAGACGAGAAAGCCCTTTTCTTGAACCCCCGGGGCAAACGGTTAACCCGCCAGGGCCTTTGGCTTATCATCAAGCACTACGTCGAGCGAGCGGGCCTTGACCCCGACATCACTCCTCACACGCTTCGCCACTCCTTTGCCACCCACATGCTGGAGAGCAAAGAGGCCACTTTGGTGGACGTTCAGCAGTTTCTGGGGCATGCCAACATCTCGACCACCCAAATCTACACCCGCGTAACCAGCAAGCACAAGCGCCAGGTCTACGACAGGGCTCACCCGAGAGCGAAGTAGCTTTCGCCGATCGGACGAGGAGGTAGTAATGATCGAATTCTTCACCCGTAAGGAGTTCGCTGAGGCCGCCGACTTCATCCGTAGCCACACGGAACACGAACCGACCATCGGCCTGATTCTGGGTACCGGGCTAAACCCTCTCGCCGAAGAGGTGCAGAGAGCCAATGTAATACCCTATCGGGACATCCCTCATTTTCCAGTTTCCACTGTGGAAGGCCACGTTGGGCAATTGGTCATCGGGGAGTTGGAGGGCCAAGAGGTCCTGATCATGCAGGGCCGCGCGCACTATTACGAGGGTTATTCCCCCCAGCACATCTGCCTGCCCATCCGGGTGATGCAGCTTTTGGGCATTAACATTCTTATAGTAACCAATGCCGCTGGTGGCTTGAACCCCGCCTTCAAAGCTGGTGACTTGATGCTCATCACCGATCACATAAATCTGATCGGCATGGCTGGCCTCAATCCCTTGCGTGGTCCCGATGATCCTGAACTGGGGCCTCGCTTTCCTGAAATGTCTCAGGCTTACGATTTGGAGCTACGGGAGATGGCCTTGCAGGTGGCCGATGATCTGGGGTTTCCTCTTCATCAAGGGGTGTATATTTGCCTGGCCGGCCCCTCCTTTGAGACTCCAGCCGACCTGAAGTTTCTCCGTATCATTGGCGCCGATGCCGTGGGCATGTCCACCGTGCCCGAGGTCACTGTCGCCCGCCACGCGGGTATGCGGGTGTTGGGCATCTCCGGGATCAGCAATGTGGCTATCATAGAACCAACGGAGGAGAGAAAGGCCACTCACGAGGAGGTTTTGGAAGCCGGCAAACTTCTCGTGCCTAAGCTCACTGCTTTGCTCAAAGGGGTAGTCAGTCTGCTAGCTAATGGGGGGCTTTAGATAAATGACGACACTGGTGAAGCTGGTATCTGAGTACTACGTTTGGCTGATTGGGGCTTGTATCCTGGGCATTCTGTTTTACATCGGAAGGGCTGTCATGGCCCACCAGGAAAAGACTCAGGCGCTTTTTACCCTGGAGAGGGAAGTGGCCGCCAGCGGCAGGCTTCGCTCTATAGGCATGGTTTTCGTCCTCTCTGTCTTAGCCGCGATGTTCTATTTCACCGCTACTTATCTGGAACCCAATCTGGAGCTCCAGACCGAGAGTGAGCCTTCGCCGACCGTCTTGCTGCAGCCGACACCAACTCTAACTCCAGGGCCGCCGACACCCACGCCCACGCCCGTTCCCACGCGGACACCCCGCCCAACGCCGACACCTGCTGAGGCTACTCCCCCCCCCACTCCCACGCCCCAACCCGTTGTGCTGCCTAACTGTCCCATTGCTGGAGCTCGACTTACCTATCCTACGGTCAACGCCGTTTTGAAGGGGCCTGTGGAAGTCAGGGGATCGGCGAACATTGACAATTTCGATTACTATAAGTTCGAGTTTCGCCACGAGGGGGCACCGGAGTGGTCGTTCGTGCGGCACTTCGAGAACACGGTAGTTGACGGAGTCTTGGGCGTTTGGGACACCTCCGCCCTTCCTGCCGGTGCTTACACCTTCCGCCTGGTGGTGGTCATGAAAGACGGAAACTACCCGGAGCCCTGTGAAGTGGAGGTGACCATCCAACACTGAATAGTCCGAAGTATCAGTTATGGAAAATTACTAGCAGTGGCGGCTCCCACGCCGCCGATTCGCGGGCGTGGGAGCCCGCTCTGCTCCAGAATTTCTTAGTATGGATAGAACACATCCCACCAAAGGAGAATGAGAAATGGAAGAGAAGATAAAGGCGGTCTTCCCCTGGTTTATGGCCGGGGCGGTCTTGCTCCTGCTGATCGCCCTGGTGATAGTGGGCCTCCTTAGCTACGGGGGGATTTCCACCAACCGAGCGAGCACGGAGAGGCTAGCCGCCGAGCTGGATAGTCTCAACGATGAGATGAGGCAGGCAAAAGCCGAGATCGTCAGGCTCAAAGCGGAGATAGAGAAGGTAGACGCGAAGGGTGACCGACTCAAGGAAGACCTGAGGGAAGACCTGATGGAGCACATCGCCGCCAATGCCGACCAACTGGAGGAAGAGACAACCAGAACCAGGCTTCAGGTATTGCTCCTTAAAGCCTCGGCAAAAGCGTTGAAAGCGCGGATCCACCTGGCTGAGAAAGAGGCGGGGCTTGCTGAGCGAGATCTGGCGGAGTGTGATGCCGCCCTGGAAGCAGCGATAGCCCTGGCCGATGACAAAGCCAGGATCGCTCTCCAGGAGATAAGAACGAGTATAACCGAGTTAAAGGACGGCATTGAAGCCCGTACCTTTCCCATTGCTACCCTGGAGATCGTGAGCGACAAGATAGATGCCCTCATCGGCAAATAGGGGAGAACGTCTGCCACTTAACGAAAGGTGAAGCTGCCCAGGGCCAAAGGCCCTGGGCAGCTTGGGTTATCAGTAGGTGGGGAAACTCGCCGGAGTGCGGACCAAACCCTGGCCCACTCCGCGATGCTCAAAGTCTGGGCTCGACGCCCGGGGTTGACGCCGGCCTTGCTCAGGGCCTGGGCTACCTCACTGGCGGGAAGGGCCAACTCGGCCGCTAGCGCATTGCGAAGCTGCTTACGCCTTTGGGCAAAACCCGCTCGCACTACCTCGAAGAAGCTGTGTCCTGATGGTTCGACAAGCTCACCACGACGGCTTGTCGAAGGGCTGTCGGCGTCGTCCACCTCGACAACGGGATGGCCGTCCACGTCAATGCGTATCACCGCCGAATCAACCTGGGGCGAAGGGTAAAAGGCACTGGCCTTGATACGAGCCACGATGCGAGGTCGGCCGTAGAATTGAACGCTCACCGCCAACAGACTCATATCACCGGGTTCAGCGGTTATGCGTCGTGCTACTTCCAACTGGACGGTCACCACCATCAGCCTGGGCTTGGCCTTGCCCGTGAGGAAGTGCCGGAGGATGGCGGAGGTGATATAATAAGGGAGGTTGGCGACGACTTTATAGGGGGGCAAGGGAGCAGAGGAGCAGGCGAGCAGGGGAGCAGGGGAGCAAGGCTTCGCCCTGAGGCTCAGCCCGCAGGGTCTCATCGCGCCTCTAATCAGCTCGGCAGGATCAAGTTGCAAAATGTCACCGTGCACGATCTCCACGTTTGGCAGGTCGGCCAGGGTTTGAGAGAGTATCCCGACCAGGCGCTGGTCCAGCTCAACGGCGATCACCTTCCCCGCCCTCTCGGCCAGGACGCGGGTCAGTGTGCCCAACCCCGGCCCGATCTCCAGGACGACGTCCTCACCTCCCAGTTCGGCTGCCTCAACGATGCACTCCAGTGCCCGCTGATCAGTCAAGAAATTCTGGCCCAGGCTTTTTTTCGGACGTATGTCAAACTCTTTCAAAAGCCTCCGTACATCCACCATCACCCTGCCACCTCAGCGGTTAGATAAAAGTGAGCGTTCAGGTGCCAGGCGCTTTCCCCAAGGATTTCACAGCGAAAGCGTTTCCCCCATTGTCCTCAGTGTTGGAGCAGGCGGCTTTTTTAGAAGTGGCTGGCCCCTTAGCGTTCCCTTGGCCAACTGGGCAGCACCCAACGGATCTGGTTGGCAGGCGGCGGTGGGACCAGGAGGTAGACGTCAACCCATTTGTACCACAGCTTGAGCTCGCCCTCTTCGTAGCCAAGATCAACGTGCCGACCTCTGACTTTGCCACCCGTATCGCCAGCCACCCCCACGCCGTAGCCGGGCACGTACATCTCTGTCCTCAGGTTAATCACGTTGGGGTCAACGGCCACGATGCCTCCCCTCATCTCCCAACCCAGGCGGGTGATGCCGTACTGGGGATGGTCACGGCTCTTGCCCGAGGTGGCCGCCGTATACGACGTGGCTAGTGCCCGGATCTTACGCCAGTACGTGAGGGTGCCACTGGGCGTCTCCAATTTCCGCAGGACGATCTTGGTGCCGTAGGCGATGACCTTGTTCGTTGGCTCGCGGTCTACCCACTCGGCCTCCAGGGCTCGCTCTACTTCCTGACCGTCTTCGTAGGCCACGCGGATCCGCCGCTTGGCCACCCCGTTCTCGCCCCCCTGATCCAGGCGCTGATGGTCTAACTCCAGATTCGGGTCGGGTTGCCAGGTCGTTTCGAAGGAGATGGGGTCTTGCTCAATGACCGTTTCCTCCCTCACCCTCACCACGCGAATGGTCATGTCTTCATCTATGGGGGTGTCTACGCCTGGCTCTGTGTAGTCTTTGCCCAGCAGGGCCACCCCTTCCTGAGCCAGGGCCTCGGACACCGTCTCCCCCAGAGTGCGTGTCTTAATGAGGCGGCCATCTACTTGAATAGTTGCTGGCTTGGAGCGCTGGATGTAAACCCACATGTCCGACGAGATAGGGCTACTCAAGCCGGGCTCAATCCGGTCACCCAGGTAGAGATTGATACCCTCAGCGCGCAGGGCCTCGCCCACTGTAGATTCGGTAGTGTAAAGAGTGGCGAGATGGCCGTCATTATCGAGATGGATGGACACTGCCCGCTGGATCACGATACACAGAGAGGCTTCTTCACCCTGACCATGCCAATCCCTGTTTCCGCCGCGACTGCTGACGAGCCGACTGGCTGGATTGTGACCAGGCAGGCTGGCTGTCAAACCCGCTTCCTGGCCATTGACGATGACCCTGTCACGAGGCTGGAGAGTTACCCCTAACCCCGGCAGCAGATCGCTCAAAGTTCGGTTGTGAGTCCGTGTCTCGATGGTGCGGTCATCAACCTGGACGGTGACTGGCCTGGCTCGGCGGATGGAAATAACATCTCCACTCGCGATGGGGGCCTCCAATTCTGGCGAGACGATGTCTTTCAGGTGGAGCTCCAGGCCTGCCTCTTTCAGAAGGGCTTCCACTGAGGTCAGGTGAGTGCGGAAGGGCTCAGGGTAGCCATCTACCAGAAGTGTCACTTGGGTTTGCGTCTGGAGATACCCTGCTGTGAGGATGCTGGCCAGGGTCAACATCACAGCCAGAGCCAGTAGCTCTTTTCGAGGTCGCCAACTTGCCACATTCTCGATGAAGTTGTTCCATCCAAGTGATTCAGGTTTGGGTTGGATGCTCTCTTCTAACAAGCGTCCTCCACGATCTCAGAACCTGAAACTTAGCCGTCGAAGCTCTTCCCGACCGATTATCCCTCCATACGACCAAGGGGCGAGTTCCAGCCCCGCCCCACGTTTTAGTCAAAGCGATGGTCGTGCACCCCCTGTCGAATCGGGCCCCCCAGCTTACCGGGGCCAGCCAGCTCCGGCCAGGCTACCCTGCGGCACCCAGGAGTGACTACTTACCGCTGCTTCCTTCCGGACCTGACGGAGTTCATAGGCTCCCGCCGCGCAGGACCCGACCTTCAACGCCACTTGGCCTCGGCAGTCCTGGAAAGCGCTGATCCTCGAGGGGGAATTCGACCCCGCTATAGCGGCTTGCGGGTACAGGGCACCGCTAGCTCCCCGTCTAGCACGACCGTTGATATGGTACCCCATAAACGGCGAAAAGTCAAATGGCGGAGAGGGTGGGATTTGAACCCACGGAGCATTTCTGCTCACACGCTCTCCAGGCGTGCGCATTAGGCCAGACTATGCTACCTCTCCGCGCCAACCGATTCAGCGGGACGTCTCTGGCGGGAGGGGTGGGATTCGAACCCACGGTGGAGTTGCCCCCACAACGGTTTTCGAGACCGTCCCGATCGTCCACTCCGGCACCCTCCCCGACCCGGTAAAATTATAGCACAGACCAACTAAACAGGCAAACTGTCTGTCAACGGATTGACTTGACATTTAGCCCTAAGTGCCTATAATATAAACACAAAGGGGCGGTTAGCTCAGTTGGCCAGAGTGCCACGTTGACATCGTGGAGGTCACTGGTTCGAGTCCAGTACCGCCCACTGGAGGCAGGACGCGAAAAGCTAGATGAAAGGAACTCCAGAGCAGCCGGTAAGCGAAGTCGAGTATGTTGTTGAATTGTCTCCCGGCAACAGAGTAAGGGAGCGGTTTGTAAAGCACAAAGGCAAGATCCTGGAATTCATCGTCCAATTTGAAGCGTGGATGGAAGGAAAGTGGCAACCTATTGTAAGGTATGACACAGCTCACGGATTTGCGCATAGGGATGAATTACGCCCGGATGGGACGGAGACGAAGACTCGTCTGTATTTCCCAAGTTACAATGATGCCTTAACGTTTGCTGAGCATGATATCAAGATGAATTGGAAGTGGTATGAGGAGAGGTATAAAACGTGGAAGAAGGGATGAACAACGATAAGACTTTTGAGAAAAACGTTAGTCTGAATACTGAATTCACACGGTATGCGCTTGAGCATCCCGACATTTTGGACCAAATACCGAATGGCGCAAGGCTGGTTTTTTTGCCCGAAGATGATCCAGAACTGTGTCAAATAAATCTTGAGATGGCAAAGGCACATCCGGATGGAGATAGGCCCACAGCTTACGTAAGGATGAAGAAAGTGCCTCAAGTTAAAACGGTGATGGTCACCGTTCCTGAGGTAGAGATTGCGGGAAGGGGAAAATAGCAAACCTGCCACTGGTGGTTGGGCCGGGGGCTGTTTTGGGTGAGATCATTGGCTGGAAGAGGTCGTTGGGATGGGTGTCTTTGAGGTTGAGATTAAAGTGCGAAATTGGCAGAACCGTTTTCTGCCTGAAAAGGAGCGGGGGGAGGATATTGTTTGCCAGGCCCTGGTAGACTCTGGCGCAGTCCAGTTATCCCTGCCAGCAGAGTTGGTCGAGAGGCTCAAGCTGATAGAACTGGGCCAGGTCCGAGTGCACACGGCAGACGGTGCCGAGCACGAATATCGGGTGATGGGCATCGCAGAGGTCGAGGTCCAGGGGCGCTCTACCCGCGTGCAGGCCATTGAGCTCCCTCGTGGAGCAAGACCGCTACTTGGAGCCATTCCTTTGGAGGAGATGGATTGGCACATCTCGCCAATCGAGAAGGAGTTGGTTCCCAACCCCAGATCACCTGACAGGCCATCGTTGCCATTGTGTTAGAGATTAAGCGACATTAACTAAAAGCGATGACCAGGACGAGTACTTGAGGGTAGGGCTCCAGGGAGGAGGGGTCGTTGACTGCAAGCCCCTCCAGCCGCGAGCTCGAGGAAAACCACCTGCGAGCCGGGCTCCGGAAACGGGCAACGGATAAACGGATTCGTTGTCCAGAGTAAGGAGTCACGGAGGCGTCCGTTAACCGCCGGAGGAGGACAGCAGAGCTGAGAAACAAGTGGATTGGGCAAAATCCGTTTGTTTCCAAATCCGCTGTTGAAATTGGGTGGAACCGCGTGAGCAGGACCTCTCGCCCCAAGGGCGAGAGGTCCTGTCATTGCAGGACAAGTCAAACGGGATGGGGGTGAAGCTTGCCAGTCACCAAAGCTCACGAGGAGTTTTGCTGTGTCCACCGTCGAAGTTGATCAGAGTGGAAAGATCGAAAGGACTCACGCTGATACCTTTCTGGCCTTCTCTGATGACCTCCATTACGTAATCTGTATCCCGGCGCGGGTCAAGCGGGCGGGGCAGGCAACCCTGAGAGCGAAGTGGCGACGTCGGGAGAGCAAAAAGTCCATCTACATACGGCTGTTCGCGGTAGGGTTGTTCCTGCTGCTCAAAGATCATCTGGCGGACCTAGGGCAGATCGTCATAGACACAGAGTACACTGGCCGGGAATCTGAAATCAAAGGAATGCTGTTGGAGCTAGTTCGTTGTATCGAGCCTGACTACCCTGCGGAGCGCATTACATTCCAACGAATCGGCAAGAGGTCATCAGCTCACAGCCTGGCCTGGGAGACCCATCGAGGGAAGCGAAAGCCTTATCGCACGATCACCGAAGAGGAGTTATTGAACTTGCTCTAGAAAAAGAGAAGACCGGGGGACCACTCAAGGGGTGGCCACACCTTGCCGCTCTTCCACCGAGTGGTTACGGCGGGGGAGACAAGGCACCCGATCTACTTCTATTTTACCACTTTATACCTAGTTTGTCAAACAGAAGGGAGGATATTACCATGTCTGAGCAGAAAGATTTAGATGCCTTGCGTCACTCCACATCCCACGTCATGGCCGAGGCGGTGCTTTCGATGTTTCCTGAGGCCAAGCTGGGCATCGGGCCGCCCATCGAGGATGGCTTCTACTACGACTTTGACCTCGGCCAGGAGGAAGATGGCTCGCTGATCACCTTTACGGCGGAGGACCTGGGGGAGATCGAGGCTCGCATGAGGGACAGCATCGAAGCCCACAAGCCATTTGTGCGCCGCGAGATATCCCAAGAGGAGGCAGAGGAGATCTTCGCCGACCAGCCCTACAAGCTGGAGCTCATCGAGGATATGGAGGAGGGAGAGGTCATCTCCATCTACTCCCACGATGGCTTCACCGATCTCTGCAAAGGGCCGCACGTGGATAACACGGGCCAGATCAGCCCCAATGCCTTCAAGCTGCTGAGCATCGCCGGAGCCTACTGGCGGGGCGACGAGCAACGGCCCATGCTGCAACGCATCTACGGCACGGTCTGGCCGACTCAGGAGGAGTTGGAGGCCTACCTCCAGAGGCTGGAGGAGATCGAGAAGCGCGATCACCGCAGGCTGGGCCGGGAGCTGGACCTCTTCAGCACCCACGAGGAGAGCGGCGCGGGCCTGATCCACTGGCATCCCAAGGCGGGGCTCGTTCGCACCATCATCGAGGACTTCTGGCGCCAGGAGCATTACAAGGCCGGGTACGAGATCGTCTACTCGCCTCACATCGGCAAGGCATCGCTGTGGCAGACCAGCGGACACCTGCATTTCTATCAGGAAAATATGTACTCGCCGATGGACATCGAGGGCCAGGAGTACTTCATCAAGCCCATGAACTGCCCCTTCCACATCATGATCTACAAAACCAGGACGCGCAGTTACCGCGAACTGCCTCTTCGTCTGGCGGAGCTGGGCACGGTCTACCGCTACGAGCGGAGCGGCGTCTTGCATGGACTGATGCGGGTGCGGGGCTTCACCCAGGACGACGCCCACATCATCTGCCGGCCTGACCAGATCGAAGACGAGATCCTGGGTTGCCTGGATCTGACCTCACATATTCTGGGCTCCTTCGGCTTTCGGGACTACGAAATCGCTCTCTCGGTGCGCGACCCGGAGCACAAGGAAAAGTACATCGGTGACGATGCCATGTGGGAGAAAGCAGAAGGCTCGCTGGTTAAGGCGCTGGAGCGAAGGAATCTCCCCCACAAGCGGATGGAGGGTGAAGCGGTCTTCTACGGCCCCAAGATTGACGTCCACATCAAGGATGCCCTGGGGCGTCTGTGGCAGTGCACGACCATCCAATTTGACTTCAACGTGCCGGAGCGCTTCGACATGACCTACGTGGGCTCGGATGGACGAGAGCATCGCCCCTACATGGTTCACCGCACGCTTTTGGGCTCCCTGGAGCGCTTCTTCGGCGTCCTCATCGAGCACTACAGTGGCGCCTTCCCGGTGTGGCTGGCGCCGGTGCAAGCTCGACTCATCCCCATCGCCGACCGCCACAACGACTACGCCTACAGGTTACGGGACGAACTGAAGGAGGCGGGGCTACGCGTGGAGGTGGATGATTCGGACGAACGCATGCAGGCCAAGATCCGCCAGGCTCAACTGGAGAAGATACCTTACATGCTGGTGATGGGAGATCGGGAAGTAGCGGAGGAGACGGTGTCCCTGCGTTTGCGCACCGAGGAGGACCTGGGGCCGCGCTCGGTGGCCGAGTTCGTCAAGATGGCCCAGCAAGCCATCGCTGAGAAGCGCGACCTTTAGCCAATAAGACCCCTGGGGTGTTTCAGGAAACCCCAGGGGTCAAAATGCGCTTGCGATTTGACTTCTCTGCCCAAATGTGTTATATTCATGGTCATCAGACTAATCCACGAGGTGACAGTATCAGCGCCAAGAGGCATTTTGTTAACGAGGACATCAGAGCCAAAGAGATTCGGCTAATTGACGAGAACGGTCAACAGGTGGGGATTATGCCCCTCCGAGATGCCCTGGAGACCACTCGGGCTCGTGACCTGGACCTGGTCGAGGTAGCTCCCGATGCTGACCCGCCCGTTTGTCGGATGATGGACTACGGCAAATACCTGTATGACCAGGCCAAAAAGGAGAGGAAATCCAGAAAAGCTCAGCGGACGGAGGTCAAGGAGATTCGCCTGCGTCCCAAGACCGGCGATCACGACGTGGCCTTCAAGGTCAGGGATGCTCGACGTTTCCTCAACGATGGTTGCAAGGTCAAGGTCCGAGTCCGTTTTCGTGGACGCGAGATCACCTACCCTGAGATCGGGCGGGAGATGCTCGACAGAATCGCAGCGGAATTAGGGGACGTTTCCGAAATCAAGCAGGCGCCTCGTATGGAGGGCGACAGCATGCTCATGATCCTAAGTCCCAGTAAATAGGAGGTAGTTCATTGCCTAAGATAAAGACTCACAAAGCTACAGCTAAAAGATTTAAGCACAGTGGTCGTGGCAAGCTTTTGCGCACCAAGGTCGGTAAGAGCCACTTGCGTCGCAGGAAGTCGAAGCGCGTCAAGCGCATGTTCGACGAGATGCACGAGGTGACCACACCAGGAGATATCAGGCGCGTTAGAAGGCTAGCCCCATATCTCAAGAAAACTCGCTAGAGGAGGGATTACAACTTGTCGAGGGTTAAAGGAGGGCCCAGGACGCGTCGGCGTCATAAGAAAGTACTCAAGCTCACCAAGGGCCAGAGGGGGACCAAGCACACCCTCTTCCGTCGCGCCAACGAAGCCATGCTGAAATCGCTGTCCTATGCTTATCGGGATCGCCGTAATCGCAGGCGTGACATGCGAAGGCTTTGGATCGCGCGCATCAATGCCGCAGCCCGGCAAGGTGGGTTATCATATAACCACTTCATGCACGGGCTCAGGCAAGCGGGAGTTGAACTCGACCGCAAGGTTCTGGCCGAGATGGCCATCGAGGACGCCGATGCCTTCGCCAATCTGGTCGAGGTAGCCAAAGCCAAGGTGAGGGGGTAAATGGGGAGGATATACGATACTATCACAAACCACAGGTCTTTACATACCCTATTCGATACAGGGGCAGTACATAACTGTGTAACTAAAAAGGCGGCAGGGGGGCTTTCTATTAGTCGGCTGCCAGAACCATTCCGTGTTGGTATTGGAGGCGAAAGAAGGAACATTAACGAGGCCTGTCTTATCTATGGAGAACTGCAAGGTAGGAAACTATTTTGCTCGGCTCTTGTAGTAGAAGAGTTGGGGCTGGATGAGCAAGATAAAGAGATAGATATGCTTTTTGGGGCAATAGAGATGCAACGCTGGAATATACGGATTGACCCCAGAGAAGAGAGATTAGACCTTTCAGGCTTTCGTGAAGAATTCATCGAATATTGATGGATCACATGATCACCAGCATTGCCAACGAGAAGGTCAAATACGTTTGCTCCTTATATAGGCGGCGAGTTCGTTATCGTGAGAGGCGCTTCGTCATCGAGGGCGTCCGTTTGGTGGATGAGGCGGTCAGAGCGGGAATCGTGCCCGCTCTTGTCTTTTACCAAGGGAGCAAGGAGCAAGGAGCAAGGGAGCTTGCGACTCTGCTCCCCTGTGACCTTGCTCCATTGATAGCGGGGATACAGACAGGGAGGATTTCCACTTTCGCTGTGAGCGAAGGGGTGATGAAGGCCATGGCCGGCACCGTCTCCCCCCAGGGCATATTAGCTGTCGTGCCCTTCGTCGAACTGGCTCCGCCTCCCAGCTCTTCGTTGGTTTTGGTTATTGACCGGCTGCGCGACCCAGGCAACCTGGGCACCATCCTTCGCTCGGCCAACGCGGCCGGGGTGGAGCAGGTTATTCTGGCCCCGCAGACGGTGGACCATTACAACCCCAAGGTGGTGCGAGGGGCCATGGGTGCCCACTTTCGGCTACCCATCGTGGCCCTGAGCTGGCCGGACATCGCCGATAGCTCGACTGGTGTTCAGATTCTGTTGGCCGATGTGCAAGGCGAGCAGGCTTACTACGAAGTAGATTGGACACGACCGTCAGCTTTGATCATCGGCGGCGAGGCCCACGGTGCCAGCCGGGCGGCGAGGGAGCTAGCTACAGCCACCATCGCCATTCCCATGCACAGCGGGGCGGAATCCCTTAACGCCGCGGTGGCCGCCAGCGTGATCCTTTTCGAGGCGGCACGGCAACGAGCAAGGGAGCAAGGAGCAAAGGAGCAAAGGAGCAAGGAACAAGGGAGCCTGCGACCCTGCTCCCCTGCGACCTTGCTCCATTGAGGAATATGAGCCGCATCTACGTTGCTTTGGATTTGGAAACTACAGGACTAAATCCTGAACACGATGCCATCACCGAGATTGGGGTGGTGAAGTTTCGCGATGAGCAGGTCCTGGATACGTGGTCCAGCCTGGTCAACCCCCAGCGACCTATCCCTTACCGGGTCCAGCAGTTGACGGGCATCACCCAGGAAGAGGTAGACACAGCCCCCTCCCTCCCCTCGGTCATCGGAACCCTGTTGAGCTTCGTCAAGGATTACCCCATCGTTGGCCACAGCGTGTCCTTTGACCTGGGCTTCCTCAACCGCCAGGGGCTCTTCCTGAGCAATCAGACTATTGATACCTTCGAGCTGGCCAGCATCCTCCTGCCCCACGCCGCCCGCTATAGCCTGGAGAAGCTGGCTGAAGCTCTCAATATCCGCTTCCCCACTCGACACCGTGCCCTGGAAGACGCCATGGCCACCAGGGACCTGTTCCTGGCTCTGGTGGAACAGGCATCGAAGCTGGATTTGAGCGTCATCCAGGAGATTAATCGCCTGGCAACACAGATAGACTGGCCTCTCCGCCAGGTGTTCCGTGACCTGGAGCATGCCAAGGCCCGCTCGGCTTTCGTGGGCAGCATCGGCCAACAGTTGCTGGCCAAGGGAACTCTGGATGGCGAGGGTTCGTTGAGCCTCCTCACCAAAGAAGACGAGCGCCCCCTGAAGCCATCCCCTGAACGAAAGCCTCTGGACGAGGATGGGCTGGCGGCCATGCTGGAGGAGGGCGGGCTCTTTGCCCAGGATTTCCCCGCCTACGAGTACCGCCCCCAACAGGTGGAGATGCTGCAGGTCGTGGCCAGGGCCTTCAACGAGAGCCAACACCTGCTGGTAGAGGCGGGCACGGGCACCGGAAAGTCTCTAGCTTACCTCCTTCCGGCCATCCACTTCGCCGCCCAGAATGGCGAGCGGGTGGTCATCTCCACCAACACCATCAATCTGCAGGATCAGCTCTATGGCAAGGACATCCCCGACCTGCAGCGCCTCTTGCCTTTTGAGTTCAAGGCAGCCCTTCTCAAGGGGCGCAGCAACTACATCTGCCTGCGCCGGCTGGCTGCTCTTCGCCACAGCGGTCCTTCTTCGCTCGAGGAGATGCGGCTGCTGGCCAAGATTTTAGTTTGGCTGCCCAGCACCGTGACCGGCGACCAGGCCGAGCTCTTCCTGCCCGACTACAAGGAGCAGGCCCTCTGGAGTCGGGTCTGTGCCGACGCCGATACCTGTCTGACCGATCGGTGTCGCTACCGTGAAAAAGGCAGGTGCTTCTTCTACCGCGCCCGCCGTGATGCGGAGCGGGCTCACCTCATCGTGGTCAACCACGCCCTGCTCCTGTCCGATGTAGCCGTCGAGAATCGCGTCCTGCCCGATTACCGCTACCTCATCGTAGACGAGGCCCACCACCTGGAGGAGAGCACCACCCGCCAACTGAGTTTCACCGTGGATCGAGGGCGCATGGAGCGACTGCTGAACGGGCTAAGTCAAAACCCTTCGGGCAGAGCCTCAGAGCCTGCCCTGAACAGAGTGAAGGGGCGAAGCCTGGGTAAGGGGCAGCCGTTTGGGTTCCTGGCTGAGCTCTTGGCCTGCTACCGCGGTAAGGTGCCGAAAAACATCGAAGGGGAGGTGGAGCACCACGTCAACGGTCTGCACGAGGAAGTAGAGGCCGCCCGACGGCTCCTTTACCAGTTCTTCAACAGACTGGAATCTTTCCTGGAGGAGCACGGCCAAGACGGGGGGCCGTATAACCAGGCGATCCGCCTGACAGGGGGCATCCGCGCGCAGCCTGCCTGGGCCAACCTGGAGATTGCCTGGGACAATCTATCTCGGCATCTACGTCGCATCGGCGAGGGACTGGAACGCCTGTCCAGCGGGCTGTTGGGACTGGATGATTACGATATCCCAGACCAGGAGGATCTGTTGCAGG
>Ga0194127_10002232_pt1 | contig 26872 bp, 12 predicted proteins | sample TA2KigC100mmetaG_FD_148624 | JGI IMG/M metagenome (GOLD analysis project Ga0194127, IMG submission 148624) | Freshwater microbial communities from Lake Tanganyika, Tanzania - TA2015036 Kigoma Deep Cast 100m | ecosystem: Environmental > Aquatic > Freshwater > Lake | place: Tanzania: Lake...
CATTGCTAGGAGGACTTGCTACTGTATTTGGATTGAATCAAGGTGCTTTTGCTGCTGAAATAAATTCATCTGCGATGACTGAAAAACAAGGTGCCAAAGAATTATCTAGATTTTTTGCTAATTTCTTTAAAATTTTTGGATTTGATATCGGTGAAGATGAGGAGGAAGATGACGATGATGATGATGATAGAGGTTCTCCTGGTGAATGGGGTCCACTTCTTGATTTAATTAAAAGCGTTGAAGCAAAAGCCCACAAATACGAAGCGGTAAATTATGGAAAGGGGTCAGGAGTTATTAAAGGAATAACTAACATGACCATAACAGAAGCATATAAAGCTTCTGAAAAATATAGAGCACAATACGGAGGTTCTGGTGCTGTTGGACAGTATCAATTTATGACCCCAACGAAACAGGCAAAAGATGCAGGATTAAATCCAGACACTGATAAATTTAGTCCTGCAAATCAAGACAAAATGGCCATAGATCTTATTGAAAATAAGAGAGGAGGAAAAGACTGGAAAGCAGGAAAACTAGATGACAATACTTTCATGAAAAATGTTGCTGCTGAGTGGAGAGGATTGCCAGCAGGTCCAGACGGCAAAACATATCAAGATCAATATGCATCTAGAAATGCTGCACATGCGACGTGGGACAAATATAAAGAAGCGATACAAAAAATTAAAGGTGGCGGCGGCACAGGAATGGCAAGAGGTGGTGTCAAACCATTTTCATTCTTAAATTCTGTTGATGGTATTTTTGAAATGTCTGGTCCTGATACTGGGTATAGAGTGCCAGAATATTTAACAGGCGGGGCACCAGTGATCGGGCATGGTTTGGAATGGTTGATTAAAATGTCAAACAAATTTATCATTCTCCCAGGAGTTAATAAAGAATATGATGTATATAAAGATCCAGCAAAAGCATTTAATAGATACGAGCAAATAGGTAATCAGGGTGGAGTGGAAGTTGCTGGACTTATTGATGCAATGGATAGGTTGATATTCGGTGGACCTTCTGGTAAACCAGTAAGTTATCCATCATCATCACAGAAGCGTAGATACTATGCAGCAGATGAATCTGGAGCCGAAATACTTAGAATACTTGGTGGCACTCCAATTAAAGGTGCCTCATTACCAGAAGGCAGCGTCACTCCAGTTGCCATACCTAAAGATACTGTAACTGGCACTACTGGCGGTGCTATGGTTGCGATGGTACAACCAGTAATACAATATATTCCTGTGCCTGTTCCTGGTCCAGAGCGTGTTGAATATGTGCCAGCAAATTCATTTGTTGTCGCTCAAACTGGTAATCTAATGCGTTATCTTCAGTCTTTGTCCTAAATATCAAAAGGTAGGTAGATAGAATGGCAGCAGGAACATCCACACCACAAGAGGCAGGGCAAGGTCCATCAGTATTAAATATTGCTGCGTCTATTGGTGCGAAGATTCGTGATGCTGCAGAAGATGCTAAAGAGCAAAGAGAAAAAGCAGCTGAGAAGGGGGAGACACCTAAGAAAGGGTCGCTGTTTAAATCTTCATTAGCAAATCAATTCAACCCAATCAAATCTAAGAAAGCTAAATCAAATTGGGCAAAGCAATTTGATTGGAATAAAAAATCTGATAGTGACCAGCAAGTTAAACCACCTACGGGAGGTGATGGTGGAGGAGAGGGCAAAGCAAAACTAAAAGAGTTTATTGCTGGTGGATTCACTGCTATTCTAAAAGATACCAGTCTCATGGTATCAAAATTAGATGGCGTCAAGTCTTTGGCAGGAGAAAATTTAGGAGAAGTTACCAGAGCGTCAAGCACTTTAACTGTTATAAAAGATAGTATTGATGCACAAACTGAATTAAGAAGGAAAGCATTAGAAGAAGCTAAATTTGCCAGAGCAGAAAAGAAATTAGAAAAAACTACAGATTCTGCTGGTGTTTCTGGACCCACTGAAGTTGATCCTGCAAATGATGCTGAGGGTGGTGGCGGAGGCGGAGGCGGCGGCGGTCTATTTGATATGTTATTGGGTGGATTGGAAGGTGTAGAAAGCTTTATGCAGATTCGCAATCTGCTTGGTGCTGGGAAAGGTGCTGGAAATGCAGCTGGTATTGGTGGTGCTGGTGCAGCAGCAATTGTGGGTGGTGTTGGACTCGCTATGTCCGCTGGCGGCGAAGGCATGTTTCAGCTTGGTAAAATGGGCGACCAGTCATTGAAAGATAGAAGAAAATCAATTGATGAGAAAAAAGCAAGGGGAGAAAATACTTTCTTAGATGAAGCACTTCAGGTTGGACAAACTGGAGTTGGTGAAATAGGAAAAACACTTGGCGTTGCTATGGATGTGGGGGGAGCTCCATTTAGATATGCTATTGAAGCACTTAGAAATCCTTTCTTAAGTCCAGAACAAAAAGAAGAGCAAGCATATAATCTTGCTAAGATGGACACTCGTATTAGAGAACACTCTCGTGGGTGGATGAATCGTATTGATTTTATGAATGTTATTCCAGACCAAAAAGGTGGGTTTGGAAATATCTATGGCAATGAATCTGCTACGAAAGAAATGGCGGGCAAGATGTCTGAAGGTGGTATAGTTCCATCAGCAGTGCCACTGTCTAAGGGTGGACTAGCACCAGGACTATATGATAATCCAACCAAAGGAATGTTATCTCCTGGTCAAAGTGTTATACCATTGAATCGCAGTGAAGGCAAGGAAATGTTTGGTAAGTCAGCAGCAACCAATCCTGGTGACACTGCTATCGATACTGTTGGTGCTATGATTCTCGGTGTCTCTGCTGGGATGTTAGGTAAGACAGACAGCGGCACAGTTGGCGACCAAGTAAAACAAAACATCAGAAAAGCATCGAAAGAATTTGGTATCTCTAATCTAACATTCACTTCTGCTATTGGTAATGCACAGTTTGGTAAGGTTCAACCAGATAAAGACGCTAAGGATTTCATGACATCTCTATTTGATGGGATAAAAATTGCAGGTGGTAAAGGAAAAGGGGGAAGTGGAAAGAGCACAACTCCCCCTGGTTCTGGTAGTGTAGCATCTTCAGCAACAGCCGCTGTAGGACAAACAGCGCAACAAGCTGATGCAGACATGGATGCTGCAGATGCAGTGTTAACTAAAGCGGGAGTACCAAATGCAATCGTGGGCACTCCTGGCGTAGCGGGTGATAGTGTTTCACAACCTTGGTGTGCTCAATGGGTTGCCACACAGTTATCAAAATCCAATTACAAACCACCTAATTCCGCTTGGGCTGATGCCTATAGATCAGATAAAGCTAGTAAGTTGGCAGGTACACCAGCATGGGGAACAAAAGTTGACGCAAAAGATGCCCAACCCGATGATGTTATTGTATTTGATTATGATAATAATGATGAAGCGAATCATGTTGCAATTGTAACCAAAAATGAAAATGGAATCATAACTTATGTTGGCGGAAATCAAGGTGGCACAAGAAATTCCCTAACAAATAAAGTAACAGAAAATACTATTCCTGTTGGTCATAAAGATATAATGATGATATCAAGACCAACAGAGTTGTTAAGTACTCCACCAACTCCCGCTATATCATCTTCAAGAGGAGCAGCTGCCGTTGCCCCTGCGGTTGCTGCATTACCAGATCCAAGTGTCCAACGAGTTGCTCAACGTGGAATGATAAGTAAAGCACAATCTGGAATGACTGGTAAAAAAGAGCCAGAATGGTGGAATATAAAAGCAAGAGTTGATAGTTGGTTAAATAATGCTAGGGACAATGCAACAATAAATGGTAATAAATTTGGTGGTAATAGATACCGAGAACAGATGGAAGGGCTGGGAATGGCGAGTGGTGGTACATCCAGTCGCCAGCGACAAAATCAGGAAAATACCAGGAAAGCAAGGCAAGCAGCAGCCAAACGAAAAGCAGATGCAGCAGCAGCACAACGATCAAGATTGGGTGTGCAAAAAGTGGATGGTAGATGGGTTAATATGGGTGTAAGTGATCAAGCAGTTGGCAGTAATCCATGGTGGCGAGTTTGGGGTAAGAAGGAAGCAACAGCAGAAAGAAAAGCAAAGCAAGAAGCACTAGCAAAAAATCTTGCAGCGAGGTTAAATAAAGAACAAGGAATCAAACCTTACAAACCAAAACCAGCTCCACGAAAACCACCAGAAACTGGCGGGGGCACCAGACCACGAGCAGATTCATCTTCTAGTTCTTCTAGCACCGCAGTTGTAATGCCACCTGCTCAACCATCAGGAGCATCTGCTACTGCTGAAGGATCATTTGGATCTGCTATTCCATCAGCAAAAACCAGTGCTATGATATTTGCTGACTTTTTATATCCAGACTTAGTGTAAAACAATGGCGCAAAATTCCAGACAGTTTACAGTAGACTCTATAATTCTCACTTCAGTTGATAATAAAAGTTATGATATAACTTTAGTTGTATTAGAGTTTTCTATCTATGAAAGTATAAACAATCCTTATATATTAGGAGAGATTATTATAGAAGATACCACTGCAAATCTTCTTGCTAATTTACCTATACAGGGCAGAGAAACTATTGATTTTAATATCAAAACAGAAACTTTTTCTACAAAAGTATACAAGTATTCTTTGTCTGTCTCTGGTATAGATGTAAGAACTATTTCTGGCAGGCAGCAAGTTTATAAATTAAATCTTATGAGTTATACTGGAATGGTAAATGAGGGAATAAGAATTTCTGGTGTATTGAGTGGATCTAACGATAAAATTGTTGGTGATATTTTAAAAGATATATTAAAGACAAACAAAAAATACGATGGTGAGATAGCACAGTTTGAACAAAAATGGTTGCCAAGTTTAAAGAGACCGTTTGATTTCATTTATCAATTAGCACCTATTACAATTTCATCTGCAGCGACAGCATCTACTAAAGGCACATCAGAATCAAAGGCAAAAGCAACAGCTGATGGGAAAACTTCTTTGAATACAGAGAATCTTTCTAAGTTATCTGGCACAGCAGGTTATCTTTTCTTTGAAACGCATGACGCATATGTTTTTAAATCATTAGATAAGTTAGCATCTTCTGGTGATGGTAGTGATACTTATGGAGGTGACGGCACAAAATACACATACAAGTATGGTATAGTAAACACTGAAGGATCTGAAGCAGAGGCACCGCTAAAAATTTTAGAATATACTTTTGGAAATGAGATAGACATTCTGAAACAATTAAGACAAGGACTATATTCCACTGTTTGTATATTCTTTGATGTTAATACATGTGAGTATGAAGAAAATATTTACAAGGTGGAAGATACTTATGCTCAAATGTCTCACTTAGGATCCGCTACTAAAATCCCATCAGGTCAAAAGAAATTAGCTGGTTATGCAACTCGTGTCATGACTCAAATGATTAATCATGAATTGTTTCATGATGATCCAGAATCTGCTGCAACTGATAAGGCTACCTATAAAGATGTTTATAAGTATTCTATTGCTCAATCAAATGCAAGATATAAATTAGCTTCAAATCAACAACTAAATATTGTAGTCCCACCGAATCTTACCATAAGGGCTGGTGATAAATTGGAATTGCTGTTTCCTAATATGACTGATGATAACAACAGAAAAACTAATCCTTATGATGAAGAACACAGCGGTAACTATTTAATAAAAAATATAGGATATAACTTTATTATGCGAGGTGCTCAACCCATGACTGGCACAACAAATATTACTCTTATAAGAGATTCTTTTGGAAGAAAAAATACAGCAAGTAAAATAAAATAGCATGGAAAATATTAACAAACATATAGAGCACGATAAGAAAATTTTGGATGATCCTTTGATATCTTCTCAGGCTAGACGCCATGTAGAAGATGAGTTAGGCTCACTGGAGAGATATCATGCTAGACATCCAGAAGATGAGCATGATCCAACTTCATTAGAATTATTCTGTGACGATAATCCAGGCGCAGTAGAATGTAAGATTTATGATGATTGATCATGGCATTTGAAAGTTACGGTAACAGACCAACCAACTTTGTAGGTAAAGATGGTTTCCGCTGGTGGGTGGGGCAAGTAGAAAAAAAAGATGATAACGTAAAAAATTCTAATCGTTATAAAGTTAGAATTGTTGGTCATCATCTTGCTGACTGTGAGAGTCAGAGCACCGATGCATTGCCATGGGCAAATACCGTAGCACCAACTACTAGTCCATTTAGTGCCAGCAGTGGTGTTACTACTGGATTAGCCCATGGTGATTGGGTTATTGGATTCTATATGGATTCTGATATGGCACAACAACCATATATTCTTGGGAGTATTGGAGCAATTAGAAATGCTAGGTCAGAGGACTCTCCCGCAATTTCAAAATTCTTACAGGCAAATCAAGAAGGATGCAGAGCATTTAAAAATTTTGCGCCTGGTCCTACTGCGGGGTCACCTTATGTTGTAGTGCCATTAAATAAAGCAGAGCTGACAGCAGCAGCAGCAGGTCAAGTAGCAGCTGCCGCAGCTCCTCCTGGCACTGCAACTAATCCAGAGAAGGGTTTCGGTCAACCTCCAGCAGTGGCATATTTACAGTGTCCTGGTAGTGCAATGAATGAAGCTGCAATGAAATGCAGTATTATATCACAAGCAAACTGTCCTACTGGCAAGACAGCTTCAATGCTTGAGATAGTATTATCAGAAATGTTTAAAGCAATTTCTGAATCTGGAGGACAGGTTGGTAGTTATCTTACCAGTAAAGTAACTGGTTATGCACGCGATGCAGAATCATTTATCATGGGATATGTGAATAAGATAATGGCAATTATCTTCCAGGGTTACAGTTGGGTAAAAGGAAAATTATATAATCTAATACAACAAGGAGTGCAGTATTTAATTACTACACTATTAAGTTTAGTTTCTGATAAAGGTAAACCAAAAGATGCTAAACCACCATATGATCCAAAAAAACCAGAAAAAATTCTTGATCAGATTCAAAAATTTTTGGAAGATGAATTAAAAAAAATTGGATGCACAATTGAGAGTTTATATGATAAGATACTTGCTTTTCTAACAGATTTTCTTTTTGGTTTAGTAGATAAATTTTGGTCTGAAGCTCTTTGTGGAATTGAAGCAATGGTCAATTCTTTAATGAATGCATTGCAAAATTTTATTAATGATGCAATCAATGCAATATTAGAACCACTACTTAGTATTCTTGATTCAGTTGCTGGTCCAATTAATGATATCTTTAGCACGATATCAGATATCATGAATTTCTTGGGTATTAATTGCACAGGACTACCAGCAGAGTGTAAGAAACCGATTCAAGACTGTGGAGAGGGTCCAAAAACTAAGGCAAAAGGACTTGCAGATGATTTAGATAAATTACTTGCTGCCATTTCTGCAGATACAATGCCATCTCCAGGAATTGCTTCTTGTGATGATGCATTGAAACCAGTAACACCAGTAATAAATGTGGCAATTAGTGGCGGCACGCCTAAACCAACCCCCAAACCGAAACCTGATGATGGTGACGATGATGAAGACGCTGATGAAGACGATGATACTCCAACATTAAAGATTTTAATAGATCCTGTTAGTGCAGTAAAAAATGTTGGTGAATCTTACACATTCACTGTTGTGGCTGTAACATCAAATGGCAGTGCTATTAATTATCAATGGCAAAAATTAGATTCTACTTCACCCGTTGCTGAATCTAGTTGGAGTAATATTTCTGGGGCAAACTCAACATCTTTTACAATTAGTTCTATTGTATTAACAGATGATAGTGATTCCTATCGTTGTGTTTGTAGCTCAAGCACAACCACTCCATCTTCAGTAACGTCTTTAGATGCATTTATTTACGTAAATCCAGTTAGTACTCCTCCTGTTGGATTGCCCGTTAATTATTTCCAAACAGGATATGGTAATTTGAATTTTACTTCCTCTCCTAATATTTCTACTCTGCTTTCTGGTATCTTGAGTGCAAAGTATGATAATGGTGGCACCACTAGTCCTAGCACACCAGTAATTAATATAACTGGTACAGCAATAGCAATTTATACACCAGTAAACACTCTGCCAATAGGATCCTCTGGTATTGAATATTTTCTTTCTGCCTCTCCTCTTTTAGTAAATCCAGGTGATACTGTAACCCTGACATTAACCACAAAAAATGTTCCTAATGGCACTAGCGTGGATTATTATATTTTTGGACCTAATTTAAAACTCTCTGATGTATCAAATAATAGTTTACTTGGTAATTTTGTAGTGTCAAACAATACAGCAAAATCTCTGATTACCTTCAGTGATCCAGTCAGCTTCTCTCAAACAGAATTAATTTTTGCTGCTTTAAAAAATGGAGGTGCTGCTACTCAATTTGCAGTTAATGGTAGTCCACAAAAGAAAATACCTCCTATAGTAAATCTTCCTCAAACTCCACCTATAGCATGTCCACCCGTTGTGTCATCCACTGGACAAATTATTAGCATACCAATTTGTAATCCTGGCACACCTTATCTTGCACCTCCAGCAATTTATATTCAAGGCAATGGTATTGGTTATGGTGCTTCAGCTGTAGCAGATTTAGATGACGATGGATTTGTACGACAAATTAGAGTTGTTCGTCCTGGTAGAGGTTACCCACCAAATCCACCCGAAGATTTAGATTGTATTGTAACAGGATTTACAATTATCAAACCAGGATTTGGATATGATGTGCCGCCTGCTGTATTTGTTGATGATGATGATACAGTTGCAGAAGCAGTTATCACTAATGGTGTTGTCTCTGAAATAAAAATGATTGATAAATCAAAAACTTTTGCAGATAATCCACAAATTACAATTATTTCTACGTCCCGAGGTATTGGTGCAGTTGCTATAGCAAACATCACTTGCTTAGATAAGCAAGATGTAAGGCAACTTGCTGAAATTGTTGGACCAACACCAGTTGGTGAATATATTGATTGCCCGTAGGAGAAAATAAATGAGCGAGAAGTTATACGGAGATCCTAACGCAACGCCAACACCAATTGGAGATTCTATTTTTGCTAAACCAGGCGAAAACTATTGGAAAGACACTAAAGGACTTGCTCCTTTGGAGGCATGTCAAGTTAGTTTGATTCCGCCATCATCTAACGTTACTATAACCAAAAATGTTATATCTTTTACGGCAGAAAATCCGCAAGGTGACAGTAGTTTTGGGACAATAACTAGCACTGGATCTCATATTGCTGTTGATGAAAAGGGCACAGTAAAAATCAAAGCATCTAGTCCAGTTGCCGAAGACTTAACGTGTGGTAGAATTGAGGTTGAGTCTCAAACAAACACTAGATTAAATGTAGGCACATCCCTTACTATTAATGTTAATACTAGTGGCAAACATGATGAAAAAAATCCTGTTAGTAATTCTAGCACACAAACTGTAGATGACAAGAGATATCCTGCATTTTCTATTAATGTAAGTAACGGTGGATTAGATATCGAGTGTGCTGACGGCGACATACATTTTAGTGGTAAAAATATTGTATTTAATGCAGCAGAAACTTTAAGTTTAAATGCTACCAGAGCGGTAAATATTCTTTCTGGTTTTGATGCAACGGAAGTCTTTGCTAAAGCAGCTGCGGGATTATTTGGGTTTGAGTTACCTGCATCAGGTGGTGGCGAAGTCGTTATTAAAGCAGGCAAATTTGTTAATGATTGTAATGTGATTGAAACATCATCATCTAAGTCTAGCGAAAAAGTTGGTGGAGCAAAGATTCAGGAAACTGGATCTTCGATGGGCACAACCGCTCTCAGAAATGCTGGTGATTTAAATCTTAGCACTTCTGGTAATGTTTTCTTGGCAGCTGGGCAAAAAATGCGTATCGAAGCTCAAGGCATGGTTGCAAATACTACTGGACCTGCCGTACCTCCTATATGGGGTGCTTCTCAACTAGAAGCGTTAGCTATAGCAGTAAATAAAAAAAATACTCCATTAGATACTGCACTGTTAATTGAAGTAGACGGTGGAGATGCTCTAACAAAAGTTTCTGGTATTGGTGATTACGGTGTTGTTACAGAAACGGGATTAGTTGGACTTTTAGCTGGTGCTGGAAAGACAGCTAGTTATACTGGTAATCCAGGAGATGTTGTACTGAAATCATACCAAGGAAATCTGTTAGGCGATGCAAAAATGGAAGCATCAATAATTGGTCAAACTATTGCTGGAGCTGGTATTGGAATTCCAGGCAATACTCCAGATGTTGTTGCTGTATTTGCTCCTGGTTTTGGATATGACTCTAAAACTGGTGGTGCTACTATGAAGACCACAAAGGGTATAGCATCTGTACTTGGTAAACTGCAAGTTGGAATAGGTATTGGCGAAACACCTGGAGCATCTCAAAACTTCCTGGCATTTAATCCAGCTGGAATTATTTCTAACATTAATGGTCCTAGTACGATTGATATTAAAGGTGCTCTTACTACTAAAATTACTGGAGCAAATACATTTAAAGTAACTGGCGCAAACATTGCTGACGTGACTGGTTTAGTAGCAAGTAAATCACAAACTGGCGTTACAATTGAAAGTCCAGGAGATATAACAATTAAATCATCAGGAAAAATTGATATGACAGCACCAGGGATAATAACTATTTCTGGCGGCACTATCAAATTAAATTAGAAAATCCAAAATTGACCTCTGATTACCAAAAGGTCGCAAAAAAAATCTCGGCAAAAAATTGCTAAAAAAAGTCGAGCCACCCCTTGACAGACCCAGAATATCCTGCTATACTACATACATACACAGAGGAGACACTCCAAATGCTCAATTATGGTGATGACGGTCAAGTGCAAGAAATTGACTGTGATGACGTACAAGATACAATTGATACTATTCTTGAATATGTAGAAAATCGCTTTGAATCTCTTGATAAAGAGGGAAATCGTGATGCTGACATTTATGCACTTTGCCAAGAGTTTCATGAATGGGGTAGTGCAGAAGATGGTGACGAAATTGGATATCTTTTTCTTCCTCGCTTAGCAGAAAAATGATTTCTAACGAGCAGGTAATTGGCAAAATCACAACAGATTTATATAATAAAAAAATAATTCTTCATGGAGATGATAATACTACTGTTGTCTTAAAATGCTCTACTATTAATGAGTTTTGTGAGTTACTTGATAAGTGTAAAAAACTACTAAAGACAGATATTGTTATTTGTCGATAGTTTCTTGGGAGCATGGTGGAATCGGTAGACACACCAGACTTAAAATCTGTTGGGCATTGCCCGTGGGAGTTCAAGTCTCCCTGCTCCTATTTCTGGTAAATTAATATGATTAACATTTATGATAATTTTATTGAATCAGAAGAATGTATAGAGTTTTATAATTATTGTTTATCTTCCTCATATCACTATGGTGAAGTAGACGATTATGGGTTGCCACCAACAGGAATGGTTTCTGAGTTATCAATTGATAATTATTGGTATAAGTATTTTACTTTATGCATTAAAGAAAAGTGTAAAATAGATAATTTACCACATAGAGCATATATAAACTTATTTTTTCCACATGAAATACCATATTATCATATAGATGGTGATGGCATTACATTTCTTTATTACCCCAATCTTGAGTGGAAATTGAATAATGGAGGCGAAACCCAATTTTTTATTAATAATGAAATAAAAGGTATACCCCCTATTCCTAATAGAGCAATTATATTTGCAGGTAATATATTACACCGTGCCACCTCGTTTAGAGATACAGCTAGATTTACACTTGCAATTAAATATTCCAACTAAATATCATGTAGTGGGAATGTTATGAAATACACACTCTCTCAAGCATATTGCTTTTATATGGGTGAGGTTGTGCGTATGTATTTTATCCAAGGTCTTCCATATACATTTGATGAATTACCTCAAATTATACAAGATCATCCTGCTGTGCAAACAGAAGCATTAAATCATCGTGATTATGATGACGAAGATTTGTTTAAAACTTCTAATTATTTAATGATGGAAGAAATGCATCCGTTAATGTTTGATATAGAAGTAGAAAACCCAGAATTACTTCCACAAGATGACTAGTGCCTGATTAGCTCAGTGGTAGAGCACTCGCCTTGTAAGCGAGCGGTCGTCAGTTCAAGTCTGACATTAGGCTTCCGTGTGAAGGAAGACGCAGAAACCTGGAGACCCCTCCAGGTTTTTTTGTATAAATAACACAGAAGAAAGACCATAATTAGGGTAACTGAGGAACATGCCATTAACCAAATTAGATAATTTAATTTCCAGTAAAACTGGAAGATATCTATACGTTTCACCTGATGATTTTAATGCTTCTGATGCTTTAGACAATAGAGGCAATTCCCCAACCAGACCATTCCTCACAATTCAAAGAGCATTCTTAGAAGTTGCTAGATTTTCGTATGTTCCTGGAGCAGAAAATGATCGATTTGATCAATTTTCGATCATGTTGTTTCCAGGTAATCATTATATTGATAATCGTCCTGGTATTTTAAACGCAGATGAAATTGTTCCTTTTGCGTTTAATCAGGCAACTCAAGAATGGGAAGACAACTCTATTGTTGATCTAAGAAATCCTAACAATATTCTTTACAAGTTTAATGGTCCTAATGGCGGTGCCACGATTCCTAGAGGCACTTCTCTTATTGGTATGGACCTTCGTAGAACTCGTCTACATCCTCTATATGTGCCCGATCCTGCAGATAAAGATGTTGGGCGCACCACAATGTTTAATGTAACTGGTGGTTGCTATTTCTGGCAATTTACTATTCTTGATGGTGATACTGAGCCTAATTCGCCCTTATATGATTCTCAGGCAGGAATTGGTAAAGTATATTCACAACCAAATTCTACTGTAACTCAGGTACCATATTATTCACACCATAAAATTTGTAATTTTGAATTTGCTGATAGAAACGATCTAGGTCTACTTTATAGAAAAATTGCTAAGGCATTCTCATTATATCAACCAACAATTGATGATCCTGGAGAATTTACACAGAGACCTCAAGAGAATAGAATCGTTGGTCCTTTGCAAGATGCTATTCGTATTGATTCGATTGTAGTTAATAATGTTGTTGGCACTACAGCACTTGATGTTACTGTTAAAACTAAGACAAATCATGGTTTTTATGTAGGGCAAGCAGTTGCTATAAGTAATCTTCGTTCTACGTTACCAGCTGGTGCAGCAGCTCCAATTCCTCTTTCTAATGATCCTCTTACTGGTGTATTCTCTGTTAGAGGAATTAGCACTTTAGATGCAAAAGAATTTACATATAGAGTAGAAGGTAAAAATGCCGCTGCTGTGGGTTTGGGAGATAAAATTGCACAACCAATCACACCACCAGACCTAGATACAAACGCTATTGTGCAAGCAGAAATAGATTCAGTAGAATCTGCTTCGCCATATGTTTTTAACGTTTCTATTCGCTCTACGTGGGGTATCTGCGGTATTCACGCTGATGGTAGCAAGGCGACTGGTTTTAAATCAATGGTTATCGCTCAATATACGGGTGTTTCATTACAGAGAGATGACCGTGCGTTTATTCGTTATGATGAATTTAGTAATACATGGAATCAAGCACCTTTAACTGATGCATTTGCAACCACTCCTTATCATGCTAAGGGCGATGCATTTTGGAAGGATGATTGGAGAAACTTCCATGTCAAAGCATCTAATGATTCTTTTATCCAAAACGTTTCGATCTTTGCTGTAGGTTTTGCTGACCACTTCCTGATGGAAAGTGGTGGTGATATGTCAATCACCAACTCTAACTCTAACTTTGGTAATACCTCTCTACATGCTATTGGTTACAAAGGTTATGCGTTTACTCAGGATCAAGGTGGATATATTTCTCATATTATTCCACCTAAAAAAGTAACTACTACAACCAAAAAATTACAATATTATACTTTCAATCAATTTAAAACCAGATCGACAAATGCCCAAGAATTTGATGGTCCAGGAGGTACATCATCAATTACAACCAAACTTTATTTGGGTCATGATACTGCTACAGATCCACTTATTAAACCAGCTACAGTTGTCAATGGATTTAGAATTGGTGGCAAAGCAAACGATAAAATTTATGTAAAATTAGATCCTGCAGTTAATTTTACGGGATCAATTCGTAGTGCAGAAATTTCACCATCTGGATATAGAAAGTGGAATGTTGCAATGTCAACATTAAATCCAACTGTATCTACTGGAGTAGATAATAATGACCAAGATGCTGCTAATTTAATTGACCTTAATAGAGATTTTATTGCTGCAGAATCATATGGGTTTATCACTCGTAAATATCCATACTTATTAACGAAAGATATTAGTATCACTAAATGTAGACGCGATGTTGGATATATTTTGGAGGCAGTTGCAAATGATCTTCGTGTAGGTGGCAACGTTAACAGTCTGCAAGCAGGACAATCATATTATGTTGGTAATCAATTAGATTATATTGATGGTGAAAAAGAAGAAACTTTAGAAGGTTTTAATTATGCTCGAAGTCTTGCTGTTGCAGCAATGCGTAATTGGAATTTTTATATTAAACATTGCTCCACTTTTATTAATCAAGCAATAGTAACGGTGCCTAGTGGAATTACCACAATTGGTATTGTTGAAGGCATGAAGGTAACTGCTACAGTTATTGCAGGACAAACAAATCCAATTCCTGCGGGAAGTTATGTAAGAAAAATTATCAGCACTACTCAGTTTACACTTGGTAATACAAATGATACTGATGATGTCAATGCTACCGCTACCATTACAGCAACTGGTCCTGCGGCAGGCGGCGTCAGACTTAACTTTGAATTAACTCAGGGTAAGTTTGCTACTTCATCTGGTAGAAATTTAGATGCTGGTAATCTTATCAATCTTAACAAAGAGTTTATTGCACAAGAAGCACTTAATCTTGCTAAAGCACAATATCCAACAACTTCAGTGCCAAACGATGATAAATGTAAAAGAGATATTAAATATATTCTAGATGGAGTTGTACAAGATCTTGGCAACTTTGGTAATTCTGGTATTGTAACGGCAACAGAAAGATATATTGATGCTGCAGAGCGTTATTCTATTTCAAAGAATTTAATTCTTGCAAATAAAAGAGAAATTGTTGATAAAGCAGCTGCTAAACTTGCAATCGATTATCCTGATTTTTACTATGGTGGACCTGGATTTACAAATGGTGGCGATGCACAAACTAATGTGTATTCAAGATATAAAGATTCTTACCGTTTAATCCAGCAAAATAAGCAACATATTGTTGATAAAGCAGCAGCACAGATTGCGATCAGTTATCCAAATTTCTCCTATCCTGGAGGCGCTATTGCTGGTGAAGCAAAATGCAAAAGAGATATTGGCATGTTTATAGATGCAGTCTCTACTGATTTAACTACATTAGGAAATTCTTACTCTATTGATTTTATTCGTCAATATTTTATTGCAAATAAAGTAAACGGTAAAATTTTAACATTTACTAAAACTGCAGGCACAACTCTATCAACAAAAGCAAATAAAACCTATAGTGGTGTTGCAACTACAACTACATCCTCTGGATCTAATGCTACATTTACTGTAGCTAGAGGAGCTAGTGGTGCTATTTCAACAGTCACTATTTCAAATGGGGGTTATAGGTATGCTGTTGGAAATACCTTAACTATTCCTGGCGGATCTATTGGCGGCACAAATATTGTAGACGACGTAATTGTAACAGTATCTACAGTTGAGCAAGCATGGATTAATGCAGGACTTCAAAATGAAGAAGATCAATCCATTACTGGATTTACTGCTGCGATTGCCGAGATGAAGAAAGCAATCACAAACCAATTATTTACAAAAGATCTGACAATTACAGGTGATCCTAATCCAGGTGCTGTTGAATCTGGTGTTAGCGTATTTGGCACTTCAGGCAATACTACTAATAATACTGATACTCAATCTTGTGCTAACGTAAAACAAACTTTAGATACTCTCGGAAGTCTTATTTTTGCAAGAATTCGACAAGGCGATCTTGTAACGGCAACTCAACAAAATCCAGCACTACCAATTATCAATTATGGTAGTGCTCCTATATTCCAAGAAAAATGTAAGAGAGATATTGGAATTGTTGTTGATGCTATTGCAGAGGACTTAGCAATAGGTGCAAACTACAATATTATTACTGCAACTAAATCATATTTTGATAGCACTGGTAATACTTTAATTAATAATGGATTAGCAGGCGAGATTACTCAGTCAGTTACTGCATTTGAAGAAGCAAGAAATTTATGCTTCAAAGCAGTAACTAATCAATTAAATGTAAGAGATCTTGAAATTCCTGAGGGACCAGCAGAATTAGGTGTTCCAGGACCAAATATTCCAAATGATAATCCCAATGCTTATCTTGATGTAAGAAACGAAATCAATGCACTATTTGGAATTCTAATTACAAAACTACAAAATGGTAATTATCTATATCCAACACTTAAATATAATTCTGGAGTTCAATCACTTACTGGGGAATTAGACATTAGCGTATACGCATTTAAAAAAGCAAGAGATCTTGCTATTCTTGCAATGCGTAACTGGAGAACAGGTGATGGCACAACTACAGACCCACTATATGTAAAAACTCCTGGTAATACATTAAATTATCAAATTGATCCTACGATTGATACAACAACAGCTGGTGTTCCTGTCTGTGCTGATGTTGCTTATACTATTACAACAGAATTTGATATTCTTATTACATCTTTAAACAATACCGCACCACTACCACCAAAAACTTTTGGTAGTAGCGAATATGTTGAGAGACAAAGACCTCAGAGAGATAATACTATTAGTAATGATACTGCAACACCAGACAACAAATGTGCCAGCACTAAAGATGCTATTATTGAAAAAATGCGTGTGATTGACAGCATTATTCGTAATGGCGTTGATGCAGAACCACTGGTTTCTCAATTAGTAAATACATCCTCATTTGCACAAAGAGCAACATTATTCCGTGTTGCTGGTGCTAATCCACACAACTTAGAAACTGGCACTCCCGTTAGATTAGTTGCTGTTGCTAGAAGAGATTCTATTACTGGGAAACCAGTTAATGTTAATAAAGGATTAATAAGACTTCCTAGAGGATTTGACAGCAATAAAAAATATTATATAATTGCTCCTGGTAAAATTACCGCTCCTTACGATTATTCTCAAGGTGGTGTCACATCTCAATTTAATGATAATCAGGTATTCATGTTAGCAACCAGCACAGAAAATGCCGCTGCTGGTAATTACATTTATTCTTCTGAAACCGAGGGAATGAGTCCTGACATTCAAGTAGAAGTTCATCAATATCTGACGGATGTAAATTACGATTTGCATCGCTATACTTGTTCTCTTGCTTCATCTAGAGTATTCCAAACAACTACCAACCATATCTTTGACACGGGCATCACTGGCGCTCAAGTGCAGAAAGTTTATTTTTATCCATTAGAAGAAAATCTTGTCAATGGCAAAGCAACTGGTGCTGCACTAAACACGCTACCAGCTAAAACGAGTGGCAGCAGGTTGGAAATTAATCGTTATTATTTTGTTGGTCGCCCAGCAACTTATACTACAAATAATCAGTTTTCAATTTATTTGAATGAGCAGGATGCGATTACTCGTCAAAATGCTGTCCAGTTTAATTATCCATTTACTTTTTCTTTCCAAGTATTTGCTAATAGAAAGAGAAGTCCATTTGGATATGACCCAGTGCAATCTGGTTGGTTCTTAAGAACTCTTATTTCTACTAATGAAATCCTTAGTAGATTAACTCTTAATGATCCTAACCTTGGATCTTCTTATGCTAATAAACCAGAGAAAACTCCTGATTCTTTCTTATATAGAGCAGACGATGCTAGAGATAAATCGGATAAAGTTTATCGATTCCGTTATGTAATTCCAGAATATCGTGATGATGTAAGAGATCCTATTAATGGATTTGTGATGAAAATTCGCACAGATGAAACTAGAAAACTTATATCACAAAGAATTCTTTTAAAACCAGTTGCCCAAAATGATCCAAAAGACGCAACTTTCTTTGAGTCTGGTGTACAAAATCCTAAAAGATTAGGATTGCCCGCATCTTCTACGCAGGCAGCGATAGATTACGACCCATATAATCCCACAAACAAGAAAAGAATTTCTGGCACTAATACTGCTTCAAATATTTCTTTTACCATTCAATCTGCCAAAAAAGTTGGCGATTACATGGAATTGGTAGTTTTTGATCATGGATTGGATGTAGAATCATTAAAAGCAAAAAGATTTGCAACAATTAAAGTTGCTCAACCTCAAGGCGGAAATGGAGAATTCATTGTAAATGAAAAAGTTACATGGTATGGTGCTTACGCTGGATCTGCTACCGTGCATTCCTGGTTTGGCACAGTGCCAGTTGAAGGTGGCACACAAATATTCAATTATCTTATTCTTAAAGATGTTGAAGGAGAAATAGATTTTGATGAAAAAACACAAACGTTTATTAGACAGGAAATTGCAGGTCAAGCAGATGTAACAGCAGAATTAATTTCTAGACCAAATGATGGTAAAGAAGATAAAAAAGAATACTTATATGCTGTAGAAGCAGCAAATGTTTATACCGTAACTCCAGGTGATGTTATTACTGATGATGCTGCAAGACAATATAGAGTTGTTAGTGTCGAAGATGTTAAAGAATTAGAAAACTCTTATTATATTTACAAAATTGATGAAATTCAAAGAAGAATCCCAAGGCAACAAGAAGGAGTCTACTATCTAACTGCAATTCGTGGTGATATTTCTCCTTATCCAACTGGATCTGGTATTGGTCAAAACTTTAGAAAGTTTAAGTTTAGTCAACCAGTATCTAGATTATATCCGTTGGCATTTAAAAATGATCCATTACTATTCCAGTATGATGGATCTAATGATTTGGGGGGACTTCAAGATGCAACTATTTTAGATCCTCCAGCATCTGTATGCGCTGCTGATAACTATGTCCATGGGGCTGTTGTTATTAATGATGCAAAAAATTCACTAACTAAAGAAGCAATATTAGACTTTGTAAAAGATCCAGGATCTGGTAACTATACTTTTGCTAATTCTTCTAATAAAATTGAAGCTAAATCTGGAGCAGCTGCATCTGGAGCAGAAGAAAGATTAATCCCAATTGCTGGTGATTCTGTATATCCGCTAGAGCAAAGACTCTATGTTGAGCTTCGTAGACCATCGATTGCTCGTGCTGGTAACCATACGTTTGAATACCTTGGTTTCGGTCCTGGTAACTACTCTACTGGATTCCCTGTAAGGCAAACAGTTATTTTAACCGCAGATCAAGATTTTTACGCGCAATCTAAGAAGCAAGATGGTGGTATTGTATTCTATACTGGTATTAACTCTAATGGTGAATTGTATATTGGCAATAAGAAAATTAATGCCATTACAGGTGAGGAATCTTTTATTGATCCAATAATTCTAGAAGAAGATGAATCAGATGGTGGTAATTTAGGCAGTTTGGTTACGGTATTTGAAGATCCTGTAACATTTGAAAATATTATTACTCTCAACGCTCCACCTAATCTAAGGAATTTCTTTAATTCTCCTGTAGAAATCAATGTAGATCCAGAGTTTAATGCTGTAATGACTCCTCCATCATTGAGGATTGTCTCCCGCCCTGGTAATAGACAAGCACTTTTTCCTGGTGATGATGATCAATTGCTTGATACCACAAAAGCAGGTGATATTATAATTGATAAAAATAGAGTAAGAGCTGCTATTTTTGATATGAATACACGCGGCACTCAGCGTTATTCATTCCGCACAGCAATTACAAATAATACACCAAATCAAGATACTTCAGGAACAAGAGCTAGAATCAGTCCTACTCAAACAATACAGTTTGGATCTAGTGTGCCTCTTTCTGGTGATGTAATTTTTAAAGGATCTGAGGTTGGATTCTCTGGATCTCTTGGTTGGGTTTATGCTAATACATTTACTGCTTATAGATTAACTGCACCTCCAGGTCAGGAAGCTAGCATTGATATAACAGGAGTTCAATTTTATCCAAATTTAAATATAGTTAAACTTATTTTCCAAACAGGAAAAGTTAATTTTAGTAGCACAAACCCAGGATCTTCTTTAAATATAACCAGAAGTTCTCAAATTCGTATTAGTGGAGCAATTGATAGATTATCAGTATTGAATGGAGTGCATACTGTTTATGATAATATTACTGAAGGATATGAATATTCTGAATCAAATGGGTATGTTTATGTATTAACCACTAGAGCATCAGAAGCTAATTTAACTGGTACCCCACCTTACATTTATTCTGTGCTGCCAATTGTCCAACCAACAATTGAAATAGCGAGATCTAATTCTCAGTGGAAAGAAGTTGGAGTTGTTGGGGCAGAAGCATTAAGAACTAAAACTAGTGCATATGGAGATTACAGACTAGGTATCAACACTGTATCTAGAACTAATTCTGCCGATTGGAATGTTGGATATGTAACAACTACAACCGATCCAAGGGCAAATCTAGATGTGGTTGGTAATGCATTTATTAGTGGAAGATTACAAACTAGTTTTAATGATCTAGCAACTTTCTCGAATACGAATAAAGCATTTATTGTCGGTGGAGATAGTAATAATCCTGATACTACTGCTACATTTAGAATTTCTACGCTACCACTACCTACACCAGGACCAACTGCAAACCCAGCAGAAGGCAGAGTTGGTATTAATGTGGGTGATGGCGCATTAGATAAAAACTTTGTTGTTTCTGGCGATGCAAGAATCACTGGTGACTTTACTTTCCAAACAGATATTGATGTAAATGGTGGTGACATTAGATCTACTTCTGCAGCATTTACGGTAGCAAACCAACCAACAACAACTACATTATCTTTAGGTGGTTATTCTACGACTATAAATGTTGGTAATCTCGCAACAACTGCACAAACACTTAATATTGGAAATGTTGCTTCTGGGCAAACATTAAATATTGGCACTGGCGCTACTGGACAAACAACGTTAAATCTTCATACTTCTTCTACTGATTCGACAGTCAATATTGCTACGGTAGGAAATACAAATAACACTTATAAGTCATTTGTTACAATTGGTGGAGCATATGCTAGACCATCTGATAGTATTTTCCGCGTTAGAAACTATCAATCCATATTTGATGGTAATATGGAATTACGTGGTGATAGTAATACAAATACTCTGACAGTAACTACTCAAGCTACGACAGTTAATTTATTCCCTAATGTTGCAACAACTGTAAAAATTGGTGCTAGTGCTGGTAGTGTTGAATTAGGTGGTGTTGCTGGAGAATCTGTTATTAAAAATGGGTTGCGTGTTTTTGGAAAAACAACTCTTGAAGCTGATGTTGTGCAGCATGGAGGAAATAGAAATTCTTCAGTTGGTGTAAATAGAAACGTCTTAGGAACTATTGAAATTTCAAGGGTCTCTAGAAGTAGTAATATTGCTACAATCACAACGATTGATGATCATAATTTAACTACTGGCAATTCTGTTTCTGTTAAATGTAGTGTAGAATCTTTTGAAACAGTTACTGATGTAGTTATAACTGTTACTGGAAATAAAACCTTTACATATTCAAATACAGCTGCAAATTTAACAACAACAAATGCTACTGGAGTTGTTTTAAATGGTATTGGTTTAAATCAAGTATCTGGAAGTCTAGCAAATCTAAATGTTGACTATTACCAATATAATTCTCAAATAGCTCCTGGCGTCTCGTTAGCTACTGTAGTTAGTAATAAATTATTAGCTTCGGCAATCAATATTACTTTCTTCACTGGATATAAGCATTATTTCACGGAAGGTAATGCTGTTAAATTCCAGAGTGTTGGTAATTTAAGCAACGTAAATACAACGACTACATATTTTATTAAAGATAAAGATGAGCAAGGATTTACTTTATCGACATTAGGTGATCTTTCTACTACTCATACAATTGGTTTAGTTGGAACTGCTACTGATGCAGGAAATGCAGTGTTAATTCTGGCATTTACCAGTCTTGATAATCAAGGTGCTGCACTTACATCTGCTACTGCAACAGTATTAGAAGTTAATAATCCACAAGGAATTAATATTGCAGATTTCTTATTAATTGGCACGGAAATTGTAAAAACAACAAGTATTCCTTCTCCAACTAAACCATATCTTGTTAATGTGGTAAGAGGGCAAGAAGGCACTCAACCTGTAACACATGCTGATAACACACAAATTGTTAAATTAGTAAAACAAGAAAATGCTGCCTTTATTTTCCCGAATCCTGTAATAGCAACTTCAACAAGCGTTAATTTGTCTGATTTTACTGGCACCTTTGCTAATAATGATTTACTTAGATTAAATAAAGGCACTTTATCAGAAGAATATGTTAAAATTACTGCTATCAATACCGCAGATGCACAGTCACTAGTTATTACAAACGGTAATTTTGGCACTGCTTCAGTCCCATTAACACCAAAAACCACATTCTCTGTAATATCTACTACTGGCGATACTTTTGCTCTTGGCGATGTTACTATTGGTTATGATGATGGTGTTAATTCTAGCACTGCTACTGGAAGCAGTCCAACGACTACTGGTGGTGGAAATCTTAAAGTATATAACTCTATTGAATTAAGTGGAAACACTGATATAACCACTCCAGGAAAACAATATTTTGTTATTACCAATGGAAGTATTCCTAAATTCTATGTTGAATCGGCAAGTGGTAATACTAAATTGTATGATGGCGCTAATTTAAAAATATTTAAAGACTCTTTCTATACTTCTGGTAATTTTGATAAAGGAAGAACAGATGCTGCTTCTAATATTGCTTTTGAAGTTCTCGGTGCTTCTGGTAATACTAAAATTGCTGGTACTCTACATGTTGGTGATGATTTTACTGTTGAGAATACCCTAGGCGGCACGGATACATTTACTGTTGATGCACAAACAGGTGATACTGTTGTAGGAAGACATTTACAAGTAAAAGGTGCATCTTCTGCAACTCCTTCTGCCTCTGTAGTAAGTCTTGAAGTAACAAACTTAGGTATTAGTGGCGCAAAACCATATAAAATTAAACAAGATGCTTCTATTGATGCATTTGGTAAAACCAATTTCTATAATAAAAATGGCGGTAGAAAAACAATTTACATTACTAATAATAGTGGCATAGTAACAACACCTCTTATTTCCAACATAAATTATCTAGTAAAACCATCTTCTAATCTAACTTTAACCTTACCAAATAATGCTGAGACTGGAGATTTAATTAGATTTATTGATTTTGGTGGAGCTTTGAGATTTAATGTTACTCTTATTGTTAATGCTCCAGCTGGAGTTGCAATACAAGGAAATCAAGATGGTGGATTTGGTCAATTATTAGTAAATACACCAAATGCTGCCTTTGGTCTATTATTTGTTGGAGAATATGATTCGGATGGAGTTACAGCAATTCCTTCTGACAATAGAGGTTGGTGGTTAACGGAGGTTTAATGTGTCAATTACATATAATAAATTACGACATATGCAAGGTCTCCCAATAGGAACGATAGTTCCTTGGTCTGGAGCGCCAGATACTATTCCTTTGGGGTGGGATTTTTGTAATGGTGCAGTAATACAAATTACAAAATATCCGTTATTGTATAAGATAATAGGTAACGTTTATGGCGGCACAGCTGGATCTACATTTAAAATACCAGAAATAACTGAGGATAGGGGAGTAATGGATATATATCCAGGACATTACTCTTCTTTATCTGCTTATACACCATCAAAACCATCAACCACGGCAAAAAGTAGCGATCCATATTGGACTAATATTGGTGAAAATATAAATGTGTCAAATTCTACTGATGGAAGTTCTACTATAGATGTTATTGCATCATTTATTAATCCTACTAATAAACCAAAATTAGTTGCCAGTGTTAAAGAAATTGAATTTACTGCTGGAACATTTGCTACTAGTTATTCTATCAATGGTAGAAAATTGAGTGATAGACATCAAAAATATCATAATCACACAACAAGTTTTGAGGGAGATACAGATGGTAATTCCTTTCGATCTGGCGGCAGAGAATGCTCAGCCAATTCAGGCGGGAGAAACAGCACCTGTACTTTTAATAGTAAAGGCGGTGTGGCATCAAATACTTTAGGAAATAGAAATGTTCCTTCTAAGGCAGATAAAACTATTTGTAAAGGCGGGTCTGACCCCAAATCTAACGCTAGTGGAATGACTGATAATGGCAATGGTTATACTGGTGGGGATATGTATGCTGTGCAAGGCGGCGGGGTTTACAATCTTGCTTCTAGTTTATCTGCCGACGGTAGAAGTTGGTCTGATTTGTCTGCACATACGCATAATTCTCCAGACACAAAATTTAAATGTAACGTAACAGTTGTTTCTGATTATACTTTTTATGATGTCAATTCAAATTCAATTACAATTAACGCCGCACCTCCTGATGTGGCAACTATAAATATCAGTACGGCAACTGCTAATTTAAGTATGATTTTCATCATCAGAGCATATTAACATGGCAACCACTTATTCTTTTCAGAAAGGAAAATATGGAGGACCTACGGGGTCAATTTTTCCTTTTTTTAGGGATTTATCAACAAATAGTGCTTCAGATCCTCAATATAGTGAAAATATTCCAGCTGGATTTTTAAGATGTAGGGGGCAAATTTTATCTGCCGATCAATTTCCACAATTAGCAGCAATTCTTGGTGTTGGGGCACAATGCCTCTACAGAAAGGAAGGCACTACATTACAAGAAGCTGATGATGACGGAACAGGCGGCACTTTTCAATTACCAGATTTGGGATCTAAGTATATCAGTGCGGGTACTAACTCAGGAACATATAGTAATTTAACAGTCCCTCAAGCTACTTCAACTTCCGCTATAGTTACTAAAGCAGGGATAACCGTTGTTTTAAGTGCAACTGATGACGAGATACTTTTCACATATAGTGGAAACTTTAATCTTCCATCTCATAATTTAACTATGTCTGGTCAGTGGACCGCTACAGGACCTTCAACAACTAACTCAGTAACTGTTGATGAAGGTCAAATATTACCACACGGTCACTTTGCTACTATGGCACAATTAAGCAATGCAGCACAAGGTGACTGTAACACTGGCGGGTGGAAATATAATTCTCGTTATTGGGGAGCTTGTTACAGGAGTGCCAGTTTTGGATCTCAATGTGGACCAGTTACATTAATCCCTGTTGGCAATTCAGCAGAAGAAATCGGCGTCCTCGCAGGCACCACACATAGGCATGGAAATGCTGGAATAAAAATTAGTAGTCAAAGTAAATCTGGTAGTATGGCAGCAATAAATATCCCGTCTGCTTCTCTTTCAACTACAGTTAAATTAAATACTGGCAGCACAACAAAAATAGACGCGATATCTCCTATGTTTATATTATGTGAATATCTAATTAAATATTAAAAAATGTCTATTTCAATCAATAGTTTTACGCCTACCTCTGCTGTCTCTCCCGAAAATGGAGTAATAACTTTTTTTGTAAATGCATCTTCTAGTTTAGGACAAAGTTTAAATTATCAATGGCAAAAATCTGATGATGGTATAATCTGGCAAGATCTTCCTGGAGAAATTTATACTAATTATACGACTCCAGCTTTAACGTTAGCATATAATGGAGATTATTACAGAGTAAAAGTTTACACTATTGGCACTGGCGGTTTAAGTAGTTATACTGAATATGGTCCAGATGCCAATGGCGCGGTTGTAACAGTAACTACCGCTGTATCATTAGTTTTTGTTACTCCATTAGAACCTTCTTATAGTGTTAACGCGGGGAGTAATCTTTCTATGGTGGTAGAGTGTTCTTTAACTCCATCAAACTCAGCAACTCAAACTAACGTCAGCACAATATCATTACAATGGCAATTTAGCGATAATGGTGGTATAACTTGGTCTAACGTTCCTGCTAGTCAATATAGTAGTCTAACGGAATCCGTGATACCAGCAGGTACAACTGGAGCGTTTGTAAAAGCATCGACATTTATAAAAAGTAGTGTTACAACTGAATATAATCAAAGAAGGTATAGAGTAATTGCTACTAGTAGTTTAGCAACTTCACCTAGCACTTCTTCATCAGCGGTTGTTTTAATATCATCTTCAATAACAATAACAAAACAACCAGGAACTGGATCTGACATAACAACTTGTTTTAAATATTTACCATCGCAACCAACTACTACTGGTAAATTAAGATTATCTGTAGATGCGACTAGTTCTGCAGGATCTTTTAGTAATTTGAGTTATCAATGGTATTATGCAATTACAGACCCAAATATCATAGGTCCTATAAGTTTTTCTCCATTCAATGATGGTCGAGTTGATCAAAAATTTACTGCAATAGGAGCACAACAAAAGACTTTAAATTTGACCGAGGTAAATTGGGTGGGGTCTGATGTTAATGGTCATGGATTAAAATTTTATTGTCAGATAGAAGGCACTTCTGGAGAAACTTCAGTTTATACTGACATCGCTACTGTAATTATTGAGCAATCTGTTGTTGTTGATCAACATGTTGTTTCCAGTCTTTCTGTTGTCGAAGACATATATGGAGATATTCCCGACAGAGATGCTTATATAGAAGCAGTGCAAAATGCTACATTTCTTGTTTCTTTATTAGAATCTCCTGCTGAAACGCCCCTGGAAGGCACTGCTCAAACAAACGGATTCCCAATTACTATTCAGTGGCAAAGAAAAAATCCTGATATATCAGCTAATATATCAGGACAAGATATTACTATTAGCTCCACGCAGTCATATACAATTAGTGGCACTAGTTATCCAGTAAGGGGTGTTTTATGGGTGCCTACTGGATTATCTGCATCTAGTATTGATGTTGTTGTTTGCTAT
>Ga0194127_10002235_pt1 | contig 26833 bp, 24 predicted proteins | sample TA2KigC100mmetaG_FD_148624 | JGI IMG/M metagenome (GOLD analysis project Ga0194127, IMG submission 148624) | Freshwater microbial communities from Lake Tanganyika, Tanzania - TA2015036 Kigoma Deep Cast 100m | ecosystem: Environmental > Aquatic > Freshwater > Lake | place: Tanzania: Lake...
GTGTGGGGCCTGCAGGGGTCCGGGGCGTGGGGTACGTGTCTCGACGGGTGTCGTTCGGTCGGGACCGCCTGCCGAGCGGGCCGGGCGACGGAGCGGAATGCTCAGGGGTGTCCCGGGAAGCGACGGGCGGGACGCCTGCCGTGCTACACTCCCCCTGGGCGGCGCAACGTGCGGAGAAGGGGGTCGGTTTGAAGGTCGATCCGGTCCTGGGACACCTGCTGGGTGACCTGCGTGCCGGGCGCTTCCGGCCTCGCGCGGTCCGCAGGTTCGTGCGCGAGGGCGTGCGCCACGCCATCGACCTCGCGTGGTCCCTCAGGTCGCTCCGCCGCTCCTTCTTCGTCGCCTCCGCGATCATGGCCGCGGTGCTGGTCTTCGTCGGCGCGACGCTGTCCGCCGCGTTCCCCGGAGGCCTGCGGCCCGCGACGTGGATCGCGGAGGGGCTGCTGTTCGTGGCCGTGTTCGCGCTGACCCTGCTGCAGCTCGGCCTGGTCCGCGCCGAGACCTCGCGGGAGGCCTACGAGCGGTTCACGTTCCCGAACGTCCTGACCCTGCTCCGGCTGCTGGTGGTCCCGTACCTCGTGGAGGCCCTCCGGGGCGTGGTCGCGGGTGCGGACGAGACCGCCGCGCGCGCCGTCTTCGGGCTCCTGCTGGTGGCGTCCGTCACCGACGCGCTGGACGGGATGCTGTCCAGGCTTCTCCGCCAGCAGTCCGACTTCGGTCGCATCTACGACCCCGTGGTGGACGCGGTATTCCACAGCGCGCTGGCCGTCGCGCTCTGGTCGGGCGGCGCGGTCTCGCACGCGTACCTGGTCCTCGTGCTCCTGCGCTACCTCCTTCCCCCCGTCGCGGGGTCGTTCCTCTACCTCGCGGGCGCGCCGTTCCAGGTCAAGTCCACCTTCATGGGCAAGCTCTCCTCGCTCGTCCTGTCGGTGTTCGAGTGCGCCCTGGCCGCGGCGTTCGCCTTCTCGTCGCCGACCCTGATGACCGTCGCGACCGCCTGGCTCGAGCCCGCCTCCGTGGTCGTGGCTGCCGGGACCGTGCTCTTCTTCCTCGGCCGCGGCGTCCGCCTCATCCGCCGAGCCCCGCGCAAGCACCCGTAGTCCCGCAGTATTTTCGTCCCCGCACCCGTGCCCGTGCCCGTACCCGCCGGCTCCCTCCTGATCCCTTCCCCCAGGGTATTGACAACCCCCGATCGCCGTCCCAGAATTGAAGTCGGACTCGGAGACGTTGGCGACCGGTCGGTCCGAAACCCGACACCGTCATGGTGCCGGGACGAGGACACGAACCTCGCAGGGGCCGGCAGTCTCGCAAGAGACAAGCCAACATCTCGTGTTCTTTGACACTCTGGAGTACAGGAAGTCAGGTCCCGATCGGGAAGCTTCTTCCCAAGTGCCTGAGAGGAGGGCCGGTTCGCCCAACTCCCGCCAGATACCCGGGAAACCGGCATGAGGCGGACGAACGAGGTGGACCCCTTGACTGTCGCGGCCGCCGGACGGGTCGTTTCGACGCGATCGGTCGCCGCAGGTCGAAGGGCAGGCCCGAGACCGAAGATGGGGAGAGCCCCAGGGAGGACGAAGCCCAGGAGGGCCAGGATGCGACGAACGGAGAAATCCGCGTGTCGGCATCCCAACCGGCGAGGGGAGCAAGCCCCTGGAGCGGCGGCGGCCGTCGTGGTCCGGCGACCCGGCGGCTACACGCCAAACGCAAGAGGGGATGCGCCGTCGAGAGGCGACGCGATCCTCGCCGTGTCAAGCCCTGAAGGGAGAACCCCGAGGACGCGCCCGGGTGAAACAGACCGGGGAGACCGCACTGCAGGGAGCAAGGCGTCGAGGCGGGCTGGAACCGCGAGGACGCAACATGACCCGGGGAATGGAACCCCCCGGGAGCGGTGGCTCTGCACGGTTGGGTTGCGTCGATGGGGACACGAACCTCGGGAGAGCGATGCGTGGGTCCGCTCCGGCGAGCGCCCGCGCGGGGAAGCCCGGGTGATACTCTGAAGCGGGGCCGAAGCCTGAGGGAGGCATCGACCGGTGGTGACATCGGGAGATGCCCTGCGTCGAGAAACCGCGAGGCGGGATGGAACCGCGGGGCGGGTGCACGGAACCAATGACGTGCCGGGCGCAGGGGAGCCTCCGGGAGGCAGGCCGACCGCACGAGAGGAGGACGGCGTGCAGCGATGCACGAAACCGTCAGCCCGGGAAGTCCCGGAACGCTCTGTGGAGGAAACACCGGCCGACTTCCGTCTCCGAGTCCAAAAAGAAAGGGCGTCGAGGGCAACCTCGGCGCCCTTTTCTTTTGTCGGGAAGGCCAGGCACCACCCCGCCGGCTGCCGGCGGGGGAGCCGCTACGCCAGCCGAGCCCTGAACCTGTCCACATCCGATCTGGACATGATCCGCCAGCGGACCTTGCCCGCCTTGCGGTCCAGCTCGCCCGGGGCCAGCACCATGCTCGTCACGTGCCGCCCGTCCTGGGAGAACACGTGCGTCCGCCCGCGCGGTCCGATAACGATCACGGTGTCACGATCGGCGTCGACCAGGAAGCGCCCGGCCGCCGCCTCGTTGACGTCCCGCAACGCGAACGCGTTGGGCCGCTCGCCCTCGCGGTGACGCTCCTGCGCGTGGACGTTCCGCCGCATCTCGGGCCGGAACACCCGATCGAGGTCCGATCGCAGGCCCGCCAGCAGCGTCCCGACCTCGTGCTCGAGGTCGAAGGGCGCGCCCCGCCGCTTCGCGACGTGCAGCCTGCGCCCGATCCCGTCCAGCCGCTGCCGGGTGTCGAGCATCGCGCGCCGCACCCACTCGGCGGTCCGCGCACGCCGGTCTCCGATCCGCAGGAGCGGCACCGCGGACACGGACACCGGGTTCGGCCGAGGCCGAGTGCCGGCCGGACAGGCGCAGGCCGCCTCCGCCCGTGGCAGCGCCCTCGACCCGCGCCTCCGCGAGCGGCCCGCGGCCCGGCCGCCGCGTGACCGCGTTCACCACGCCGCCGGGCCCGTTCGGCCCGTACATGAGGGACGCCGGTCCCTTCACGACCGTGAGGTGGACGATCATCTCCGCCGGGATCGCCCCGAGATCGACATGCAGGGGCGTCAAGCATCACCACGGCGAACGGGGTCCGAAGCGTGTGGAGGAACGACCCGAGCGTGACCTCGGTCGCGCCCCGCATCGCGCCGAACGCGGTCACCTCCGGCCAGAACGCCCCGTCGGAACGGGGCACCACCCGGCACCTCCAGGGGCGCCATGTCCCAGCGGACATAACGCCTCGCCAGGCCGGTTGCGCGTGTCCCCGCCGTCTGCTACAAGCGCCCCCATGACGGCGTTCCGCCCGATCCGCGACGCGATCGCCTCGGTCGACCGTGAGGTCGCGGTCGTCCTCCTCAGCATCCCGCTCGTGATGACGACGCTGTGGTACTTCGGGCGACCGGACTTCTACCACGCGAGGATCGCGCCCCACGTGCCGCCGGACGCGCCGTTCGGGTACCTCTATCCTTTCATGTACTTCTCGCTGTCGTGCGTGGTGCTCCGCAGCGTGGTCCCGCTGCTGCTCGTCCGGTTCGTGCTCCGGCGCCGCCCGCGCGACTACGGCTGGCACCCGCGCGGCACCTTCGAGTACTGGTGGGGCTACCTCGGGCTGTTCGTGCTGGTGATCCCGTTCGTGGTCTACGCGAGCACCCTGCCGTCCTTCCTCGACCGCTACCCGTTCTGCTCGGAGGCGATCCGCGACAACCGCGTGCAGATCGCGGACTTCGTCGTGTCCCAGCTCTTCTACGGCCTCATCTTCCTGAGCGGCGAGTCCTACTGGCGCGGGTTCGTGGCGTTCGGGCTCGAGCGGCGGTTCGGGTACGCCGGGATCCTGGTCATGGTGATCCCGTACTGCATGAGCCACTACGGGAAGCCCGTGGCCGAGACCTACGGCTCGATCCTGGCCGGCATCGTGCTCGGCTTCCTGGCGCTCCGGCACCGCTCGTTCTGGCTCGGCGTGGCGGTCCACTGGGCCGTGGCCATGCTGATGGACGTGCTCGCGATTGCGCGCCGCGGCATCGAGGTGGTCTGGTGAGCGGGGCGGACGACCGGACGCGCGTCATGGCGATCGACCCCGGCACGGCCCGGTGCGGCGTCGCGGTGTCCGACCCGCTCGGCATGATCGCGACGCCCGCAGCGCCGATCCGGGTCGGCGACGGGTCCCGCCTGGCCGAGACCATCGCCGAGCGCGCCGCCGAGGTCGGGGCCGGCCGCGTGCTGATCGGCCATCCCCTGAACATGGACGGGACCGAGGGGCCGCGCGCCGCCGCGTCCGCGCGCCTCGCCGAGCGCGTCAGGGCCGCCGCTCCCGGGCTCGCCGTGGACCTGGTGGACGAGCGCCTGACGACCGTCGAGGCCGAGGCGCGGCTGGTCGAGGCCGGCCGCAGGCGAGGAGACCTGAAGGCGCTCAAGGATTCGGCTGCGGCGGCCGTCCTGCTCCAGTGGTGGCTCGACGGCGCCCCGGGCCGCTGAACGAGCCGTCCGCGGCGGGTGGGCTGCGGTCGCCGGAATCTCCCGGGTTCCTTCGGGCGGCGACCCCTGCCGTTCCCCCCCGGACGGCGCGCAACACCCGGAACTCCCCGGATATTCTCGAAAGAGTGGATCGGCCCCGGGGCGGTTGGCATGAATTGCGACGGGCGCGAGCGGGCCAGGCTTGGAAACGTGGAGCTTCCGATGGCGGACGAACGGGACTCCGGCACGGACTGGGCGAATCCCTTTCTCCTCACCTTCACGCAGTTCGAGCGTGACGGGCAAAACGTGGTGCGGATGCAGATCGCGAAGCACCTCGGATGGGACCCCGACGTCTACGAGTGGGAGTCCGAGCGCCGGCTGACAGACGACGAGATGGCCCAGTTCGCTCGCTGGAACGAGGAGGTCGTCCTGAAGGCCGCCCTCGCCTGCGTCGGCAAGGCCCGCGCCCCTGCCCTGCGCGCCCGCGCGCGCGGGTCCCGCGTTCGCGCCCAGCCTCGCTGAGCATTCCGCGCCATCGCCCGGCCCGCACGGCAGGCGGTCCCGAACGACACCGGTCGAGACGCGTACCCCACCATCCCGACCCGGCAGGCCCCAGGGACATCGATCGGAGGGGGGCGCGGCTCGCCCCCCTGCCCGCCGCCCCGCCTCGCGGGGCGCGGGCCACCCCCCTTGCGCGACCGCCTTGCGGTCGCGGAGCGCGCCGCGCCTCGGCGCGGCGCGCTCCCCCGCGCCATCGCCCGGCCCGCACGGCAGGCGGTCCCGAACGACACCCGTCGAGTCGCGTACCCCACCTTCCCGACCCGGCAGGGCCCAGGGGCATCGATCGGAGGGGGGCGCGGCTCGCCCCCCTGCCCGCCGCCCCGCCTCGCGGGGCGCGGGCCACCCCCCTTGCGCGACCGCCTTGCGGTCGCGGGGCGCGCCGCGCCTTGGCGCGGCGCGCTCCCCCGCGCCATCGCCCGGCCCGCACGGCAGGCGGTCCCGAACGACACCCGCCGAGTCGCGTACCCCACCTTCCCGACCCGGCAGGGCCCAGGGGCATCGATCGGAGGGGGGCGCGGCTCGCCACCCTGCCCGCCGCCCCGCCTCGCGGGGCGCGGGCCACCCCCCTTGCGCGACCGCCTTGCGGTCGCGAAGCGCGCCGCGCCTCGGCGCGGCGCGCTCCCGTTGGACTCGCGTTCCCCAGTGTCCGTGCTAAGATTCGCCCCCGGTTTTCGAGGAGGCATCGAGGCATGGCCACGTTGAACCCCATCCTGACGGACGCGCGGCTGCGCGACGAGATCGCGCGCTGCGAGTACTGCGAGGAGAAGCCCTGCCGGGGCGCGTGCCCCGCGGACTGCTCGCCCGCGGACTTCATCATGGCCGTCCGCGTGGGCGAGCCGTCGGACTGGCGGCGCGCGGCCGCCGAGATCCTCTTCGCGAACCCTCTCGGCGGCGTCTGCGGGCTCGTCTGCCCGGACCGTCACTGCCAGGCCGCCTGCTCTCGCAAGGGGTTCGACCGCCCGGTCGAGATCCCGGCGGTCCAGGCCACGATCGTCACGAAGGCGCGCGCTCTGGGCCAGGCGCCTGCTGCGTCCCCGGCCCCGACGCCCGTTCGCGGTCGCATCGCGGTCGTCGGCGCCGGGCCCGCCGGGCTCGCGGCCGCCGCCATGCTCGCGAGGCGCGGCTGGGCCGTCACCCTGCTCGAGCGCGGCGACCGCGCGGGCGGCGCGTGCCGTCTCATCCCGGAGCACCGGCTCCCGCGCGACGTGCTCGACGCGGACGTCGCGTTCGCGTGCGACCTCGGCGGGATCGAGGTGAAGAACGGCCAGGACGTCGGCGACGTCGCGTCGCTCCTCGCCGGCGGCTTCGCCGGCGCGGTCGTGGCGCAGGGCCTCTGGGCCCCGATCCGTCTCGGCGTGCCGGGCGAGGACGCCGCGATCGCGGGCCTCGCATACCTGGCCGCGCCCGGCGCGCACGACCTCCGGGGCCGCCGCGTCGCGGTCGTCGGCGGCGGCGCGACCGCCCTCGACTGCGCGGTCACGGCGAAGCTCCGCGGCGCCGCGTCCGTCGAGATGCTGGCGCTCGAGACGTGGTCCGAGATGCCCCTGACCGCACGCGAGCGGAACGAGGTCGAGGCCAACGGGATCGCGGCAACCGGCCGCACCCGCGTCGTCGCGATCCGGACCGGCGCGGACGGCGCCGTGACCGGGATCTCGACCCGGCGGGTGGCCCTGCCCGCGGGCGCCGCGTTCCGGCCGCAGGACGTGTCCGACGTGGCTGGGACCGACGCGGAGCGCCCGGACCTCGACGTCGTGATCGTGGCGATCGGCGCCCGGCGCGCGATGGCGGTCGCGGACGACCCCCGGATCGTGCACGCCGGCGACGGCGCGCTCGGCCCGACGACCGTGGTGACCGCGGTGGCGAGCGGCAAGAACGCCGCCGAGACGCTTCACGCCCGCCTGACCGGCGCGGCCGAGCCCGCGGTCCCGGACCCGCGCAAGAGCGTGGTCCGCATCCCGGGCTGGGTCCGGACGCCGGTCGCGATCGACACGGACTTCTTCGGCCGCACGCTCAGGTCCCCGTTCCTGCTGTCCGCGGCGCCGCCGTCCGACGGCTACGACCAGATGCGCAAGGCGTACGAGGCGGGCTGGGCCGGCGGCGTGATGAAGACCGCCTTCGACGGCGTGCCGATCCACATCCCCGGCGAGTACATGCACGCCTTCGACCCGTGCACGTACGGCAACTTCGACAACGTGTCGGGCCATGCGTTGGAGCGCGTCTGCCGCGAGATCGGCCGGCTCGTCCGCGAGTTCCCGGATCGGCTCACGGCCGCGTCCACCGGCGGCCCGGTCACGGGGAACGACGAGCACGACCGCGCGGGCTGGCAGTCGAACACCCGCAAGCTCGAGGCGGCGGGCGTGATGGCGATCGAGTACAGCCTGTCCTGCCCGCAGGGCGGCGACGGCACCGAGGGCGACATCGTCAGCCAGAACGCGGCCCTGACCGCGAAGATCATCGACTGGGTCATGCAGGTCTCGGACCCCAAGGTCCCGAAGCTGTTCAAGCTGACCGGCGCGGTCACGTCGGTCGCGGTCATCGTCAAGGCGGTCCGGCGCGTGCTGGAGCGCTACCCGGACATGGCCGCGGGCGTGACGCTCGCCAACACCTTCCCCACGATGATCTTCCGCAAGCGCGGGAAGCCGGAGTGGGAGGAGGGCATCGTCGTCGGCATGAGCGGCCAGGGCGTCGCCCCGATCAGCTACCTGACGCTGGCGAGCGTGTCCGGGCTCGGCGTGCACGTGTCCGGGAACGGCGGCCCCATGGACTACAAGATGGCCGCCCACTTCCTTGCGCTCCCCGCGCGCAGCGTCCAGTTCTGCACCGTGGTGATGAAGCACGGGTACGGCGTGGTGGACGACCTGCACGCGGGCCTGTCGCACCTGATGCTCGACCGCGGGATCCGGTCCGTGGCCGAGCTGACCGGCCGCGCCCTGCCGAACCCCGTGACCGGCTTCATGGACATGACGGCCGAGAAGAAGGTCTCGGCCGTGAACGCGGACCTCTGCCACTCCTGCGGCAACTGCACGCGGTGCCCGTACCTCGCGATCGCGCTCGACGCGGATCGGCACCCGGTGACGGACCCGTCGCGATGCATCGGGTGCTCCATCTGCGCGCAGAAGTGCTTCGCGGGCGCCCTGTACATGCGCGACCGGCGGCCGGACGAGCCCGCGCAGCCGGTGGAGTAGCCGCGCCCATGTCTTCCTGGCCGACCACGGCCGACCGGCTCGCCGAAACCCAGCGACAGCTTGCGCTCGCCAGTCCCGAGCCGTGGACCCCGCCGCCGGAGCCTCGCGTCGGCGGCTGCTTCGTCTGCTTCGCGCGCGGCGGGACGGGCACGGGATCGGCCGGCGACCGGGGGTGGGCCGCGGCCGCCGTCACCGAGGGCCCCCGCGTGATTGCGGTTGCGGTGGTCGGCGGCGAGGCCGGCGCCCCGTACGCGCCGGGCCTGCTCGCCCTGCGCGAAGGCCCGCTGCTCGAGGCGGCTGTCCGCGCCCTGCCCTTCCCCCCCGACGTGCTCCTGGTGAACGCGACCGGGCGCGACCACCCGCGCTGCGCCGGGCTCGCCGTTCACCTCGGCGCCGTCCTCGGGCTCCCGACCGTCGGCGTGACCGATCGACCGCTCGTCGCGGTGCGCGAGGGCGTCGCGAGATTCGTGACCACGCGGCAGCGCGCCCGTCCCGTCGTCGTCCACGCGGCGTGGCGCACGGACCTCGCGACGGCGGTGGAGATCGTGACGGACACGGCGCGCGGCACGCGGACCCCGGAGCCGATCCGGCGGGCGCGCCAGGCGGCGCGATCGGCGCGTCAGGCGGTGGATTCGACCCGGTTGCGGCCCGCGGACTTGGCGCGGTAGAGCGCGGCATCGGCCGCGGAGACCAGGGCCGGGCCCGAATCGGGTCCGGACGCCACGCCCGCCGCCACGCCCAGGCTGATTGTGACCACCGCGCGGTCCGCCCCCGGGTGCCGGATCGCGAGTCCCTCGACGGCGCGCCTCATCCGCTCGGCCACGATCCGCGCCCCGGTGAGCGTCGTGTCGGGGAGCACGACCGCGAACTCCTCGCCGCCGAACCGGGCCACCAGGTCGCCCGGCCGCAGCGCAGCGCCCGCGAGCGCCGCGGCGACCCGGGACAGGCAGGTGTCGCCGGCCTGGTGTCCGAGCGAGTCGTTGTACGGCTTGAAGTGATCGATGTCCGCCATCAGCACGGCCACGGGCTGGCGCTCGCGGCCCGCCCGGCTCGCCTCCCGCTCGATCGCCTCGTCGAAGTAGCGCCGGTTCGGGATCCCGGTCGTCGCGTCCAGGAACGTCAGGCGCCGGAGCTTCTCGGTCTCGCGCCCCAGCTCGCGGTTGGACGCCATCAGCTCCTGCTGCCGGCGCTCGAGGCGGATCCGCGCCCCCTCCTCCCGGACCGCGCCCGCCCAGAGCATCCGGCTCACCAGGATGGAGAGGAGGGCGCCAACCGTGCCGGACGCCACGTGCAGGCTCCGCAGGACGGGGTCCGGCTGGTACAGGTACAGCCCTGCGACGAGCACGGCCCAGCCCGGCAGGAAGACGAGGAACGCGACGCGCCCCCGCAGGCGGACCGTGGCCGCGATCGCCACCGCAGCCAGCAGGAACGCGGCGATGTCCGGCCGCACCCGCTGCACCGTCACCGCGAAGACCGCGGCCGCCAGGACGCCGGTGGTGGAGCTCGCGAGGACGAGCGTCCGCGAGCGCCGGGGCGGCGGCGTCCCGCGCGAGAGCACCAGCAGCGTCACGGCGATGGCGAACACCAGGCCTCGCTGCACCAGCATCCGCGGGAGCACGTCGGTCGCCCCCTGCAGTTCGGGCAGGCCGGCCACCATGGCGTCGAACGCAACGAAGACGGGCATCAGCAGCGCGACGAAGCCGGCCAGGACCCGGACGCGCCGCAGGTCCGACGCCTCCACCGCCGCGCGCACCTCCACGTCGTCCGCGGACGGCGGCGGGAGCACGAAGAGCCTCACCGCGCTCCGGATGTTCTCTCCCACCATGGGCAACCCCGCGCCGCACGATTCCAGACCTCCTGACGTAGCCTCCTGCAACTGCGTGTAGCTCCAACAAACCCGTACTGCGGGGGTGCGAACCCAAACGTGTCCGGTTTTCTGGCCGGGTCGAGGAAGATCCGGGGATGGAGACGGGCAACGACGGGGCCGGCCAGAGCGAGCTCTTCACGCGGGCGGGGCCGACGCCCGGGACGCGGGTGATCAACGGCCGGTGCGTGCTGATGACCGAAGGAGAGCACCGGGTGGTGAGCATCTGCGGGGCGCCGTGCTTTGCGCACCGGGTGGACGACCGGGCTCGGGAAGCGTTCGCGATGGTGAGCCTGGTGGACGCGGGGCTTGCGGACCAGGTGGACGTGGCAAGGGCGTTCGGGCGGTCGGCGCGGACGGTGCGACGGGATCAGCGCCGCTTCGAGGTGGGCGGTTTGTCGGCGCTGGGGCGCGGTCCTGGCTACCCGCGTGGACGACCGCGGCTGCCGATAGGGCGGATGGAGGAGGTCCGGCGGCTGAAGGAGGACGGCGTCACGACCCGGGACGTGGCGCGACGGCTGGGGGTGACGGAGACGGCGGTGCGGCAGCAGCTTCGGCGGATGGGCTGGAAGGCCCCGGAGGCCGAGCAGATGGCGCTGGGGCTGCAGCCGGAGGGTGCGAACCCAAACCTGTCCGCTATCCCGATTGCCGACTTGGCGGTCGTGGCCCGAGCCGACGAGGACGCATCCGACCCGGCCGTGTGCGCAAGGGAAGACTCCGCGCCGTCTGTGATTGCAGGTGCGAACCCAAACCTGTCCGCTCGCGGGATCGAAGTGCCCGAAGACGTGGAGTCCTCCTTCGACACGGACCCGACCGACCGGTCGCTGGACCGGCTGATGGCGTACCTGGGGCTGCTGGACGACGCCGCGCCGGTCTTCGCCCCGGGCGAGCGGGTCCCGCACGCGGGCGTGTTGCTGGCCGTGCCCGCGCTGGTGCAGAGCGGTGTCTTCGAGATCGCGCGCCAGGTGTACGGCAGCATCGGCCCGGCCTTCTACGGCCTGCGCACGACGCTGACGACGCTGTTGCTGATGGCGCTGCTGCGCATCAAGCGCCCGGAATGCCTGAAGGAACTGTCACCCGCGGACCTTGGCCGCGTGCTCGGCCTCGACCGTGCCCCGGAGGTGAAGACGCTGCGGCGCAAGCTGAAGCGCCTTGCCGAGATGGGCCGCGCCGCGAGCTTCGGCCGCGAGCTGGCGCTGCGCCGGGTCAGCGACCGGGGGGCCGCGATGGGCTTCCTGTACGTGGATGGCCACGTCCGCGTCTACCACGGCCAGCGCACGCTCCCGAAGGCCCATGTCGCCCGGATGCGCATCTCGCTGCCCGCCACGACCGACTACTGGGTCAACGACGCCACGGGCGACCCGCTCTTCGTCCTGACCGCCCCGGCGAACGCCGGGCTCGTGAAGATGATGCCGTCCATCCTCAAGGAGGTCCGGACACTCGTGCCAGGTCGCCGCGTCACCGTGGTCTTCGACCGCGGCGGCTTCAGCCCGAAGCTCTTCGCCGCGATGTACACCGGCGGCTTCGACGTGCTCACGTACCGCAAAGGCGCGACCGAGGCCATACCCGAGGACTCCTTCACGGATCACGTCGTCCCCGGAACGGGGGGACGACGTACCATGCGCCTGCACGACCAGGACAACATGATCCTGCCGACGGGCTTCTGGATGCGGCAGGTCACCCGCCTGTCGGACGGCCACCAGACGCAGATCCTGACCACCCTACAGAACCTGCCCGCCGTCGAGGTCGCCGTGCGGATGTTTGATCGATGGCGACAGGAGAACTTCTTCAAGTACATGCGCGAGGAGTACGCCATCGACGCGCTCATCGACTACGGCGTCGAGCCCGACGATCCCGATCGCGACGTGCCCAACCCCGCGCGGCGGGCCGTCGACGACGAACTGCGCGTGGCGAGGGCGGCGCTCTCACGAGTCCTCGCCACCTACGGCGACAAGGCCATCTCCAACCCCGAGGCCGTCCGCCGCACCATGCGCGGCTTCAAGATCGCGCACGGCAAGCTCGGCAAGTCCGCTCGGGACGCCATGAAGCGCGTCGCCGACTTGGAGGCCCGCCGCGCGGCGACGCCCGACCGCGTCCCGATCGGCACCGTCGTTACCGGCCAGGTCGTCAAGCTCGCCGCGGAGCGCCAACTCCTGTCCAGCCTGCTCAAGATGGTCGCCTACCAGGCCGAGACCGACCTCGCCCGGCTCCTCGCCCCGCACTACCGCCGAGCCGAGGACGAAGGCCGCACACTGATCCAGTCCGCGCTCGGCTCGTCCGCCGACATCGTCCCGTGGGGACACGAACTCCTCGTCCGGCTTGCACCGCTCAGCTCGCCGCACCGCTCACGCGCCATCGCCGCCCTATGCCGCGACGTCAACCGCTTCGCCGTGCCCTTCCCCGGCTCCCGACTGCGCCTCCGCTTCGAGGTGGCCGACACGGCAGACGCCGCCCCCTGACCGGACAGATTGCGCGGCCCCTACGTCAGGAGGTCTGGATTCTGTAGCGCGTCACGATCATCACGCTGTCCTACCCGAAAACCCCGTAGCATTTGAAACCGTTGGCTTTGAGGCCGGTACGAAACCCAGGTATCGTGCCGGGCCATGAAGGACTTCCTGCTGCTCCTGGGATCGTTCGTCGCCTCGACGTTCCGGTCGCGGGCCTCGCTGGAGTTCGAGGTCCTCGCGCTGCGGCACCAACTGGCTGTCTACCAGCGGAAGGGAGGGGGTCAGCGAGAATGAGGCGCCAAGGCGAGCGGAGGCGGATCGGGATGCCGGCCGTCCCCCTTGCGTCCGCAGGCCGCAAGGGGGGCCCAGAAGGCCGGTGCCCGAGACGCCCCGCGCAGCCGGCGATCGATATTCTCGCTGACCCTGTGAACGCCTGATCGGTTCGATTCGCCGCGAGTGCCTCGACCACGTGGTCGTCTTCAACGAGAGGCACCTGCGGCGCGTGCTGTCGTCGTACCTGGACTACTGCCATCGCTGGCGAACGCACCTGGCCCTCGACTTGGATTGCCCGGTGTCACGCGCGGTCCAGCCGCCCGGCATGGGCGACGTCGTCGAGTTCCCAGACGCCGGTGGCCTCCACCACCACTACGAGCGCCGCGCCGCGTGAAGGCCGACCGGTTGCCCGCAAAGCGACTACGTTACGCGGCGCAGTACGTCCCGACCCTCGCGATCGAGTCGCCCGTCGACGATCGGAGCACCTCGTTCAACGTGTCCCGGTCAGGATTCGACGTCGGTCGTCCGCTCGGGCAACTCGATTTCGCGCGCGTACGGGGTTTTCGGGTAGGACAGGCGACCCGATCCGGATCCGGGTCGAGGGCTTCCAGGCCGCGCTGCGGGGCAGCGAGGCCGCGTCGATCGTGGTGCGGCGCGCCGACTGACGCCCGCCCTCCCCGCCCGGCCCTCAGAACCCCTCCGGGCTCGCCGGGTGCACGTGGCACTGCGCGCACTCGCGCGGGATATCGAAGTCGTCCAGGTGGTCCGGCGCGACCGCGCCCGTCGCGTGACACCCCGCGCACGTCCCGGCCGGATCGGCGGCGTGATCGCGGTGCCGCGCGCCGTTGTACCCGTGGCAGCCGGCGCAGTCCGGGGGACGGTACCGGCCCGGCTGGTGCGGCAGCGGCGCGGTCGCCCCGTGGCAGTCCAGGCACCGCGCCTGCCTCCACCCGGGGTGGCCCTCCCGCAGGCGCGGCACCCCGCCCGCGTCGTTCCCCGGCACGGCCGTGTCCCCGCCCGCGGCCGGCACGTCCGCCCCGGCCTCCACGGCCGCGTCCGGCCCCGCCGCCGGCCCGGCCGCCGCCTCGCATGCCGCCAGGGACAGCCCCAGCGCGAACGCCGTCAGGATCCACTGCGTCGTCATCGTCGCCGCCCTCAGTTGTTCTCGACCAGCCACGCCAGGATCGCGCCCGCCTCGGGTTCGTCGAGGCCGGCCTCGGGCGCCATCCGCCTCATCACGCCCGCCCACTGCCCGTCCGCGTACGCGTGCGCCGGGTAGGCCTCGTGGCACCGGCCGCACCGGTCCACGTAAAGCGCCTCGCCCGGCGGCCGCAGCGTCCCCTGCGACGCCGCGCCGCACGCCGCGAGCAGCCCCAAGGCCGCCGCCGCGATGAATGACCGCGCGCCCATGCTTCCCCCCCCGCCGCTAGAATGCGAACTGGAGCTGCACCATCGAGGTGTGCTCGGCCAGGCCGTTGTCGTCGTCGTTCGCGGCGATGCTGTCGTCGTGCCCCGCCTTCGCCAGGTACTGGTACAGCGCCTGTAGCTTCAGGTTCTGCTCGTACACGTACCAGTTCACGCCGACGCCCGGCATCACCAGCACGCCCGCGTGGTCCGTCGAGTTCCGGTCCAGCGCGTCGACCCGCACGAACGGCTCCACGCCCGCCGCGAACGTGTGGCCCAACACCGTGTGCGCTCCCCAGAACAGGTAGCTCGGGGAGTTCTTCAGCCGCTCCATGAAGTCCATGTGCAGCAGGTAGCCCTCGGCGGCCCAGTACCAGCCCTTCCCGGCCACGACCAGTTCCAGGCCGGCACGCAGGTCGTTGCTGGACTCGGCGTTGGTCTCGACGTTGTAGGACGCCGACGCGCCGAGCAGCAGCCGCAGGTCGCCGTGCCCGGCCGGCCCGCCCTCCTCCAGCGCCGGCGGGCCGAAGGGCATCCAGGCGAGCCGCGCGCCGTACAGCAGCGCCGGGACGTTGTTGTCGTCGGACAGGTTCGAGGTGGGCACGTTGACCTGGACGCCCTCGCCGCTGAAGATGCCCACCTGGTACAGGAACCGGTTGCCCACCAGGCCGTGCACCATCACGCCGAGGTCGATGCCGGTCGCGAACACCGGATTGGCCGCGTTCAGGTCGAACGGGACGTTCACGCGGGTCGTCAGCGACGACGGCGTGTTCGCGGCCATCTTCCCCGCCAGGCGCGTCTGCACGTGCCAGTGCATCGGCGTCTTGAACTTGCCGACCAGCACGCGGAACTCGTCGGCGACGTTGCCCTCCAGCCACGCCTCGTTCAGCAGGCACCCCCTGCCGGCGCACGCGCCGTTCATCGCGACGTTGAACGACAGCCGCCCGTAGGCCTTGCCGGCGACGCCCAGGATCGCGTTCGGCACGCCGAAGCCCACGTCGACGACGTTGTCGTGATCGGCGAGGTCCAGCCCCTCGTCGTCCACCTGCAGGAACTGCATGCGGGTCTGGACCAGCACGTAGGGGTTCAGCAGAAACGTGCCCTCGCGGTCCTGCCAGCGGAAGCCCTCGCGGCCGACCAGCGACACGACGTTGCTTTCGACGAACTTCAGGCGGGCCTCCTCGGACTGGGGGGCCGGAGCCTCCGCGGGCGCCTCCTCGGCCGGCCGGGCCCGCTCCCGCGCCAGGGCCTCCCGCACGGCCTCGTCGATCGCCCGCTGGACCTCGGGCGCCAGCGGGTCCGGCGCGTCGGCGGCCGCCGCGGGCGCCGGAACGAGCAGCGCGATCACCATCGTGAGCGTGGACGAACGACGCATGTCCCCTCCTAGAACGCCGCGAGCCCGGGGTTCCGGACGCCGCGGATCGCGACGCACTCGGCCTCGACCAGCCAGTCGGGCCGGCACACGGGCGCCCGCACCAGGATCCACGGCACCCGCGGGTATCGCGCCCGCACGAACGCCTCGACGACGCCGCGGTCCGCGGGGTCGCGCAGGTACACGATCAGGTGCGCCAGGTCGGCCGGCCCCGCACCCGCGTCCGCCAGCAGCGCCTCGACGTTCGCGAACGTCCGCTCGACCTGCCGGCCCACGTCGCCCGGATGGAGCGTCCGCCCTCCGGGCTCGATGCTGGCGGTCCCGCTGACCAGCACGTGCCGCCGGTCGCCGTGGTCCACGGCCACGCCCCGCTCGAACGTCACGCCGTACAGGTGCGTCGGGCCCAGGTGGTCCGGCGCCTGCAGGTAGCGCACCTGCCCGGCCCCCACCCCCGGGATGGCGTACGCATCGAGGTTCACCAGCCGCGCCGGGTCGGCGTGCCGCCCCTCGATGCCGGTGCTGGCGATGTAGTGCGTGTCCGCGGTCAGGCCGCTGCGGTCGAAGACCTCGATGCGGCCCTTCACCATGCCCGCGTAGTTCACGTCCACGTTCTGGACGAACAGCCACGTCCGGATCGCGTGCCGCGCCAGGTCCGCGCCCTGGGCCGCCAGCAGGTCCTCGTAAGTCGCGAAGATCCGCCGCGTCTGCGCCAGAGGGTTGGCGTCGCCGTTGGTCCCGGCGTGCCCCAGGTCCGTCACCCACAGGTGGCCCAGCCCGCCGCGCCGCAGCGCGACGCCGCCCGGGACGGCGTCCTTGCGGAGCCCTGCCGGGTCGTGCACGTGGTACGCCCACAGCGCCAGCTTGCGCTCGGGCAGCGGCGGCTGCTCGACGACCGACACCGCGACCGGCCCCGCCCCCTCGCCCCCCCCCCCCAGCGACGACCCCCGCACCGCCGCCGCCTGGTTCGCCGCGTCGCTGACGAAGACGCGCCGGAACACCGCCGACGACGGGGGCAGGTCCAGCCGCCCCAGCGCCTCGCGGTACGCGGCCTCGACCGCCGCCAGGCCGCGCTCGAACGTCGCCCCCGCGGGCCCGACGACGCTCAGGTGGAGCTCCTCGGCCCCGCCCCGCGCGCGGAACCGCGACGCCTGGACCCCGGCGCCGGCGCCGCCCGCATCGAACGCCACGTGCTCCATCGTCGTCCCATCGGTCGTCCCGTTCATCGCTCCCCCGCTCGCGGCCATCCCGTCCGCCGTCCCCCCGTTCACAGCGACCTCAGGAACGCCAGCAGTGCGTCCCGGTCCGCCTTCGGCATGCGCTTCAGCAACGCCACCGACACCGCCCCCTCCTCGCCGAAGTGCCACATCACGGCCTCCAGCAGGTTCCGGGCCCGCCCGTCGTGCAGCAGGTGGGTGTTGCCGGACACGATCTCCTGCAGCCCGATCCCCCACAGCGCCGGCGTGCGCCACTCGTCGCCGCTCGCGTCCCACTGCGGGTAGTCGTCGCCCAGGTCCGGGCCCATGTCGTGCAGCAGGAAGTCGCTGTAAGGGTGGATCACCTGGTGCGCCAGCGGCGGCAGCGCCGTGCCGTCGATCAGTTCGTGGATCCCGGGGCCCGTGTGCAGGGTCGGCGCGTGGCACAGGTGGCACCTGGCCCGATAGAAGACCTCCTCGCCCCGGACCACCCGCGGGTCCGTGTAGTTGCGCCGGGCGGGCACGCCGGAGCCCTGCATGTAGAGGTCCACGTCCGCCATCTCGCGCGACGTGATCTCCAGGCCGAAGTCGGGTCCCTCCTGGGCCTGGCCGGTGGCGTTCTCCTCGGGGAACCGCGGGTTCGTGACGCCCAGGCTCGACTGGAAGCCGATCTCGACGGTCAGGTCCAGCCGCTGCGCCTTGTGCCCCGAGATCCCGATGTCCCAGCGGCCGCGCTCGTAGACCCAGTTCAGCTTCCCGCTGATCCCGTACTCCGGGTACCGGATCGCGGCCAGGGCCTGCAGCTCGTCGCGGTCCAGCGCCATCATCAGGCCCTGTCCGACGTGGCGCAGTGGCGTGCGCACCGAGATCTGCAGGTGCTTCGGATCGATCCCGTCCACGTACCAGTCGGTGATCCGGTAGTGGGGCCGGATCAGGCAGGCCTTCTCGCCGTCGGGGAACGACCGGCACAGTTCCTGCGGCTCGCGGATCAGGCAGTAGCCGCGCGGCTGCCCGGCCGTCGGGGGCACGAGCCACTTCGAGCACCGGCCGTCGTCGGGGTCGCAGCGGCCGTCGTCCTCCCAGCAGACGGGTTCGGGATCGTCCACCAGCGTGTACTTGACCTGCAGCCGCCCCTCGGGCCGCACGCCGAAGATCGCGTGGTCGTGCAGCACCCGCCCGTAGTCGCGGTGGTACTGGCCGTTGGGCGTGCGCAGGAACACCAGGAAGCTCGAGAAGTCGTACCCGGTGCCGCCGTGGGTGAACAAGGTCGGCGTGGTGCGCCCGGCCCCGGCGTGGCACGCCCGGCAGGACTTGCCCGTGTACAGCGGCCCCAGGCCCCCCGTGCCCGCGGGCGGCGGGTTCTCGAGGCTGTTCGCGACGCGATCGGTATCGTACAGCAGGTCCCCGGCGAACCACCGCGCCCGCAGGTGCGGGTCCCGGGCGATGAACGGCGCCGGCTGGTCGTACGCCCGGGTCGTGTTGTCGAAGACGGTCAGCTCGCCGCCCTGGAGCACGTTGTACGGATCGTCCATCCGGTCCGTGCATCCGGGCCCGGCGAGCACCGCGAGGGCCAGCGCCGGCAGCGCGATTCGACGGTCATTCACCGTGGCAGGCCTCCCGGGCGGTCGTCGCCGCCGCGACGCAGGACGGCTGCAGGCCGGCCGTGGGTGCCTCCAGGCACAGATCGCCCATCGGGTGGCCCTCGGGGTCGCACACGGGCGTCGTGAGGTCGGCGATGGTCCGCCCCAGCACCGGCGCCAGCAGGCTCAGGCGGTGCATCATCCGGTGGAACCGCGACGGCTTCAGCGACTGGTCCGCGTCGGACAGCGCCGCCGCCGGGTCGTGGTGGACCTCGACCAGCAGGCCGTCGGCGCCTGCGACGAGCGCGGACGCGGCCACGGCCGGCACGAACTCCCACCGGCCCGCGGCGTGGCTGGGGTCCACGACGATCGGCAGGTGCGTGCGCGCCCGCAGCGCGGGGATGTCGACCAGGTTCAGCGCGCAGCGGCTCTCCTGCGAGAAGCCGACCGTACCGCGCAGGCAGAGGATCACGTTGGGGTTCCCGCCCGCCAGCACGTAGTCGGCCGCGCACAGGAACTCATCGAGGCTCGTGCCGATCCCGCACTTCAGCAGCACCGGGCGGCGGCTGGGCAGGCGCCCCAGCTCCTTCAGCAGGCTGTAGTTCAGGGCGTTCCGCATCCCGACCTGGATCACGTCGACCGTCGCGTCCACCGCCTCGAGGCTGCGGGGGCCCAGCAGCTCGGACACGACGGCCAGGCCGGTCTCGCGTCGCACGTCGGCGAGGATCGCCAGCCCCTCCTCGCCCAGGCCCTGGAACGAGAACGGCGAGGTGCGCGGCTTGAACGCCCCGCCCCGCAGCGCCCGCGCCCCGGCGCCCGCGACCGCCCGGGCCGTCGCGCGCATCTGCGGCCCGGACTCGACCGAGCACGGCCCGGCGATGACGACGAACTCGCGCCCGCCGACCTCCAGCCCCTCGTCGACCCGAACGGCGGTCCGGCCGGGGGCGGCCTCGCGCGCCGACAGCACGTAGCGCGAGTCGATCCGCGCCACGCGGGCGACGCCGGGCATCCGGCCGATCCGCTCGGCGACCGGCGCGAGCTCGCCGTTGCTCGACCGGGCCAGCAGGGTCACGCCGGCGCCGTCGGGAACACGGGCGGCGACCTCGGCATGGGAGCGCAGCAGTGCCTCCACGGCGCGGACCTCCGCGGCGCGGGCATCGCGCATCGAGACCAGGAGCATCGTCAGCCCTCCCGGGCGAACAGCGTCGCCATCACGTCGCCCTGCAGGGTCCGCATCAGCGTCCGGATCTCCGCCTGGGCCGCCTCGATCGGGGCGTTGAACGCCGGGTCCAGGATCGCGTCGCGGAACGGCGGGTCGTTGTCGGGCGATATCGCGCGGATGGCGTCGATCGCGGCCTGGATCTCGGCCCGCACGCGCGCGTCCAGGTTGGGGTCGCGCGCCGCCACGAAGACCGCCAGCCCAAGGCTGCCGTCGACGCCCTCGTAGACGTTCCGGATGCTCCGCACGTTGTCGACGAAGTCCGCCAGCGAGTTGTAGGAGAACTGCGACTCGACCAGCTCGGGGTTGCGCTCCTTGTACGGGTCCGCGATCTTGCCGTTCGCGACCTCGTCGGCGATGTCGGCGCAGCCGTTGACCAGTTGCTGGACCGCGTCCACCTGGCTGAAGTAGCGCCCGCCGGGCTGCCCCGACCGGGCGAAGGCCTCGCCGAACGCGTCGCCCTCGGGCGCCCACGCCAGGTACAGCGCCTCGGCGTCCGCCCGCAGCGCCCCGGCGGCGGCCCGCAGGTACTCGACCTGGCGGGGCGCGGCCGTGAGCTGCGCGGCCGTCCGGGACCGCCCGATCCCGAACAGCAGGTACTCGATCGTGTGGAAGCCCTTCAGCCCGCCGCCCAGGTTGCCGGTCAGCGACTCCGGGGTCAGCGCCAGCCCGCTTGCCAGCACCTGGTCCAACTGCACGCGGTCGACGGGCCAGGAGTCCAGCGCCGGGTCCAGCGCCAGGTCGGCCACCGGGCCCCACAGGAACGCTTCGCTGCGCTCCCAGTGCACGCGCGTGGCGATCCACTGCTCCTGCGCCGCCTGGAGGTCCGCCTCGGTCTCGATCGCGGCGACGGCTGCCTCCAGCCGGGCCGCATCGTCGAACAGGGCCTTGTAGGTCGGCAGGATCACCCGCTCGACCGTGTCCTCGAGGATCGGCCCGAACTCGTAGTCGTTGCCCCCCGGCATCCCGCTCCCCGCGCCACCGCCCTCGCACCCCGCCGCCCCCGCGGCCATCCCCGCGACCAGCGCCGCGACCAGCGCCGCGACCCTCCACGCCTCGACCCGCATCCCGACCTCCTCCCGGGGTCTCCCCCCGTTCACAGCACGAACCCCAACGCGAAGTTCATCTCCTGCTGCCGACGCGCCCAGTCGCCGTCCTTGTTGAGCCAGCGCGAGACGTACTCGCCCTTCAGGACCACCCGCGGATGCGGGTAGTAGTTCAGGCCCGCGGTCAGCACCTGGCGCTGCAGCAGCGGGTTGTCGAAGCCGCTGCCGGCGACCGGGGGCTTCCACATCGTGTCGTAGGCGTCGTAGCGGGCGAACGCGTCCAGCCGGTGGCGGCTCCACGGGTCCGCCAGGCCCAGCACGTTCAGCGCCCCTTCCAGGAACGCGCCGTACACGCCGCTGCCGACCGGCGTGCGCGGGGCGCCCAGGGCCTTCGCCAGGCTGGCGTTCCGGGTGGTGATCCGGTCGGCGTTGCCCAGCCAGCCCATCATCCCCTGGGCCGCCAGGCGGAACGGGCCGTGCTGGTAGCGCAGGTGCAGGTCGCCCAGGAACACGCGGGCCTCGACGCCCTCCATGTCGCGCTTGGGGCGATTGCCGGTCGTATCCGACGTGTAGAAGGACCCGCCGAAGATCAGGCCGGGGATGCCGGCGTAGTCCAGCCGCGCGGCGACGGCCCAGTCGTTCGACGTGACCGCCTCGAAGCGGCGCTGGGTGCCGCCCGCGATCCAGCCCGCCGACGAGAAGCCCGTCGAGTCGAGGCCGGTGATCCCCTGCAACTGGAACCGCAGGCCCTTCCAGTTCAGGAAGAACTCGGCACCGGTCTCGTGCCACGTCGAGGGGATCAGCGCCTTCTCGGACTCCGGCCGGCGCGTCGCGGCGAACATCGTCGGCAGGTGGTAGCCCGAGATCATCCCGACCGGCACCAGCAGGTGGCCGATCCGCAGCCCGAGGTCCAGCGGCAGGCCGTGGTCGCGCCCCAATCGAAGCTCCAGGAAGGCCTGCTCCAGCACGATCTCGCCCCCCTTCTCGATCTCCTGCTCGAACTCCCCGAACTCCTCCCACTCGATCTCCATCGCCGCGCCGGTGCCGCCGTGCTCGATCTCGATCTCGGAGCGGAACGAAAGCCAGTTCGTGAAGTCGTAGCCCAGGAACAGGACCACGCGCGCGAGGTCGACGTCGGTCTGGCGGAAGCTGCCGGCGCCGTACTCCTTGTTCGGGTCCGGGCCGAAGAAGCGGGTCGAGACCAGCACCTCCCCGTATCCGCCCAGGGACCAGCCCTGCAGACCGTGGTCGCGCAGCCGGGAGCCGGGGAACGGCGGGGCGCCCTCCGCCGCGAGCGGGGCCGCGGCGGGCGCGGCGACGGGAGCCCCGGCCGGCGCCCCGGCCGGCGCCCCGGCCGGCGCATCGGCCGGCGCGCGGCCCGCCGGCGCCTTCCGGAGGCGGTCCACCTCGTCCGCCAGCGCGTCCAGGCGCCGCCGCAGGTCGTCGTCGACAGGAGCCTCGGCAGCGGCCGGGGCGGGCCAGGAGGCGATCACCATGAGCGCTGCGAGCAGGATCGGGGGCTGCGCCCGCCGGACCGCAGCAGCCACACCTTGCGTTGTCAGAGTCATCTAACTCTCCGGGCCAAGAAAGCCGGGGTCCCCACCCCGCCCTGGACGTCCGGCACGGCGGGAATCGCCTCCCGGCCGACGTTTCGTAGAGGACTCTAACAAACCCAGCTTTTTCTGTCAAATGGGGAGTCAGGGGATCCGAAAGGAGGATCGAATGTCTTGGAATCCCGGGGGGATGGCGGACGGACGGGCGGCGCGCGGAGGTCGCGCCTGCCGCCGGGCGCCTGCATCGCGGACCCCATCGCCCGCATGGACCGCAGCGTCGGCACCCCCGAAGCCGAGGCCGACCGAGACCGCGCCCGCGACGACCAGCGCCGCCCCGGTACCCATGGACACCCGGGCGCCGATGCGGCGGGGGGACATTCGCGGCGGGGGATGGGCGGTGACGGGGGCGGGTGCCGGAGGGGCGGCGACGGGTACGGGCTTGGGCTCGGGTACGGGGACGGCAATGGTGGCCAGCGCGATCGAGGCGGTCGCGGTGGAGCCGCGGCGCGCGGAGACGCGCACCTCGCCGGGCTGGTGCCCGGGGGCCTCGACGAGCACGACGTGCTCGCCCGGGACGACCCACAGGATGCGGGCCACCCTGGTGGACGGGGATTCGCGGTCCAGGTACAGGTCCGCGGCCGCGGGGTTCGCGGTCACCTCGACCTTGGCGAGCCGGCCCCGATCTGTGCGTCGCTCCGGGCCAGGAGCGCGGCCGCGTCCTTCTGCTCGGAGGCGCTCCACGCGGCGTCGGAGTACCGCACGGCCCACGGGTGCGCGGCCAGCGGGTCCTTCAGCGCAACGAACTGGATGATCGCGACAAGGAACGATAGGTACCCTCGATTCGGGCGGGGACCACTGGCACGAACACCGCGGCTGCCCCGGCGGCCATCCCGAGGAGCGCGATCACCGCGGCGATCCACCAGGCGGCGCTCCGCGCGGGCACGGCGACGACCGACTCGATCCCGCCCCCACCCTCGCCGCCCGCCTGGACGTCGGGGGCGGCCCCGGACCCGGTCGCACCCCGCTTCGGCGGCGCGGTGGGGGCTGGTGCACTACCGGGGCGTGGTGGGGGTGCTCTACGCCGACTCGACGAGCGCCGCGCGGGCGCCATGCAGACCATCACCCAGGCGCTCGACGCCAGGGACGCCTACACCCGCGGCCACTCGGAACGGGTGACGTCGTGTGCGCTCGACATCGCCACGGAGTTGAACTCCCCCCCGAGGAGCGCGACATCGTCGAGCTGGGCGGGCTGCTGCACGACATCGGCAAGATCGGGGTGCCCGAGGCCGTTCTGCGCAAGCCGGGCGCGCTGGAGCCGGAGGAGTTCGCCGAGATCAGGAAGCACCCTGGCGGCGGGGCCGCGATCGTCGAGAAGCTGCCCGAGATAGCGCGGCTGGTGAACATCGGCCTCTATCGTGGCCGCCGTCCGCCACCACCACGAGCGCTTCGCCGGCGGGGGGTACCCCGACGGGATCGCGGGCGACGCCATCCCCCGCGCGGCGCGGATCCTGGCGGTGGCGGACACCTGCGACGCCATCGCGTCGAACCGGCCGTACCGGGCAGGCGCGCCGGCCGATGTCGCCTGCAAGGTGCTCCGCGAGGTCTCGGGCAAGCAGTTCGACCCGGCCGCGGTCGACGCGTTCCTCGCGGCGCGCGAGCCCGGGCGCGCGCGGAGCCCGTCGAGCGGCGTCGGCCGGTTCCGCCTTGGCCGGCTGCTGGACGGCGGATGGCAGCCGGCGGGAGGTGCGCACGGACCGGTTCCTCCGGCTCGGCGTTGGCGTCGTCGTCGCGGTCGCGGCATTCGCGGCTATCGCGTGGGAGCACCTCGTCGCGGCGGTCGCGACCAAGGTCCTGGCGATCGCGGCGTACGGGACCCGGCTCGACCTCGCCGCGACAGCGAGCGGAGTCGTTCGCGGGCCTCGGGTGAAACCTCGTGCTGCGGGTCGCCTGTGAGATCGAGGTCGCGCGCCTTTTCGGGGTGCACCTCTTCGGCCGGCGCGTCGCGCGGGCGGCGGCGGCCGGGCTCGCGTGCCTCGCGGCAGCGCTCGCGGTGCGCCGGGCCGCGACCCCCGGGTGGCCCGGGGCGGTCGCCGGGGCGGTCGCGGCGCTCGCGGTCCATGCAGGCGTCCTGAGGGCGGCGGGTGGGGCGCGGATGCGGCGCGGCGGCTGAAGCGACGTCACGACTCCGGGAGCGGCACGCAGCGGCAGGCGGAGCAGGCCTTGGCCTCCCACGCGCACGAGGTGCCCTCGCACTCCTCGAACCAGTCGATGCGGCCGTTGCCGCAGAACGCCGACCGCTCGGCGCACTCGCAGGCCAGGCACAGGTCCTTCCCGGCCGCCCGGCAGTCCTCGTCGGTCTCGCACTGCTCGCCGGGGGCGAGTTTGCCGTCGCCGCAGCCGGGCACGTCGCGGCAGTCGCACTTGTCGCAGGTCTCGCGGAACCGGCCGCACGGGAAGGACGACTCGCAGTCCTCCCACGTCTGGAGGGCGCCGTCGCCGCACGTGGACGCGCCCGCGATACAGCGGCAGGCGACGCACCGGTCCTTGCCCCCCGTGCAGTCGGCGTGCGCCTCGCACTCCTCCCATACCTGGACGTTCCGGTCGCCGCAGGTCAGGTCGGGCTGGTAGCACCGGCACCCGCTGCACTCGAACGTCCCGGGGCAGGCCTTGCCGCCGTCGCACTCCTCCCATGGCTCCACGGTGCCGTTGCCGCACGTCGCGGTCTTCCGGCACTCGCAGTCCATGCAGACCTCGTCGACCGCGGCGCACGGGGCGCCGTCCTCGCACGCCTCCCAGGCGTCGAGTACGCCGTTGCCGCACGCCTCGTCCGGGGACACGCAGCGGCAGTCCTTCCGGCACTCGTGGGCGACCGGGCAGCCGGCCACGTCCGCCCCGTCGCAGACCTCCCACGGCTCCCGCTTCCCGTTCCCGCACAGCTTCTGGTCGTCGATGCACCAGCACCCGTCGCAGCGGCCCACGGCGCCGCCGTACAGCAGGCAGTGCTCGCCGTCGCACTCCTCCGTTCCGTCCACGATGCCGTTGCCGCAGGACGCGGGGATCGGGCGGCACGAGCCGGCCACGCAGCGCGACGCGGCCGTCGCCGGGTCGCCGTCGTCACAGTCCCCCTCGATCGAGTCCACGGTGCACCGGCCGTCCGCGCAGCGCCCCTTCTGGCACGGCACGCCCGTCTCGCACCGGTCGGTCGGCCGGCACATGCGGCCGGTCGCCGGGCCGCCGTCCGAGAAGTGCCACACAAGGGCGGACACGGTCGCGCGGTCGGCCGCGGTCCCGGTCGGGATCGCCACGAACGCGGCGTCGGACTCGGACCAGACGACGACCGGGTCGGTCGCGCCCTCCCGGACCGGGAAGGTCACCCGGGCCGCCTTGCGGAACGAGAGGTCCTCCGGGCCGAGCCGGACGAACGTCCCGGCCGCGACGAACCAGCGGTCGCCCGGCGGGTCGACCTCGACCGCCGTGATCCGGACCGGCTCCACGAGCGCGCCGGCCGGGATCTCGAGTCGGCCCCCGCCCGGGAGCATGACGACGGCGCCCTCGGGCCCGACGAGCGTGCCGACGTCGGATGCTCCGCACGCGCACAGGGCGGCGGCGCAGACGATTGCGGCCGCGCAGGCGCGGTTGCCGACAGGAAAGGCGGTACTCGCTCGAGGCACGGCGGCCCCCCGGGGTTGACGGCACTCCGGATTCTATCACCAAGCCCCGGCGGTCCCTCATCCGGCAGACTCCGGCGCAGGGCATGCAGGAGAGGAGGATGCGTCGGCGATTCGCGTGCGCTTGCGCCGCGGCAGCGGTCGTCGTGGCGGCGTGCGGCGGGGCCGGAGGCCGGGCGCCGATCCCTGATGCGTCGGAGGTCGGCGGCCCGGACGCGGCGTCGGCCCCCGACCCCGACTCCCAACCCGAGCCCGAGCCCGAACCCGCTCCAGACGCGGCAGAGGATCTGCCGGCGGACGCCTCGGCCGACGCGGCGCCCGACGTGCCCGCGTCCGACGTTGCCGCACCCGATGCGCTCCCCGCCGATGCCGTCCCGCCCGACGCCCCACTGCGTGGCCGCGAACATGGACGCCGTCGTCCACACGCTGGAAGCCGGCGTCACGTACTACTGGTCCCCGCCACAAACACAGGCACGTAACGCAGGCGCAGCGCACCAGGCCCGGCCCGGCTCCAAGCGCCACGTGCCCCGCGGTTGTCCCGAGCCGCATCCCCCTTGTGGACCAAGGCCACAAGGGGGGCCCAGCCCTGCGCGCTGCTCCCGTTGCCGACTCGCACCTCCGCCCGGGCGCAGGGCTACCCGCATGAACGGGCGCCGGCGGGGCACGATTGGGTGCGCTGCGCCCCAAGGAACGACAAGTACCCTCAATCCGGACGGGGACCACTACCTGATCGCGGACGGGTACGGGGGGTTCGAGGGGCCGGTGCGCCTGAAGCTCGAGTGCGTCTGGTAGCCGCGGTCGCGCATCGAGCGGCGCGGGGAGACAACCCCGACACTCACAGGGTCAGCGAGAATATCGATCGCCGGCTGCGCGGGGCGTCTCGGGCACCGGCCTTCTGGGCCCCCCTTGCGGCCTGCGGACGCAAGGGGGATGCGGGGACCCCCGGATTCCTGTCACTTATCGCGCGGATAAGCTCAGTCATCCGTGCACCCCCGC
>Ga0194127_10002236_pt1 | contig 26827 bp, 20 predicted proteins | sample TA2KigC100mmetaG_FD_148624 | JGI IMG/M metagenome (GOLD analysis project Ga0194127, IMG submission 148624) | Freshwater microbial communities from Lake Tanganyika, Tanzania - TA2015036 Kigoma Deep Cast 100m | ecosystem: Environmental > Aquatic > Freshwater > Lake | place: Tanzania: Lake...
CCCCAGAACGACTTCCGCAGCAGCAGGGCCAGCGCAATGGCGATGAGCACGAGCACCGTCGCCGCCGGGTGAATGACGTTGAGACTGCCCTGGTAGAACCAATCGAGCAGGCCCATCAGTCCGCTGATCGGCAGGAAGGCCTCGACGCCCGCGGGGCGGTCGGGGAGGGGAAGCGCGCCTGCCTGCGCCGCACGCACCCAACGGGCGAACTGCACGCCGAGCACGAGGCACGTGACGGCGAAGATCGCCTGCACGACGACTCGCGCGCGGACGTGGCGATCGGCGCGCTTGCCGAAGCGGCCGTCGAGCCAGGCGAGTGCGGCGCTCCACCGGCCCGCCGCGTCAGCCGTCGAAAGTGGTGGAGAAGATGTCGCTTTGGCCATGGCTGGAACCTAGCCCTCATCGGAGGGCAGAAAGTCGGGGCAACTGCGAAACGCGGGCGAGGGAAGCCCGTACGTAGTGGCCGCAGTCGCGCGGTCGAGACGGGCGCGTGGCACGCCCCATTCACCGATGCGATGGCGGCCGACGGCGGCGGAGTTTGTCCCCCTCGCCCCGTCGCGTAGCTTTATCCCCATCGGAATCCGAAATCGCGATCCTCAATCGCAATCCGTCATCCAAGTCCTCAATCGGTTCGATGCCCCTGTTTAAACCCAAGCGTTCGTTGTGGCAGCGCCTAAAGGATGTCGCGCTGCTCGACGTGGCCGTGCTCGCGCGCGGCGGCGTGAGCGCGGGGTCCATCGAACAGCTTGAGACGCTCCTGCTCGAGGCCGACTTCGGTGTCCCCGTGACCATGCGCCTGGTGGCCGACGTGGAGCGGCAAGCCAAGCGCGGCGCGCTCAAGACCGAGGCGGAGTTCCTCGGCGCGTTGGAGGCGGGCATCCTCACGTCGCTCCAGGCGGGGAACAGTGATCCGGCCTTCGTTCTTCCGGCCGACAAGCCCGCCGTGGTGCTCGTGCTCGGCGTCAACGGCGCTGGCAAGACGACGTTCATCGGCAAGCTGGCGACGCGCCTGCGCGGCGAGGGGAAGCGCGTGATGGTCGCCGCCGGCGACACGTTCCGCGCCGGAGCGATTGACCAGCTCAAGGTGTGGGCCGAACGCAGCGGCAGCGACTTCATCGGCGCGCAGTCCGGCGGCGACCCCGCCGCGGTGGCGTTCACCGCCATCGACGCCGCCGTCACGCGCGGCGTGGACGTGGTGATCGTGGACACCGCCGGCCGCCTGCACACCAGCGAAGGGCTCATGGAAGAGCTCCGCAAAGTTGTGCGTGTGATCGCCAAGCGCCTCCCGGGCGCGCCGCACGAGGCCCTGCTCGTCCTCGACGGCGCCATCGGGCAGAACGCCGTGCAGCAGGCCAAGTCGTTCGCCGAGTCGGTGCCGCTCACTGGGCTCGTGGTCACCAAGCTCGACGGCACCGCGCGCGGCGGCGTGGTGGTGGCCGTGCACGAGGCGATCAACGTGCCGATCAAGTTTGTCGGCGTGGGCGAGCAGGCCGCCGACCTGCTGCCCTTCGACGCGGCGGCGTTCGCGCGGGATCTGGTGGAGGGGTGACGCCAGCCAGCCGCCCACCCACCCGCATCCTCGACACCCCCATCACCTTCCTGAAGGGGGTGGGGGAGCGGCGCGCCGAGGCGTTCCGGCGGCTCGGCGTGCTCAATGCGCGCGACCTGCTGCTGCACATTCCGCATCGCTACGAGGACGCCTCGACCGTGCGCGCGATCAACGCGCTGCGCATCGGCGAGGACGCCACCGTCATCGGCACGGTGATCAGCAAGGGCGTGCTCCCGACGCGGAAGGGGCTGCGCATCTTCCAGGCCGTGGTGCAGGACACCAGCGGATTCATCGAGGTGTCGTGGCCCGGCCAGCCGTTCCTTGACCGCTCCATCAACAAGGGCGATGTGCTTTTGCTGAGTGGCACCGTGCGTTTCTACCATGGCCGCCAGCTGATGCCGCGCGAGTGGGTCAACCTTGGCGCCGATGACAGCGGCACCGCCGAGGGGCGCGTGCTCGCGGTCTATCCGGCCACCGAGGGGCTGTCGTTCAAGATGATCCGTTCGATCATCGACAAGCACCTCGACGCACTGGTCCCGGCGGTCGACGAGTATCACCCTGCTGATCTGCTCCACGCGACGGGACTCCCGGGCATTCAGGACGCCCTGCGCCGCGTGCACCGCCCAGCGAGCGTCGCCGAAGCGATCAGCGGGCGCAACCGTCTGGCGTATGACGAACTGCTCTGTGTGCACCTGCTCCAGCGCCGCGCGAACGCCATCGCGCGGCAGGCGCGGCGGGGTATCGCGTTCACCAACCGGCGCGAGCTGACGTCAAAGCTCAAGTCGTCCCTGCCGTGGGAACTCACCGGCGCGCAGGTGCGCGCGACGCGCGAGATCGTCGCCGACATGACCAGCCCCCAACGCATGCATCGCCTCCTGCAGGGCGACGTGGGGAGCGGCAAGACGATCGTCGCGCTCTTCGCCTGCTGCCTCGCGCTCGAGAACGGCTATCAGGCGGCAGTGATGGCGCCCACCGAACTGCTTGCCGAGCAGCACTTCCGCACGTTCAGCCGCCTGCTCGCGCCGCTCGGCGTCGAGCCGGTGCTTGTCACCGGCTCGATGACGGCCAAGGCGCGCAGGGCGGCTGCGGCGCGACTCGCCGAGGCGGGGCCGGTGCTGGCGGTCGGCACGCACGCGCTCGTGCAGGAAGGGACGATGTTCGCCAACCTGGGATTGGCGGTGGGGGACGAACAGCACCGCTTCGGCGTGGAACAGCGCGCGACGCTCGGCGAGAAGGGCGGCGCCCCCGACGTGCTGTTGATGTCGGCCACGCCCATTCCGCGGTCGCTCGCGCTCACGCTGTACGGCGACCTCGACGTGAGCGTGCTCGACGAGCGCCCGCCCGGCCGCCAGCCGATCACCACGGCCCTGCGCGGCGAGAGCGCGCGCGACAAGGTCTTCGAATTCGTCGAGGGGCAGCTCGCTGCCGGGCGACAGGCGTATCTCGTCTATCCGATCATCGAGGAGTCGGACAAGATCGCGCTGAAGGCGGCGACCACCGCGTACGAAGCGCTGGCCAGCGGGCCGTTCGCGCACCGCCGCGTGGCGCTGCTGCACGGGCGGCTCTCCGGCGACGAGAAAGACGCCATCATGCGGTCCTTCCGCGATGGCGAGCTCGACCTGCTGGTGAGCACCACGGTCATCGAGGTGGGCATCGACGTCCCCAACGCCACGGTGATGGTGATCGAGCACCCCGAGCGCTTCGGACTGTCGCAGTTGCACCAACTGCGCGGGCGGGTGGGTCGAGGGGCAGAGGAATCGTTCTGCATCCTGCTCGGCGATCAAGGGGCGGAGAGCCGCGAGCGGCTGCGGCACGTCGTCGACACCGAGGACGGCTTCGAGATCGCGCGCGCCGATCTACGCTTGCGCGGCATGGGCGACCTGTTCGGCAAGCAGCAGAGCGGATTGCCGACGTTCAGGATCGCCGACCCCGTGCGCGACGAGGAGCTGAGCGAGATGGCCCGCGCGGCCGCCGAGCGCTTGCTCGCCGGTGATTCGACGCTGAGTTCGGCCGCCAACCGGGGGTTGCAGAAGACGCTCACGGGCCGGTACGGGCGGGCGCTTGAGCTCTTTCGTGTGGGCTAGCACTGGCGAAGTGCAGGGAGCAGGGAGCAGAGTGGGGTGCAGGGGAGGGGAGCAGGGTGAAGTGCAGGGTGCTGGGGAGCCCCCCCCCCCCCGGTCCCCCGCGCCCCACTCCGAACCCTGCCCCCAGCACCCCACTCTGTTCCCTGTTCCCAGCACCACTGGGCTATATTCCTACGTTTGCCCGGAACCCGTTGCTTGGCTCCGGCCCCTCCCGCAGCGAACCACCCCTGGAGACCCCTGATGCGTAGCTGGCTCGCTCACGACCTGATGGCGCGTGTGACGTCCGCCCGGCGGTTCCGTGTGCTCGCGGCTCTGGCCGCCCTTTTCGTCATTGCCCTGCCGCTTGCGGCGCAGGGGCCCGTTGAGCACAAGCCGGGCGGCGAGGCCAACCTCGTCCTCCCCGACATGACGAGCGTCACATTCATTGGCGGGCTCAACGGGTACAGCTTGCTCGCCCTCGGCCTTCTCTTCTGTGCCGCCGGCCTCCTCTTCGGCCTGATGATCTACACGCAGCTGAGGAACCTCCCGGTCCACAAGGCGATGCGCGACATCTCGGAGCTGATCTACGAGACGTGCAAGACCTACCTCGTCACGCAGGGCAAGTTCATCCTGATCCTCGAGGCGTTCATCGCCGTCGTGATCATCCTGTACTTCGGCGTCCTGCTCGACTTCGAGGCGTTCAAGGTGGGGATGATCCTCGTCTTCAGCCTCGTCGGCATCGCCGGCAGCTACGGCGTCGCCTGGTTCGGCATCCGCGTCAATACGTTCGCGAACTCGCGCACGGCCTTCGCCGCCCTCAAGGGCAAGCCCTACCCGCTGCACTCGATCCCGCTGCGCGCCGGCATGAGCATCGGCATGCTGCTCATCAGCGTCGAGCTGCTCATCATGCTCGCCATCCTGCTCTTCATCCCGCGCGAGTACTCGGGGCCGTGCTTCATCGGCTTCGCCATCGGTGAGTCGCTGGGCGCCGCGGCGCTCCGTATCGCCGGCGGCATCTTCACCAAGATCGCCGACATCGGCTCCGACCTGATGAAGATCGTCTTCAAGATCAAGGAAGACGACGCCCGCAACCCCGGCGTGATCGCCGACTGCGTGGGCGACAACGCCGGCGACTCGGTGGGGCCGAGCGCCGACGGCTTCGAGACCTACGGCGTCACCGGCGTCGCGCTCATTACGTTCATCCTGCTCGCCGTGCACGATCCGATCATCCAGGTGCAACTCCTGGTCTGGATCTTCGTGATTCGCATCATGATGCTCGTGGCCAGCGCCGCCTCGTTCTTCCTGAACGACCTGTGGGCGAAGTCGAAGTACGGCACCGCCGACGAGATGAACTTCGAGCACCCGCTCACCACGCTCGTCTGGCTGACTTCGATCGTCTCGATCGTCCTGACCTTCATCGTCTCCAAGGCGATGATCCCCAACCTCGCCAACGACGCGACGCTGTGGTGGAAGCTCTCGGCGATCATCTCGTGCGGCACGCTCGCCGGCGCGATCATCCCGGAGTTCGTGAAGGTCTTCACCTCGGTCGACTCGCACCACGTGCGCGAGGTGGTCACGTCGTCGGAGGAGGGGGGCAGCTCGCTCAACATCCTGTCCGGCCTCGTCGCCGGCAACTTCTCGGCCTACTGGCTCGGCATCAGCATCGTCGCCCTGATGGGCGCGGCGTTCTGGGTGAGCGGCATGGGCCTCGGCCAGGAGTTCCAGGGCCAACCGCTGATGCTCGCCCCCGCCGTCTTCGCCTTCGGCCTCGTCGCCTTCGGCTTCCTCGGCATGGGCCCGGTGACTATCGCCGTGGATTCGTACGGCCCGGTGACGGACAACGCGCAGTCGGTCTACGAGCTGTCGCTCATCGAGCAGGTCCCGAACGTCGAGGCCGAGGTCAAGAAGGACCATGGCTTTGACGTGAACTTCGGCCGCGCCAAGCATCTCCTCGAGGAGAACGACGGCGCGGGCAACACCTTCAAGGCGACGGCCAAGCCCGTGCTCATCGGCACGGCGGTCGTCGGCGCCACGACCATGATCTTCTCGATCATGATGGCGCTCACCAGCGGCCTGACGGTCAACACCGACAAGCTGTCGCTCCTGCACGCTCCGTTCGTGCTCGGCCTGATCACCGGCGGCGCCGTGATCTACTGGTTCACCGGCGCCTCGATGCAGGCGGTGACCACCGGCGCGCACCGCGCGGTGGAGTTCATCAAGAAGAACATCAAGCTGGAAGGCGCCACCAAGGCGTCGGTGGAGGACAGCAAGACCGTGGTGCGCATCTGCACCGAGTACGCGCAGAAGGGGATGTTCAACATCTTCCTCGCGGTCTTCTTCGCCACGCTGGCGTTCGCGTTCGCCGAGCCATTCTTCTTCATCGGCTACCTGGTCTCCATCGCGGTGTTCGGGCTGTACCAGGCCATCTTCATGGCCAATGCCGGCGGCGCGTGGGACAATGCCAAGAAGGTCGTCGAGACGTCGCTCAAGGCGAAGGGCACGCCGCTGCACGATGCCACGGTCGTAGGCGACACGGTCGGCGATCCGTTCAAGGACACGTCGTCGGTGGCGCTCAACCCGATCATCAAGTTCACGACGCTCTTCGGCCTGCTGGCCGTGGAACTGGCGGTGAGCCTGAGCTACGAGCGCGGTGCGGGACTCACCACCGGGCTGGCAGTGCTCTTCCTGGTGGTCTCCATGTTCTTCGTGCACAAGTCGTTCTACGGGATGCGCATCGGGCAGTCGGAGAACTAGCCGAGCCTCGCCCAGGGAAACGAGAAGGCCCGCCGATTGGCGGGCCTTTTCGCGTGTGGGGTCCTCGTTGGCCCCGCGTGGATGACGGCGCGTCAGGGCAGTACGCCGTGATGCCGCACCCAAACGCTACCGGCAGAGCCAGGCGGTGCCGTCCACTCGCTGGCGGACCTTCCGGTCCGTCGTCGAGTCGGTGACGATCACGAAGACAGGCCGTGCCGCGTCGTCCTGCACCGGGGTCGAGCACTCGAGGTCATCGCGCTTAAGCGAGATCTTGCCGTCCTTGTCGGCCTCAATGCGCCCGAGGTCGAGCTCGTTCGAGGTGCCGGGCAGGGCCGTGGTGCCGATGAACACGGGGCCGTTCGGCGTGAACTTCTTCCCGGTGATCGTGATCTTCACCCGGTTGCGCCCCAACTGCTCGGCCTCCACGCCGATGGAGAGCTTCTCCTGCGCCTGGGGACTGCGCGCCGCGGCGCTGGACTGCGCGAGCAGGGCAGTCGCGGCGGTGCCGATGGTGAGGACGGCGATTCGGGTGATCGCGTGACGGGTCATCGGGGGGTGCTCCGGGGGGAAAGGTCGATCTCGGCCCTGCGTCGCTGATACTATATTGCTGGCGTCCTCCGGCAAGGGGTGGTCGCTCCCTTGCCTTGCTGGTGTACCCCGCCTCGCGGCGGGTGCTCCCTGCCGTCCTCTTCCATGCACCTTCTCCATCTCACGCGGCTGGCCGGCGTCGCCGGGCTGGGCTTGGTACCCGCCGCACTCGGCGCGCAGGGCGCGCGCCCGTCGTGCGACGTCGGCCTCACCGTCCCGGCCGGTTTCTGCGCACAGGTCGTCGCCGACCGGCTCGGCGCGGTGCGCCACGTGACGGTCGCCGCCAACGGCGACGTGCTGGTCAACGCCAACCCGCCGCGCGGCGGCGCGGAGAGCGGCACCGGCGTCGGCCCCGGCGGCGGCGTCATCCTCCTGCGCGACACCAACGGCGATGGCAAGGCCGACCTCGTCAAGAAGCTCGGGGGAAGCGGCGGCACGGGGATCGCCGTCGGTGGCGGCTATTTGTGGGCCACCGAACGCAACCAGATCGTGCGGTATCGCTTCGCCACGGGCGACACCGTACTCGGCGCCGCGGACACGATCATCGCCAACCTCCCATTGGGCGGGCATGTGGCGTACAACTTCGTGGTCCGCGGCAGCACGCTGTACCTGAACGTCGGGTCGCGGTCGAACTCGTGCCAGGAGCGTGATCGCCAGTCGCGGTCCAAGGGCGCGGATCCGTGCGTCGAGCTTGAGACGCGCGCCGGCATCTGGGTCTTCGACGCCAACCGGCCGCGCCAGACCCAAGCCGACGGCAAGCGATATGCCACCGGGATCCGCAACGCCGTGGCCCTCGCCTGGAACGAGCCGGCGGGTGAGTTGTGGACAACGATGCACGGCCGCGACCAGCTCGCGATGAACTGGGGCTTCAGCGACGAGTACAACGCCGAGAATCCCGGTGAGGAGCTGCTCCAGATTCGCGAAGGAGACGCCTTCGGCTGGCCCTACTGCTACCACTCGATGGAATCCGGCCGGCTCGTGCTGGCTCCCGAGTACGGCGGTGACGGCAAGGAGGTGGGACGCTGCGCGTCGTTGAAGGGCGCCGTCTATTCGTTCCCGGGGCACTGGGCGCCGAACGCGATGCACTTCTACACGGGCCGTTCGTTCCCGGCGGAGTATCGGAACGGGGTCTTCGTCGTCTTCCACGGGTCGTGGAACCGCGCGCCGCTCGTGCAGGACGGGTTCCGGGTGTCGTTCCTCCCTCTGCGCCGCGGGCGCGCGGCCGGGGCCCCACGCACGTTCGCCGATGGCTTCGCGTCCGAGGCGTTCAAGGGGAATCGCGCCGCGGGGCCGCCGCCCGCCGGATCTCGCAACCACCGGCCGACGGGCATCGCCCAGGCCCCCGACGGGTCCATCTACATCACCGATGACCTCGGCGGGACCGTGTATCGCATCAGCTACCAGGGGAAGTAATCGCGTGAGCCAGACGTTTGCCCGTATCGGAGATCTTTCGCAGCACACCGGCCAGACCGTGACCGTGCAGGGGTGGGTGTCGCACCTGCGGTCGAGCGGCAAGGTGGCGTTCATCGTGATGCGCGATGGCAGCGGCATCCTGCAGTGCGTCCTCGTGAAGAAGCAGATGCCCGAGGAGGACTGGGGGCGTTTCGCGCAGCTGACGCTCGAGACGAGCGTGGCGGTGACGGGTGAGGTGCGCGCCGATGATCGCGCCCCGGGCGGATACGAACTGGGCGTGACCGCCCTCGCCATCGTCGGAGCGAGCCCCCTCGACTATCCGATTCAGCCCAAGGAGCACGGCATCGACTTCCTGCTCGACAACCGGCACCTCTGGCTGCGCTCGCCGCGCCAGGTGGCCATCGCCCGCGTGCGGCACGAAGTGGAGCAGGGGATCCACGACTTCTACCACGAGCGCGGCTTCCTGCGCGTGGACACGCCCATTCTCACGGCCGCGATCGGTGAGCGCGCCGGGCTCTTCGAGACGGAGTACTTCGACGAGGGCACCGCGTATCTCGCGCAGACGGGGCAGCTCTACGGCGAGGCCGCGGCCGCGGCGTTCGGGCGCATCTACACGTTCGGCCCGACGTTCCGCGCCGAGAAGAGCAAGACGCGCCGTCATCTCACCGAGTTCTGGATGATCGAGCCGGAGATGGCGTGGTACGACCAGGCGATGAACCAGGACCTGCAGGAGGAGTTCGTCAGCTACCTCGTGCAGCGCTGCCTGAAGAACCGGGCCGCCGAACTCAAGGAGCTGGAACGCGACACGTCGAAGCTCGAGCCGGTGAACGGCGGGTTCCCGCGCATCCCGTACAGCGAGGCGGTGGAGATCCTCCAGAAGAAGGGGAGCAGCATCAAGTGGGGCGATGATCTTGGCGCCGAGGACGAAGCGCTGCTCGTCGCCGACTACGACCGCCCGGTCTTCGTGTGCAACTACCCCAAGGAGGCGAAGGCCTTCTACATGAAGGAGAATCCCGCCGATCCGCGCACCGTGCTCTGCGCCGACCTGCTCGCCCACGAGGGATACGGCGAGATCATCGGCGGCTCGCAGCGCGAGGACGACCACGACAAGCTGCTCGCGCGCATCAAGCACGAGGGGCTGCCGATGGACGCCTACGGGTGGTACCTCGACCTGCGCAAGTACGGCACGTTCGTGCACTCCGGCTTCGGGCTGGGGCTCGAGCGCACCGTGGCCTGGATCTGCGGCGTGCAGCACATCCGCGAGTGCATCGCGTTTCCGCGGATGATGCACCGGGTGCGGCCGTGACCGGCCGTCAGCGGCCGCAAGCGGCCGCGTGCGGGGTACAGGGAGCAGGGGGGAGCGCATGAGCGAGCTCCCCCGCAACCCTGGCGAGCCGCTCGACTTGGAGCGGGTGCGCGCGATTCGCGTGAACCGCAGCGCCGCCGAGCGGCGCGCGGCGACCATCGGCACGCGCCGCACGGTGAAGAAGCAGTGGCAGGCGGCCTGGCTGCTGCGCGCGATCACGCTCATCGATCTCACGACGCTGAGTGGCGACGACACGCCGGGGAACGTGCGGCGGCTATGCGCCAAGGCGCGCCATCCGCTGCGGCCGGACCTCGAGGACGCGCTCGGCGTTGCGCATCTGCGCCCGACAGTCGCCGCGGTCTGCGTGTACCACGAGATGGTGCCGACGGCGGTGGCCGCGCTCGAGGGGAGCGGCATCCCGGTCGCGGCGGTCTCCACGGGATTCCCTGCTGGCCTCTCGCCCTTCAAGCAGCGGGTGGAGGAGATCGGCGAATCGGTGCGTGCGGGGGCCCGTGAGATTGACGTCGTGATCACCCGCGGTCACGTCCTCACCGGCGAGTGGGAGAAGCTCTACGATGAGGTGCGCGCTTTCCGCGCTGCGTGCGGCGACGCGCACCTCAAGGTCATTCTCGCCACCGGCGAACTCGCCACGCTCACCAACGTCGCGCGCGCGAGCTGGGTGGCGATGCAGGCCGGCGCCGACTTCATCAAGACGTCCACCGGCAAGGAGAGCGTGAACGCCACGCTCCCCGTCTCGCTGGCGATGGTCCGGCAGATCCGAGAGTACCGTGAGCGCACCGGCTTCCAGATCGGCTACAAGCCGGCGGGCGGCATCCGCACCGCCAAGCAGGCGCTCGAGTTCCTGATGCTGATGAACGAGGAGCTGGGCCGCGAGTGGCTCGAGCCCTCGCTGTTCCGGTTTGGCGCCAGCGCCCTGCTCACCGACATCGAGCGGCAGCTCGAGATGTACGTGACCGGGCGCTACGCCGCGGCGCACCACCACCCGATGCCCTGACAACCATGGCGACCGTCGCCGAGCTGTTCCAGTCGATGGAGTACGGCCCCGCTCCCGAAGCCGACGCCCCCGCGCGCGCGTGGCTTGCCGCGCACGACGGCGCGTTCGGCCATTTCATCGGCGGGGCGTGGACCAAGGTGGGAAAGACGTTCGAGACGCACGATCCCTCCACCGGCGCGCGCCTCGCGCGTGTCTCGCAGGGGACAGCGAAGGACGTGGACGCCGCTGTCGCCGCCGCGCGCAAGGCATCGCCAGCCTGGCGCAAGCTCAGCGGCCACGAGCGCGCCCGGCATCTCTACGCGCTGGCCCGCATGGTACAGAAGCACGCGCGCCTCTTCGCGGTGCTCGAGACGCTCGACAACGGCAAGTCGATCCGCGAGACGCGCGACATCGACGTCCCGCTCGTCGCGCGGCACTTCTATCATCACGCCGGGTGGGCCCAGCTGGCCGAGAGCGAGTTCGCGGGGTACGGCCCGGTGGGCGTCGTCGGGCAGATCATCCCGTGGAACTTCCCGCTGCTGATGCTCTCGTGGAAAGTCGCGCCGGCGCTCGCCGCGGGTAACACGGTGGTCCTCAAGCCCGCCGAGTACACGCCGCTCACCGCGCTGCTCTTCGCCGAGTTCGCGCGCCAGGCGGGGCTCCCCGCGGGCGTGCTCAACGTCGTTACCGGCGACGGTGAGACGGGCGCGGCCCTCGTGAATCATCCGAAGGTGGATAAGATCGCCTTCACCGGCTCCACCGAGGTGGGCAAGATCATCCGCAAGGCGACGGCGGGGAGCGGCAAGAAGCTCTCGCTCGAACTCGGCGGCAAGAGTCCGTTCGTTGTCTTTGAAGACGCCGACCTCGACGGCGTGGTCGAGGGCGTGGTCGACGCCATCTGGTTCAACCAAGGGCAGGTTTGCTGCGCTGGCTCGCGCCTGCTCGTGCAGGAGGGAATCGCGGAGACGCTGTACGCCAAACTGCGCGCGCGGATGGAGAAGCTCCGGCTCGGCCCGCCGCTCGACAAGGCGGTGGACATGGGCGCCATCGTTGCGCCGGTGCAACTGCAGCGCATCGCCGCGATGGTGGAGCAGGGGCGGAAGGACGGCGCATCGGTCTGGCAGCCGTCTCGCCCCGTCCCGTCGCACGGGTCGTACTATCCGCCGACGCTCTGCACCGACGTCTTCCCGTCGAGCACCATCGCGCAGGAGGAGGTCTTCGGCCCCGTGCTCGTGGCGATGACGTTCCGGACCCCCGATGAGGCGGTCGCGCTCGCCAACAACACGCCGTACGGCCTCGCCGCGTCGGTGTGGACCGAGAACATCAACCTCGCGCTCGACATCGCCCCCAAGATCAAGGCGGGCGTGGTCTGGGTTAACGCCAGCAACCTGTTCGACGCGGCGGCGGGGTTTGGTGGGTATCGGGAGAGTGGGTTTGGGAGGGAGGGGGGGCGGGAGGGGATGTTTGAGTACCTGAAGACGGTGGACGGTGGACGGCTGACGGTGGACGCGCGGCGGACAAGTTCGGCGGTATCGACCGTCGACCGTCGACCGTCGACCGTCACTCGCGCCGAAGGCGCGAGCGTTGATCGTACCGCCAAGCTCTTCATCGCCGGCAAGCAGTCCCGCCCCGACTCCGGCTACTCGCGCGTCGTCACCTCACCGAAAGGACGCATCCTCGGCGAAGTGGGCGACGGCAACCGCAAGGACGTCCGGAATGCCGTGGAGGCGGCGCACGCGGCGCTCAAGGGTTGGGCGGCGACGACGGGTCACACGCGCGCGCAGATCCTCTACTACTTGGGCGAGAATCTCGACGCGCGCCGCGCGGAGTTCGCGGAGCGCATCGCCGCGATGACCGGCGGGACCGCCGCGGCCGGAAAACGCGAGGTCGAGGCCACCGTGCGTCGCCTCTTCACGTACGCGGCGTGGGCCGACAAGTGGGACGGCGCCGTGCACAGCGTGCCGATCCGCGGCGTGGCGCTGGCGATGCACGAGCCGATTGGCGTGGTGGGCGTCGCCGCGCCGTTTGCGGCCCCGCTGCTCGGTTTGGTCTCGCTCGTGGCGCCGCTCGTCGCCACCGGCAATACCGTCGTTGCCGTTCCCAGCGAGCCGCACCCGCTGTCGGCGACCGACCTCTATCAGGTCTTCGAGACCTCAGACCTCCCGGGCGGCGTGGTGAACATCGTCACCGGCGCGCGCGACGCGCTGGCCACGGTGCTCGCCGAACACGACGACGTAGACGCGGTCTGGTACCGCGGTACCGCTGAGGGCGTGCGCGCCGTGGAGTTCGCGTCGGCGGCGAACATGAAGCGCACGTGGTGCGCGGGCGAGGCGTGCGACTGGTTCGACCCGGCGCAGGGCGAGGGGCGCGCATACCTGCGGGAGGGAGTGCAGGTGAAGAATATTTGGATTCCGTATGGCGAATGAGTGACGGTGGACGGTGGACGGTGGACGGACGAGGGTCGCGTGATGAGTGAGGACGGAAGGCATCCGGTGGTCAACGAACTGCTCGCGCTGCTCGACCTCGAGCCGCTCGAGGTGAACATCTACCGCGGGCGCAACCGCGACATCGGGTCGGGGCGCGTCTTTGGCGGGCAGGTGTTCGCGCAGTCGCTCGTCGCCGCCCAGCGCACGGTGGCCGCGGGGCGCGAAGCGCACTCGGTGCACGGCTACTTCCTGCGCGCCGGCGACCTGAAGACGCCCATCATCTTCTTCGTGGACCGCCCGCGTGACGGCGGGAGCTTCACCAGCCGCCGCGTCACCGCCATCCAGCATGGCGAGGCAATCTTCCACCTCTCCGCGTCGTTCCATGTGCGCGAGCCTGGGCTTGAGCACCAGATGCCGATGCCGGAGGTGCCGCCGCCGGAGTCGCTCACGTCGGAACTCGACCTCGTTCGCGCCCGCGCCGACCGCATCCCGGAGCCCCTGCGCGCGATCCTCACGCAGGACCGCCCCATCGACTTCCGCCCCGTCGTGCCAATAAATCCCGAGGCAGCCGCCACGCGGGAGCCGGTGCGGCACGTCTGGTTCCGCGCGATGTCGCCCCTCCCCGACGAACCGATCATCCATCAGGCCGTCGTCGCCTACGCCTCGGACTACGGCCTCCTGCCGACCGCTCTCTTCCCGCATGGCGTCGCCTTCCGCGACCGCCGCCTACAGATCGCGTCGCTCGACCACTCGCTCTGGCTGCACCGGCCGTTCCGCGCCGACGACTGGCTCCTGTACGCCATGGAGAGCCCCGCCGCTTCTGGCGCGCGCGGGTTCACGCGCGGCGCCCTCTTCACCCGTGACGGCACGCTCGTCGCGTCGGTGGCGCAGGAAGGGCTGATTCGCCTGCGCGACAGCGCTCGGGCGTAGGCCGCGTGTAACACCGCTCGGGCGTAGCCCGCGCACGGCGCCGCCCTCTGTCAAGTTGACACGTTTTCGCGCACGTTAATAGCGTACACCAGCCCCCACTGCTGAGGAGAACCATGCAAACCACGCGGTACTCACTCCGTTGGCTCGCGATGGCGGCCGCACTCGTCGCCACGGTGGGTTGCGCGGCCAAGGCCCCAGTACGCGTCGCGGCCATCGCGTCGCTCCCCGCCGAAATCACCGTGCGGGAATGGCCATACTGGGTTGACATTCCCATCCAGTCCACCAACCAGGATCGCGTCTGGCGCACCGTGATTGACGTCGTCGGTGAGCGCGCGGCCATCCGCATCATGGATCGCGAGGGCGGCTACCTGCAGACCGAATGGCGCTCGAGCGACGTGCGTTTCGGGCAATATCTCACCGAAGAGCGGATGACCATTCGCATCAAGACGAGCGAGGGTCGCATCCGCATGGGCATCGAGTCGCGTTACCGCGGCACCACGACGCTGACGTCCAGGCTGATCAACACGGCGGAGGCCGGTTGGACCGGCATTTACCGTGAACTTCAGCAGCGCCTGGAGAGTGGCTCATGATGCGTCGACTGCTGGGGCTCATCGTCGTCGCATCGGCCACGGCCGGCGCGCAGGTAGAGATGGGCGCGCCGGGCGCACGGATGGCCGCGCCGACCGGCGGACGCCCGACCTCCACCTACTTCACGCTCGGCACGGCGACGCCGACTGGCGCGCTGAAGGACGTTGGCAAGACCGGCTACGCGCTGGGCCTGAGCATTCAGCGCTCCTTCGGTCCGCACCATTTCATCGGCTGGCGTCTTGACCTGCCGCTGGCTGCCGGCGCCGAGAGCGCCGAAGCGACGACCGGCTGGACCTATCTCTCCCCGGGACTTGGCGTCGTCGTCTCCGGCCTGCGCGAGCGCTCCTACGTTCTCCCGTACGCGTTTGCCTCGCTGACCTATAACCGCGTCGGCTTCATGGATCTCGCGTCGGGCGACGAGATCAGCGACTCGGGCATGGGGCAGGCGTTTGGCGCCGGCGTCGAACTCCCGATCTCCAAGCGGAGCCGCATCGGCGTCGAACTGCGCACCGTGAACGCCGACCTCGACATGCTCAGCGCGAAGTACACGAGCTTGTCCATCTCGTTCATCAGCGGCGGCATCCGGCCGGGTCCGCGCTGATCACGCAGCGTCCTGGATGAACCGCGCGGCGCGTCTCGAACGAGGCGCGCCGCGCTGGCGTGTAGGCCCCGCGGGGCGGGGCGCCGCAGACCGCTACTCCCCCCGCTTCACCTCGTCCCACATCGCGTCGAGCACCGTGAGCCCCGCGGTGCGCACGTCCACGTCCCGCGTCTCGCACAGCTGCTCGATCGCCTCGAAGCGGCGCTGGAACTTGGCGTTCGCCTTGTCGAGCGCGAGCGCCGGGTGCACGCCGCACTTCCGGCAAAGGTTGACCACGGCGAAGAGCAGGTCGCCGAGTTCGTGCTCCAGCGCCTCGTGGCGCGGGTCGCCGCTGGGGACGCCGTGCGTCGGGAAGTCGTGCCCGTCGCGCGCGATCAGCTCGGCCACCTCGCCCAGCTCCTCGCGCACTTTCGCCGACGGCCCCTCGACATCGGGCCAATCAAAGCCGACCCCCGCCGCGCGCTCCTGCAGCCGATGCGCGCGATGCAGGCTCGGCAGCCCCTGCGGCAGCCCCTCCGCCAGCGACTTCCGCGTCCGCGACTTCATCTGCTCCCACGGCTCGCGCTTGGAGTCATCGGCCAGGGCGGGGGCGCGTCCACCGTCCACCGTCAACCGTCCACCGTCCGGGTACAGCCACGGATGCCTCTTCACCATCTTGTGCACCAACGACCCAGCCACGTCCTCGACCGTGAACGCGCCGCGCTCCTCGGCGATGATCGCGTGAAACAGCACCTGGAGCAGCACGTCGCCCAGCTCGCCGCACATCGCCGCGTCGTCACCGGCGAGCAGGGCGTCGTCGAGTTCGTGCATTTCCTCGTTCAGGTACGGCCGCAGCGAGGCGTGCGTCTGCGCCCGGTCCCAGGCGTCGCGCGTCCGCAGGTCGCGCATGATCGCCAGCGCGTCGTCCAGTCGCTTCTTTTCTTGCATCGCCCCCCTCACGGCCGCTAACTTTTTAGGCTGCAATGTCCACGGAATCTACTGCGACGCTGACCACGCGCGCCTGGGTTGACGTCGACCTCGGCGCGCTGGTGCGCAATGGGGCCGCGCTGCAACGCCACGCCGGGGTCCCGCTCGTGCCCATGGTGAAGGCCGACGCCTACGGCCTGGGCGCGGTCGCCTGCGCGCGCGCCCTTGAGCGGCTCGACCCAATGGGCTTTGGGGTCGCCACCGTGCCCGAGGCCGAGGAGTTGCGCGCGGCGGGGATCCGCCGCCCCGTCTTCGTCTTCTCTCCGCTCCTGCCGGCCGACTTCGGCGCCGCGCGGGTCGCGGCTGTGACACCGACCCTCGGGGATCCGGCCGCCATCACCGCCTGGATCGAGAGCGGCGGCGGGGCGTGGCACCTCGCCATCGAGACGGGCATGCACCGCGCCGGCCTCCGCTGGGACGAGATGGCCCACGTCGCCGACCTCGTGCGCAGGCTGCCGCCCGACGGTGCGTTCACCCACTTTCATTCCTCCGAGCGCAACGACGGATCGTGGGAACGGCAGGAGGAGCGTTTTCTCACCGCGCTCGCGGCCCTTCCGGCGCGACCGGCGTTGCTCCACGCGCAGAACAGCGGGGGGATCGTGCGCCGCGACGCGTCGCCGTGGTCGTTCATCCGCCCGGGGGTGTTTCTCTACGGCGTCGGGTCGGGCGACGGGGCGCAGCTGCTCCCCGAACCCGTGGCTCACGTGCGGGCGCGCATCCTCGAACTGCACGACCTGCAGGACGGCGACACCGTGAGCTATGGCGCGACGTGGCGAGCGGTGGGGCCGCGCCGTGTGGCGACGCTCGGCATCGGCTATGCCGACGGGTATCGCCGCTCGCTTGGCAACAAGGGGGCGGCCCTGCTGCACGGTGCGCGCACGTGCGTGGCCGGCGTGGTGACGATGGACATGACGATGATCGACGTGACCGACATCGCGTGTGCTGCCGGTGACATTGTCACGCTCTGCGGTCGCGACGGCGGCTCGCTGATCACCGTCGAAGACGTGGCCACCGCCGCCGACTTCATGTCGCCCTACGAAGTGCTCACCGGCCTGCGTCAGCGCCTCCCGCGCCTGTACCACGAGGCCGTGCCGTGAGCCGGCGAGCCTGCATCCTCGTGCTCGACGGCGTCGGCATCGGTGAAGCGGCCGACGCCGACGAGTACGGCGACGAGGGGTCGCACACGCTCGCCAACACGGCGCGCGTCGTGGGCGGCTTTGACCTGCCGAATCTCGAGCGTGCCGGATTGGGCAACCTCGCGCCCATCGCGGGGATGCAGACTGTGGCGTCAGCGACCGCCGCGCACGGCGTGCTCTGCCCGCAGTCCAAGGGCAAGGACAGCACCACGGGGCACTGGGAGATCGCCGGGGTACATCTGGAGAAGCCGTTCCCGACATATCCCGACGGCTTCCCGAGCGAGGTGCTCGCGGAGTTCTCGCGACTGACGGGACGCCCCTGCATCGGAAACGTCGTCGGCAGCGGCACGGCGATCATCGACCAGTTCGGCGCCGAGCACGAACGCACCGGTGCGTGGATTGTCTACACCTCGGCGGACTCGGTCTTCCAGGTTGCCGCCCACGAAGGGGTCGTGCCGCTCGAAGAGCTGCATGCCGCCTGTGCCCGTGCCCGTGACCTGCTCGTTCCGCCGCATAACGTGTCGCGCGTGATCGCGCGCCCGTTCATTGGGACCGAGGGGGCGTGGAAGCGCACGACGAACCGGCGCGATTTCTCCGTGGAATCACCCGACGAGACCCTGCTGGACGCGCTCGCCTCGGCGGGGATTGCCCGGATCGGGGTGGGGAAGGTGGACGACCTGTTCGCCCGCCGGGGGCTCGAGGGCGGGCACACCGCCTCCAACGCCGACGGGATCCGCCGGATCGGGGAATGGCTGGCCGGGGGCGATGGGTTCTGCTTCGCCAACCTTGTAGATTTCGACCAGGCGTTCGGGCACCGAAACGACGCTCCGGGGTTCTATGGAGCGTTGCGCGAGTTCGACGCCGCCCTTCCACACCTGACGCATGCCCTGCGCGAGGATGACCTGCTCTTCGTGACCGCCGACCACGGCAACGATCCGACGACCCCGTCCACCGACCACTCCCGGGAGAATGTCCCCGTGCTGGTGTTCGGCCCGCGGGTGCGTCCGGTGGCGCTTGGCCGTCGGGACACGTTCTCGGACCTGGGCGCCTCGGTCGCGCACTGGCTCGGCCTGCCGTTCCGCGGGCGGGGTACCTCGTTCCTGCCGGGTCTCCTCGCGTGATGGCCGACGCCACTACCCTCGCCGCGTTGCGCGCGGCCGCATTTGAGGCGATGGAGCGTGCGTACGCCCCGTACTCGCACTTTCCGGTGGGGGCGGCGCTGCTCACCCCAGATGGCGCGATCATCAGCGGCTGCAACGTAGAGAACTCGTCGTATCCCGCCGGCACCTGCGCGGAGCGCGCGGCCATCGGGGCCGCGGTGGCGGCTGGCCACCGCGAGTTCACGCACGTCGTCGTGGCCACCAATGCCGACCGGCCGACGCCCCCGTGCGGCATCTGCCGGCAGGTGCTGCAGGAGTTCGCGCCGCAGTGCCGCGTCACGAGCATCACCCGTGGCGGCGCCGTCGCCGAGTGGTCGCTGTCCGAGCTGCTTCCCAATCCGTTCACGCCGTCTTCCCTGCGCCGCGAATGATGTCATCTCCAGTTCGTCGCGCCCTGCGCGTGAGCGTTGCCGCCTTCGCCGCCGCGGCGCTGGGAGCCTGTGCCGAGCAGTTGGATGCGGGCAGTGCCTGCCCAACGCTCTGCCCGGGGCTCTCCGTCCCCATCGTCGACACGACGATCTCGCCGGTGCTCGCGTTCGACACGACGCTGTCGGGCTTCCCGTCGATCGGCACGGAGGAGGGCATTCCGCTAGCCGCGCGCGGCGACACCCTCGATGTGCGCGCGGTCCTGCGCTTCGACACGCTGCTCGCCACCTTCACGCCGCCCAACGACACGGCGCGGCCCGTGACGCGTGCCGACAGCGCCGTGCTGCGGATGCGCTTCAACCTGACGCAAAGCCGTCTCCCGGCGTGGGTGCGCTTCGAGCTCTACGACGTGGACACCATCGCCGACGATCTGGTGCCGGCCGCGGTGCTCGCGCAGTTCCGGGCGGGACGACTCGTGGCGCAGCGCACGCTCACCCGCGCCGAGATCACCGATTCGCTGCGCTTTGCCCTGCCCAGCGCGTGGCTGCTGCAGAAGATTCAGAGCGGCGCGCGGGTGCGATTCGGCCTGCGCCTCGTGGGCGCCAGCTCCGTGTCGCTTCGCCTCCACACGCTCGAGACGGGGCTGCCGGCGGACCTCCGCTACTACGTGTCCCCTGACACAGCGGTGAAGCAGGTGGTGGCGGCGCTGCAATCGGGCACGCCGCTCGAACCGGCGTCACTGGCCCCCGACTTCCGCGACTACGCCGTTGTGGCCCGCAACGCGCTGCCTTCGGCTGGGGCGCTCGCGATGGCCGCGGGCGGCGTGCCGGCGCGGCGCTCGTACCTGCGATTCAACATCCCCTCGTGGCTGCTGGACTCCGCGACGATCGTGCGCGCCACCCTCGAGCTGACGCAGATGCCCTCGCGCGGCTACGACGACCGCGACACGGTGACGGTCATCGGCCAGGCGCTGGCGGCCACACCGCGCATCACCGACCTCTTCCGGGCCTCGCAGGTGCTCGTTCCCCCGGGGTTGTTCGTCACCGACTCGATTCGCGCCGCGCCGGCCGACAGCGGCCGGCGCACGCTCGAGGTCAACGGCTTGCTGCGCGTATGGAAGTCGGCGCCGGATACGGCCCTGACCTCGCCGCAGCGCGCGATCGTCCTCGTTCAGCGCGAAGAAGGGCTGCACGGCGCCGAACTGCGCTTCTTCAACTCGCGCGCGCCGGCGTCGGTGCGTCCGCGGCTGCGGGTCAGCTATATGCCGCGCGTCAACTTCGGGGTGCCCTGATGCGCCGCCTTCTTCTCTCGCTGCTGCTGGGTGCCGCGGTCACGGCGCCGCTCGCCGCGCAGGGCGCGCTGAGCCTGCAGGGCTTTGGCTATCCCACCGGCCAGCTGAGCACGCGCGCGGCCGCCACTGCCGGGGCGTTCGCCGAAACGGACGCGGGTTCGCCCATCAACCCCGCGGCGCTTCCCGGCGCCGGGCGCTCAATCTTCGCCTTCCAGGTGGACCCGGAGTATCGCCGCGTGACCGTCGGCGGGCGTGACGTGAACACCAAGACAGCTCGCTTCCCGGTCGTCTCGGTCGGGACGCGGACTGGCGCGCGCGGCTTCCTCGGGATCTCGTTCTCGTCGGTGCTCGACCGGACGTGGGACGCGTCGTTTCGAGATACCGTCGTCGTCAGCGGGGCCAACGTGGGGTCCCGCGTCTCCACGCAGGTGCGCGGCGCGATGAACGATGCGCGCGTGGCCTACGCGTGGACGTTTAGCGAGCGCCTTCAGGCTGGTGTGGCGTTCCACGCCTACTCGGGCGCCAATCGAATGAACCTCTCGCGCACGTTCGACGACACGACCACGTACGGCGCGCTCGTTCAGAACATGACGTTGTCGTACGCCGGCTCGTCGCTTTCGGCAGGGCTGGTGTCGCGCCCCGTGACGCACCTCTACGTTGCGGCGTCGCTCAAGCTTGGCGGCGCGATGAAGACGCGGTACGCCGACTCCGTTGCGACGCACGGCAACGCCCCGCACCGGTTCGGCCTGTCGGTCACCTACGACGGCATCCCGGGCTCGCAGCTGACCGCGCGCTTCAGCAAGGAGACGTGGTCGCGGATGCAGTCGCTCGGCTCGTCGCAGCTCGACGCGCGCGACGCGACCGACATCTCGGTCGGCGCCGAACTCGCCGGCCCGCGGTTCCGCTCCACCACGACCCTCGTGCGGCTCGGCGGCCGCACACGCGGACTGCCGTTCGCCTACTTGGGCGACGCGGTTCGAGAGAACACGCTCGCCATCGGCGGCGGCGCGACCTTCGCCCGCGGCTGGGCGACGCTCGATGTGAGCCTCCAGCGCAACGACCGGTCCGGCGGGGGCCTGAAGGAGCTGGGCAATATCCTGAGCGTCGGCCTTACCGTCCGGCCGTAACGCCATGGCGCCGGCCGGTGCGGAGCTCCCCCCGCTCGTCCTCGTGGCCGATGATGTCGAGGCGAACGTCGAGCTGCTCGCCGACCAGCTGGCCGCGCTCGGCGTGCGCACCGTCTCTGCCACCGACGGACCCGGCGCCCTCGCTGCCTGCTTCGAGCACCAGCCCGACCTCTGCATCCTCGACGTCTCGATGCCTGCCGGCGACCTCGGCGTGGACGATCGCGACGCGGGCTTCGAAGTCTGCCGCCGCCTGAAGAAGGACGCGCGCACCGCGCGCATCCCGGTCATCTTCGTCACCGCGCTCAACGACACCGCCGACCGCGTGAAGGCCATCGAGGCGGGCGGCGACGACTTCCTGCTCAAGCCGCACAACCGCCTGGTCCTCGGCGCGCGCGTGCGCTCCCTGCTCAAGCTCAAGAGCGCGACTGACGCGCTCGAGCAGAGCTATCGCACCCTGCGCGAACTGGCCAAGGTGCGCGACGACCTGATGCGCATGATCGTGCACGACCTCAAGACGCCGCTGACGAGCGTGCTCGCCACGCTGGAGATGCTGCGCGAGGGCGACTACGGGCCGATGACCGAGACGCAGTACAAGGCGATTTCGGAAGCGGAAGGGAAGGCGGAGGATCTGCTCGGACTCATCCAGGACCTGCTGGAGGTGTCGCGCGTGGAGGAGACGCGCATCGCCATCTCGCCGGAGCCCATCGCGCCGGCCGCGTTCCTCTCAGAACTCAACATCGACTGGACGCCGCGGTTCAGCGCCGAAGGGGCGACGATGGCCTACGAGGCGTCGGACGAAGCCCCGGTCTTCAACGCCGACAAGGCGCTGCTCCGCCGCGTCTTCGCCAACCTCGTGCAGAACGCGCTCTCGCACTCGGCCACCGCCGTGCACGTGGCCCTCGCCGCCGTGCGCGATCCGCAGGGGATCCTGTTCACGGTCACTGACAACGGACCGGGCATCCCGGCCGAGTTTCAGGAAGTGATCTTCCGCAAGTTCGAGCAGGTGCGCTCGCCCAACGCGCCCAAGACGCGCAGCTCCGGTCTCGGTCTCGCGTTCTGTCGCCTCGCTGTGGAAGCCCACGGCGGCCGCATCTGGGTGCGGTCGAAAGAGGCGGAGGGGAGCACGTTCTATATTCAACTCCCTGTCGAACCTAAGGCGGAGTGACGGTGGACGGTGGACGGTGGACGGTGGACGGTGGACGGTGGATCGTGGCCGCTCCCGCCTTAATCGCCAATCGCAGTCCTGAATCGCAATCCTGAATCGGAATCCTAGGTCCAAGTCCTCAATCGTCGCCTGATGCCAAGCGTTTTCATCGAAACCTACGGCTGCCAAATGAACGTCAGCGATTCCGAGCTCATGCTCGGGAAGCTGGCCGCCGAAGGTTATGAAGCGGTGGACGCTCCCGAGGGCGCCGACGTCGTGCTGTTGAACACCTGCGCGATCCGCGAGCACGCCGAGACGCGCGTGATCGGCCGGCTCACGGAACTGCGGCGCTTTCTCAAGCCGGACGCAGTGCTCGGCGTGACCGGCTGCATGGCCCAGCGCCTCGGGCCGCGCCTGCTGGAGACCGATTCGCGCGTCTCGCTGGTCATCGGCCCCGACGGCTATCGCGCCTTGCCGGCGCTGATTGAAGGAGCGCGCAAGGGCGAGCGGATGATCGCCACCGACTTCGACCTCGAGGAGCACTACGAGGATGTGCAGGCCAGTCGGTTCGACGGAGTGAAGGCATGGATCCCCGTCCAGCGCGGCTGCGACTACCGGTGCACGTACTGCATCGTGCCGTTCACGCGCGGCAGTGAGCGCAGCCGCCAGCTCGAAGACGTCGTGCGCGAGACGGAGCGCGTGGTTGCCGAAGGACTCACCGAGGTCGTCCTGCTCGGCCAGACGGTGAATTCGTATCACGACGGCGCCCGCGACTTCGCCGATCTCTTGCGCGCGGTCGGTTCGGTGCCCGGTCTGCGCCGCCTGCGGTTTACCAGCCCGCACCCCAACGACTTCTCCGATCGCGTGATTGCCGCGATGGCCGAGGTCGGGACTGTCTGCGAGCACGTCCACCTGCCGATGCAAAGCGGGAGCAGTCGCACGCTCAAGCGGATGTTGCGTCGCTACACGCGCGAGGAGTTCCTTGAGTGCGTGGCGCGCCTGCGCGCGGCGATGCCCGGGCTTGGCCTCACGACGGACATCATCGTCGGCTTCCCCGGCGAGACCGACGAGGATTTCCACGAGACGCTGAGCGCCGTGCGCGAGATTCAGTTCGACGACGCGTTCATGTTCAAGTTCTCGGCGCGCGAGGGGACGCCGGCGACTCGACTGCCGGCCGAGATGACCGTGCCCGACGACGTCGTGGACGCGCGGTTCAATGAACTGCTTGCCACGGTGCGGGGCATCGCCCGCGACCGCAACTTCCGCCGCGTGGGTGAGCGGTGTGAAGTGCTCGTGGAGAAGGAGGCCCGCAAGGGCGAGCTGATGCAATGCCGTTCGCGGGACTTCAAGACGGTGCTGATCCCGGGCGAGAAGGCGCTGATCGGGAAGTACTTCACGGTCGAACTCACCGGCACGACCGGTTCGACGTTCACCGGGCAGGTGGTGCGTGAGCGCGCGCCGCTGCCGACGACGGGGTAGCGACCGCGTCGAAATGATGTCGCCGGCAATGCAGTGATGCCGGCACGGCTCGGCGACGGTGCCATGATGCGCACCACCGCTTCGAGCCACTCATTCCACTCATCGCCTGGGCTTTCGCGGCGTACGCCGCGGGGCTGATCGCCGGCCTTTCCTCCGACAGCACGGCGAGCGCCGCCGCGCTCGGGGGGCTCGCGTCGCTCGGCGCGGTGGCGGCGTTGCTCGCCCGGCGCCCGACGCCCGGTGCGATCCTGCTCATCCTCGCCGTCGGACTCGGCGTTGGCGCCGAGGCCGCGCGGGTGGATCGCGAGTGCATGGCTCGCGAGCGGATGCCGTTTCGCTGCCGCCAGCGTTACGAGCCGCCGCCGGCGCTCGCGCCGTGGCGGGAGCGCGCGGGCGCCGCGATCGACCGCTACTTCCTGCGCGACACCGGGTTGGTGCGCGCCCTGCTCATTGCCGACACCCGCGGGCTCGATCCGGAGATGCGCGACCGATACGCCGACGCGGGCATCGTGCATATGCTCTCGATCTCGGGGTTGCACGTCGCAATCGTCTCAGGCGCGATGCTGATGCTGCTGCAGGCGGTGCGCGTGCCGGCCGCGGCGGCGCGCTGGACCGGATTAGCGCTGGTAGCTCTCTACGTGTTGGTGATTGGCGCGCCACCGCCCGCCGTGCGCAGTGCGGTGATGGTCGGCGCACAGGTCGTCTCCATGGCGCTGCAGCGCAACACATCGCCGTGGGCCGCGCTCGCCTGGGGAGGCGGCATCCCACTTCTGTACCAGCCGCGCACCGCGGTGGACCTCGGTTGGCAGCTCTCGGTGAGCGGCTTCGCCGCGCTCATCGCGGGGCGGCGTCTGGCGGAGCGCCTCGCCCCCGATTGGCTCGATGGATGGCGACGCAAGCTGGCGAGCGAACTCATCGTCAGCGTCGTCGCCTCGTTCGCCACGGCGCCGCTCGTTGCGTGGCATTTCGGGCGCGTCTCGCTGATCGCGCCGTTTGCCAACCTCGCCGCCGGTCCGATCGTCGCGGTGATGCAACCCACGCTCTTCCTGGGACTGGCGCTGTCCTGGTGGCCGGCGGCCGCCACGCTGGTGGGCGACGCGTCGATTCCGATGCTCCGGGCGTTCGATGCGGTGGCGTGGGCCGGGGCGTCGGTGCCGTGGGCCACGCTGCACGCCGCGCCCTCGCGCGTGACCGCCGTTGCGCTCGGCGTGGCGTGCGTAGCGGTGCTCGCGGCTTGTGTGCGGCACTTCTGGGAGCGCTCCGCGCTGATGGCGCTGGCCGCCGTGAGCGTGGCGGCGCTCACACCGACGCCGGGTTCCGGCGCGCTGGAAGTCCATATGATCGACGTGGGGCAGGGGGATGCCGTCGCCGTGCGCACGCCACGCGGACGCTGGCTCCTGTTCGACGCCGGCAAGGGGGACGAACGCCGCGACATGGGGCGATTCACGGTCGTCCCGTACCTGCGGGCGCGGGGCGGGCCACTCGTGCTCTTCGCGCTGTCGCATCCGCACGCCGATCACGTGGGCGGGGCGGTATCCGTGCTCAAGGCGATGCGTCCCCCCGCCTACCTCGACGCCGCGTTCGCGGGCAGCAGTCCGCCCTATCGGCGTTCGCTCGTCGAGGCCACGCGCGTTGGCGCGGTCTGGCGACGGGCGCGCGCCGGCGAGGTGCTCGACGTGGACGGTGTGCGCCTTCGCATCCTGGCCCCCGATTCCGCGTGGATGGTGGGGCTGAAAGACCCCAATCTCTCCAGCGTCGTCGTGCGCCTCGAGTACGGCATCTCCACGATGCTGCTCACCGGCGACGCCGAGCGGCCGGAAGAGGACTGGCTGTTGGCGCGCACCCCCGAGCTCCTGCGCGCCGACCTGCTGAAGGTGGCCCACCACGGGAGCGGCACCAGCACGTCGGAGGCGTGGCTCACCGCGGTGCGGCCCCGCGCCGCGCTCGTCTCCGTGGCCGCCCGGAACTTCTACGGCCATCCGGATCCGGCCGTGATGCGGCGGCTGGTCGCGTCGGGCGCGAGCGTGCTTCGAACCGACCAGCTGGGGCACATCGTGGCGCGGACTGACGGCACCGGGTGGACCCTGGAGGCGGCTGGTGTGCGCTGGCGCCTGCACTGAGCTTGCGCTCGTGGCAGCAGGCCTGATCGAGCACCGTCGGCCAGAAGCGCGCGATGCGCTGGCAAACATGCGTGGCACCGGCGACTTTTAGGCAGCACTCCACGCGCTGAGGCCCTGCCGTGCCCCACACTTCGATGCTGAATCACTCCGACACTTCGATCGTCACGATCGACCGCTTCATCATCGAGCAGGAAGCCAAGTTCCCCGAGGCCACGGGCGAGCTGTCGGGCATCCTGTACGATCTGGCGGTGGCCGCCAAGATGATCAGCAGCAAGGTGCGACGCGCGGGGCTCATCGACATCCTCGGCGCGGCCGGCTCGGAGAACGTGCAGGGCGAGAATCAGCAGAAGCTCGATATCATCGCCAATGCGATCATCACCAAGGCGATGGATCACGGCGGCCGGCTCTGCGCGATGGCCTCGGAGGAAGAGGAGGGGATCATCCCCATCCCGCCGCAGTTCAAGTGCGGCAAGTACGTGCTGCTGTTTGATCCGCTCGACGGCTCGTCGAACATTGACGTCAATGTGCCGGTGGGCACGATCTTCTCCGTGCTGCGGCGGGTGACGGCGGGGACGGGGCAGGGGAGCAAGGAAGACATGCTGCAGCCGGGGCTCGCGCAGGTGGCGGCCGGCTACGTCATCTACGGGTCGAGCACGATGATGGTGTACTCGGCCGGCCACGGGGCGCATGGCTTCACGCTCGACCCATCCATCGGCGAGTTCCTGCTGTCGCACCCGAACATTCGCATTCCTGCGGTCGGCAAATACCTCTCGGTCAACGACTCCTACGAACGGGACTGGAGCGAGCCGGTGAAAGCGCTGATTTT
>Ga0194127_10002250_pt1 | contig 26743 bp, 21 predicted proteins | sample TA2KigC100mmetaG_FD_148624 | JGI IMG/M metagenome (GOLD analysis project Ga0194127, IMG submission 148624) | Freshwater microbial communities from Lake Tanganyika, Tanzania - TA2015036 Kigoma Deep Cast 100m | ecosystem: Environmental > Aquatic > Freshwater > Lake | place: Tanzania: Lake...
ATGCTGATCACGAGCGGCGTCCTCCTGCGCCCGTCGACGTTCGACGAGCGTTCTGGTTTTCATCAACCAGGAGTGTACGCCGCTCTCCTTTCACCCTCGCTCATACACACTCTATGCCGCAGGACCCCGGAGCCTCGTCGTCTCGGTGCGAACGAGTGAGACGAGCGATTCGACCGGGCGCAGCGACCAGCTCATGGCAGCCGGCCGAGAGGCCATGACGACCGGCGACTTCGACGCGGCGATCCGCGTCTTCACGAAGGTCGTGTCCCTTCCGGAGAACGCGAACTCCATCGATGCGAAGGAGCTTCTGGGCGTGGCGCGCGAGCGTCGCGGCCAGCTCGCGCATGCGAAGGCCGAGTACGAGGAGTACCTGCGCTGGTACCCTGGCAGCGTTGGCGCCGCGCGCGTCCGGCAACGGCTCGACGCACTGCTCACCGCGAGCGCGAAGCCGCCCGAGAGACCCGGAGCCCGGCGCGGCGCCGTGACCAAGCCGACGGATCTCGAGATCTTCGGGAGCGCATCCACGCAGTACCGCCGGGAGAGCCTGGATGGCGGCGCGGCGGAAAGCCTCGTCAGCGACTCGTCGCTCTACTCCGACCTCAGCGTCTCGACCCGCGCCCGGAGCGAGAAGTACCTGTGGCGCGGCCTGGCGTCGGGCTCCTACCGCTTCGACTTCGTCGAGGGCATGGACCAGAACGAGACGCGCGTCAGCGCCTTCTTCCTGGACGTCGCCCAGCGCTCGGGTCCGTACTCGGCGACGTTCGGGCGACAGCCGGGCAATACCGCCGGAGTCTCGAGCCGCTTCGACGGTGTGCGGCTGAGTCGCCGTCTGGCGGAGCAGTGGCGGGTGACGGTTCGGGGCGGCTTTCCGGTCGAGATCAGCGACTCCGATCGGGTCGAGACGGGGCGCCAGCTGTACGGAATCAGCATCGATGGCGAGGATCTCGGCGGTCGAGTCGACGCGCAGCTCTTCGCGATCCAGCAGCAGGCCGATGGAATGCTCGACCGCAACGGCGTCGGCACGGAGCTACGCTACGCGGACGACCACCTGTTCATGGCGAGCTACGCGGACTACGACTTGTACTTCGGCGATCTCAACACCGCGCTGCTCAGCGCCAACTGGCAGATCCGGCCCGGGACCAGCGCGACGCTCTTCGTCGATTACCGCAACAGCCCCATCCTCACCAGCTGGAACGCGATCCAGGGCCAGGGAGTCGATCGCTTGGAGGACCTGAGCGATCTGTACTCGGACAGCGAGATCAAGCAGCTCGCGCAGGACCGCACGCCGCGCTCCACGCTGGTCAGCCTCGGCGGCTCACAGCAGCTGAGCGATCGCGTGCAGCTGGCGATCGACATCTCGGCCTCGCACCTCTCGGACACGCCGGCGTCGGGCGGCATCGATGCGATGCCGAGCACGGGCTGGGAGTTCTCCTATTACCCGCAGCTCGTCGTCTCTGGCTTGTTCGCGAGCGGCGACGTCGGCACCATCGGCGTGCGCTACTTCGACGGGAGCATTTCCGACACCTGGTCGCTGATCGTGAACGAGCGGTACCCCGTGACCTCTCGCCTTCGCGTCCTGCCGCGCCTGCGCGTCGATTGGCGGACCAACCGCGGGCGCGACGAGTTCCTTCCCGATCCGGACGACACCGACGAGGATCCGATCGGCGCTGCGCAGGCTGCCCGCGCGAGAAACGGCTCCTTCACGGTTCGGCCCTATCTCGGTCTCGAGTGGCGAGTCTGGAAGGTGACCCTCTTCGGCGACGTTGGAATGGAGTGGACCACCGGCTCGTTCGACGCCGGCGGCGAGGACGAGTACGTGTACGCGGTCTCGGGCGGGCTGCGATATGACTTCTGACTCGCCGTTCGTGCTCGCCCTGCTCTACCTGATTCCGCTCGCGCTCGCGTTCGGTGGATACGAAGCATCCCGGCGGCGGACCGAGCGACGAGGGCTCGAGACACTCGGCGCGGCGATCGCCGCAAATCTGACCGAGCCCGCTTCCCTGCACCCGGTGATCAATCCCAATCGCTGTCTCGGCTGCGGCTCGTGCGTCAAGGCCTGTCCGGAAGGGGACGTCCTGGGCCTGATTCGCGGCAAGGCCGCGCTGGTGAATCCTACGCACTGCATCGGCCACGGCGCCTGCGAGACGGCCTGCCCGTTCGACGCGATCACCCTGGTTCTCGGAACCGAGAAGCGGGGCGTGGAGATCCCGCGCATCGGTCCCGACTTCCAGACGGCGGTTCCGGGGATCTTCGTCGCCGGCGAGCTCGGCGGCATGGGGCTGGTCCGCAATGCCGTCGAGCAGGGGCGACAGGTGATCGAGTCGGTCGTCGCCACGCTCGGCGAGATCGGCCGGACCGATGCACTCGACGTGCTGATCGTCGGCGCCGGACCCGCGGGCCTGTCGGCATCGCTCGCCGCGAAGCAGAAGCGGCTCCGCTTCACCACGCTCGAGCAGGAGTCACTCGGAGGGACCGTCGCACACTACCCGCGGGGAAAGATCGTGATGACGTCCGCTTGCACGCTGCCGCTCTTCGGAACGATTCCGAGCGGGGAGATCAGCAAGGAGTCGCTGCTCGAGCTCTTTACCGAGGTCGTGCGCCGGAACGCGCTAGAGATCCGCTACCAGGAGCGAGTGGAGTCGGTCTCGATCTCGCCCGCTGGCTTCGAGGTGAAGACCTCGCGCGCCAGTCACACGGCTCGTTCGCTCGTTCTCGCGATCGGGCGCCGCGGAACACCGGCAAAGCTCGGCGTGCCCGGAGAGGAGCTGCCGCACGTGGTCTACCGCCTGGTCGACCCCGAGCAATACCGCGGCCGCAGCGTTCTCGTAGTCGGTGGCGGAGACAGCGCGCTCGAGGCGGCGCTGGGCCTGGCGGCGGAGCCAGGCACGCGCGTCGTGCTCTCCTATCGCGGAGATGCGTTCTCGCGCGCCAAGCCCGCAAATCGCGCCCGGATCGAGGCCGCGGAGGCCGAAGGCAGGCTGCAATTGCGACTCGGCTCGGCGCCCGTCGAACTCCGGCCCGGCGTCGCGCTCGTGCGGACGGGCGACGCGATCGAGCCGATCGAGTGCGACGCGGTGATCGTCTGTGCCGGAGGGCTGCTGCCCGGACCCTTCCTGCGCGCGATGGGAATCGAGACCGAGACGGTTCATGGCACGCCGATCCATTAGGAATCGGACCGCGGCGCTCGCGCTCGCGCTTGCGACGATCGCGGCGATCGCGAACGCGGATCCCGCGGACGACGCCCGCGCCGCAGCGCGAGTACGCGACTTCGCTCGGGCAGCGTCCCTCTGGACGAAACTCGCCGAAGCGGGGGATCCCGAGGCGCAGTACCAGCTCGGCTCGCTCTACCGCTCGGGACGCGGCGTGTCTCAGGATGCAGCGCAGGCGTTTCGCTGGTGGCTCGCTTCGGCCCAGGCCGGCGACGCCCGCTCCCAGTTCTGCGTGGCCGGGCTGTACCGCGACGGCTGGGGCGTTCAGCGCGACCGGAAAGAGGCTCTGCGCTGGTTTCGCGCAGCGGCGGAGCGGGGACACGTCGGCGCGAGAGAAAAGCTCGCCGAGCTCGAAGCCGCGCCTGCCGAGATCCACCGCGATCAGACGCCACCCGCCCGCGCCGCTCTGCAGCCCCGGTCGAGACCGCGCGCCGCGCCTTCGAGCGTTCCCGCCGCGCAGCGTGAAGCCGAATCGGCCGCCTGGCTGGCGAGGGCAGAGGGGAGTGAGGACTCGCTCGCAGCGGCTGCGCGCAGGGGCGAGGCGAGCGTCGCGCGCGGGCTGATCGCGCGCGACACGCCACTCGAGTCCCGCGACGACGCCGGAGACACCCCCCTGCTCGCCGCCGCACGTTACGGCCATGCCGAGATCGTCGCCTACCTCGCCGCGGCGCATGCGAACGTGGATGCGCGAGCGAACGACGGCCGCAGCGCGCTCTCACTCGCGGCCGCGGAGGGGCACGAGGCCGCCGTGAGTGCGCTGCTCGAACACGGTGCCGACGCGAACGCGACAGACACCGAGCGGCGCACGCCGCTCGCGTGGGCCGCGAGTCACGGCTCGGTCTCGACCGTGCGCCTGCTGATCGGCGCCGGCGCGAGAGTCGACGCTCCTGACCAGGACGGAGCCACGCCGCTGCTTCACGCGACCCGGGCTGGCCGCAGCGACGCCGCGCGGCAGCTTCTCGAGTCCGGCGCGAATCCGGCCGCGCAGGCCAAGGACCACGAGCCGGCGCTCTGCCTGGCGCTCCGCTCCTCGAGCTCGGAGATCGCCGTCGCGCTCCTCGACCGCGGCGCTTCGGCCGAGACCCGCTGCGCGGATGGCTCGCCGGTTCTCGCGCGAGCCGCCGCATCTGGCGACGCCGTCGCCGTGCGCGAGCTGCTGTCGCGGGGTGCATCCGCAGATTCGACCAATCCCCTCGGCAACACGGCGCTGATGCTCGCCGCAGGCCAGGGACACGTCGCGGCGGTGGAGCTGCTTCTCGAAGCGGGCGCGGACCCCGACGCGCGAGGCCAGCGTCGGATGACCGCGCTGATGCTCGCGGCGGCTTCGGGACAGCGGGCGGTCGTGGACCTGCTGGTGCAGCGCGACGTGCGCGTCGCGGCGAAGAACGAGGCCGGACTCACGGCCGCGGAGCTGGCCCGGCAGGCCGGTCACCTCGAGGTCGCGAAGCACCTGGACGACGAGGCCGAGAAGCGGGGAAGCCTGCTCGGCGTCTTCTGACCGGGATTCGGCTCAGCGCACGATCCGCACGTCGCGCCAGGACTGCTCGCCGTGGCAGCGCTCGCAGCTCGAGCCGAACGAACCGCGATGCGGGTCTTCGTCCTCGTGACAAGCCCCGCAGGAGCTCGCGAGCTTGGGGGCATCCGCGACCGGCTCGACGTGGCAGCTGTCGCAACCCAGGTCGGTGTGCGCGCCGCGGAGCGGGAACTCGGTCTGCGTCTCGTGGTCGAACTTCCAGATCTTCCAGCCGTTCGGCGTGTGGCAGAGCTCGCAGCGGGGTCCGAGGCGGCTCTCGTGGGTGTCCTGCCTCTCGTGACAAGCGGCGCAGGCCTGCTTCGTGTCTCGATACGCGGGAGTCGAGTGGCACTCCTCGCAGGCCACCACCGCGTGCAGCCCGAGCAGCGGGAAGCGCGCCAGGTCGTGCTCGAAGCGGACCGCCTGCTTCCAGCCGACTTCGCCGTGGCAGCGGCGGCAGTCGCTTCCGAGCTGCGTCCGGTGCACGTCGTCGCTGGCGTGACACGACGCGCAGCTGGTGCCGAGCTTCTGCTCGTGGACCGGCTTCGTGTGGCACGACTCGCAGCTCACTTCGCGATGTGCGCCGCGAAGCGGGAACTCCGTGCGCCGATCGTGGTCGAAATTCGCGGGCTTCCAGGCCGAAGTTCCGTGACAGCTCTCGCAGTCGGCGGGATTTCGCCCCTCGTGGACGTCGTCCCCGCGATGACACGAGAGGCAGTCCATCGCCAGCTTCTGGTCGAGCGATCCGCCCGGGTGGCAGGCGTCGCAGCTCGCAGACGCGTGCTTTCCGGTGAGCGGGAAGCGCGTCTTCCGGGCGTGATCGAAGCTCTTCGTCTTCCAGCGGCTGCTCGTGTGGCAGCTCGCGCAGTCGCGGCCGAAGCGCCCGCGATGAACGTCGTTCAGCTGATGGCAGCTCGCGCAGTCCCGGGGCGTGCCCTCGTAGCGCTCGCCCGCGTGACAGAGCGCACAGGCGACCTCGGAGTGTCGGCCCTCGAGGGGGAACTTGGTGTCGGCGTGATTGAAGCGCGCCTCGCGCCAGCGCTGCTCGCCGTGACAGCCGGCGCAGTCGCGGCCGAGCTTGCCGGCGTGGGGGTCGTCGGAGGCGTGACACCCCGCGCAGTCCGCCGGCGCGTCGCGGCGGTTCGCGCCCGACTCGTGGCAGCTCTCGCAGGCGATGCGCTCGTGGGCGCCGCGCAGCGGGTAGTCCGTCGAATCGTGCGGGAAGGAGCTCGGGTCGAGTCCGACGATGTCGGCGTCGCGTCCCTTGTGCTCGGGGTGGCAGACGCGGCACTGCGCCGCACCCACCGCTGGCGCCCGGCCGTGGAAGCCGGTCTTGGCGCGAACGTCCGCCGCGATCGCCTGGTGGTCGTGGCAGCCGAGGCAGAGCGAATCCTGCTCCGCTCGCTTGAAGGCGGTGTGGCACTTCGAGCAGTCGGACTCGAGGTCCGCGTGCGCCTTCGCGACCGGGCCCGGCATGACGAGCCGCTCGAACGTCTGCGCCCGAGCGGCTGCCGCGGCGAGCCAGAGACCCAGCGCGAAAACTGCGGTGACCCGCAGGAGCCGCACTCAGTACAGGTGGACGGCGACGACGTGGATCGCCGCCGCGAGGAAGAGGATTGCGGCGAGGGGAACGTGAAACGCGTGCCAGAGCGCGAAGACGGACTCGTAGAAGCCGAACTCCGCGACACGCCGCACCAGGGCGAGGTGGGCGCGAAGCGCACGGGAGATCGCTTCGGGGCCCGCCGGGAGCGAGGCCGCAGGGGCAGCGCGAAGCAGCGCCCTCGCACGGGCTTGAGCCGACCGGGTTCGACGCGCAAGGTCGAGCGCGCGCTTTGCTCCGGCCAGCACGCCGGCTTGCGGCGCGAGCGCGATGCGCTCGAAGTCGCGGACGCAAGCTTCTACGCCGGGCAGGCTTCGCAGCGCAGCGTGCAGCGCGCTGCGGCTCTCGTCGGCGCGTCCAGTCACGCCGCGAAGCGTCTCGCGCTGGCCGAACAGGCCCAGATGCACGCGCGAGTACGCAAAGCGCCCGATGAAGCCGCTGCCCGCAACGATCAGCATCGCCGCGAGCGCGACGGCGGCGTTCATCGAGTGGACCTCGAAGTTGGCGTGAAACAGGATCAGCGCCGGGCCGACCACGCCGAGCATCATGTGGATCTGGAACCAGTTTCGAAGCGCGCCCCAGGACCCGAGCGCCCGAACGCGCTTGCGCAGCGAGTAGAGCAGCAGAGACGCGAGCGCGACGAGCCCGATTACGCCGAGCGCGTAGCCCCCTCCGGATTCTGGAGTCAGGTACATCTCGTCGCGAACCCGGTACCCGAGCAGCAGCAGGGCAGCACAGATCGCCGTGACCGCTCGAAACAGCGGCTCGCGCTCAGGCGCCGCTTGCAGGCGCAGCTTGGACGTAGAGGCTCGAGTGGCGGGAACGGTCGTCATTGCGTCTCGTGCGCGAAGGCGCGCCCAACGCAGCGTATCGTTCGATCGGCCTCCGGCCTTGTGAGGCCGGTCACGCCGGGCCGTTCAGTCCGCCAGTGTCTCCTCGTACAGGCGGCGGATCTCGGCGATGCGCTCGTCGAGCGTCTCGCGCGTCCACCCGCGCGTCGGAATCGGCGGGTGCACGACGACCTCGATCCGGGTGGGTCGGATCACGAGCCCGTGCTTGGGCAGCGCGTCGAGCGCGTTCTTGATCACGATCGGCACGATCGGCACGCGCGCCTGCATGGCCATGTGGAAGGCGCCCTTCTTGAAGCGCGCGAGCCGCGGCGTCGGCGTGCGCGTGCCCTCGGGCGCGATCGCGAGCGACGTGCCCCGGCGCAGCGCGTCGACGGCGGGCTGGAGCGCGCGGATCGCCGAGCTGGAGTCCGCGCGGTCGATGAAGACCGTGCCGGTGAGGCTCGCGAACGTGCCCAGGAACGGCACGCGCCGCAGCTCCTGCTTCGCCACGCCCACGAAGTCGCGGCGCAGGAGCTTGCAGAGCAGGAGCACGTCGAGCGCACTCTGGTGGTTGAAGATGAAGACCGCCGGTCGGTCCGACCAGAGGTGCTGCTCGCCGTCGACGGCGAGCTCGATCCCGGCGAGCGCGGTGCCCAGGTCGCCCCACGCGGCGATCGAGAAGTCGACCAGCTCCTTCGGCCGGCCGGTCACGAACGCGAGCGGCAGACCGAGCAGGAACGCGGTCGCGCCCGAGGTGGTGGCGAGGAGCGTGCGCACGACCTCCGCGACTCCCGGTCGGCCGCGGCTCCTGAAGCGCCGCTGCGGCCAGGCGCGCCGCTCGGCGATGCGCGCGAGGCGGGCGTCGGGATTGGTGGGCCGCGGCCGTCCGACGATCTCGAACAGCGGCAGATCCTCGGCCGCGTCGCTGTAGAAGTAGCTCTGCTCCAGATCTACACCGTATCGAGACGCGAGCTCCTGCACCGCGCTGGCCTTGCCCTCACCCCAGCAGGCCGGCGAGACGTAGCGCCCGGTGAACTTTCCGTCCTCGACCTCGAGACGGGTGCAGAGCACGTGCTCGATGCCCAGATCCCGCGCGAGCGGCTCGATCTGATAGCGCGTCGCCGCGGACACGATCGCCACGGTGTGGCCGCGGCGCAGATGCGCGGTGACCAGCGCCCGCGACTCCGGGTACACCAGAGCCGCGAGCTCCGATTCGAACAGGCGCTCGCCCGTCTCGACCAGCTCCTGCTCCGGCGTCCCGCGCAGGATCCCCGAGAAGGCGGCGAGGATTCCGGAGAAGCCCACGCGCCCGCGCTGGAAGCCGACGAACGCGAGCAGGTTCTCGGAGACGTCGGACAGGCTCATCTGGCCCGAGAGCAGGCGATCGCGCCAGAACGCCATGGCCGAGAAGCCGGCCAGCAGCGTGCCGTCCACGTCGAAGAACGCCCCGACCTTCGGCCCGGACGGGCCGCGATCGATCTCCTGCGTCAGGAAGGCCCGTTCCCGCATCCGGCTGCTCCCCTGACCATCGTACCCCGGGCTCACGCAACGCCGCGAGCACTCAATCGATTTCCGCGCGACTCCGAAGAATCCCGTGGCGCGATGCGCATCACGAGACACGCAAGATCGGCGGCCATCCTGCTCGCCGCCGCCCTGTTTCTCGCCGCATGGCCGGCGTGGGCGGACGACTCCGTCTCCGCGCCGCAGGCCGAGGCCGGCGCCGAAGCGCCCGCGCGAAGCTGGAATCTGGACGACGAAGGGTCGGATGCGCCCGAGGCGTCGCAGGATCAGGATCGGATCCGGAGCCGGCTCGCGTCGCGCCCGCGACGGCTCCCGTCGCGCCCCTGGGTCGCGCCTACGCCGCCGGAGCCACCGTCGTTCGGAGAGCTCGATCGCTTCGTTCCGCCCAATGCGCGCGCGTCGCTCCGCGAGAGCTGGCAGCGCTGGTCGCCGCAGGTCGAGACCGGGCTGAAGCGCGGCTACGGCGCGCTGCCGGACGAAGCGCAGCGCAGGCTGGCCCGGATCGGCGAGTTCGCGCTCCGGCCCGCCGGTCGACGCGGTCTGCTCGCGGCGCTGGCTGCGCTCGCGGTCGCGCTGGTCGCGCTGCGCACGCTTCGCGGGCGCGGGGACCTGGTGGTGTGCATCGCCTACCCGGACGATCTCCGCGGCAGCTTCACGGTGATGATCTCGCAGCGCAAGCCTCGCACCGGACGCGCGCCGAGAAGCGAGCGCGACGCCGCGCACGGCCGCGTCTCCTCGCGCACGGAACACCATCTGGTGGCGCGGGAGACGCAGTTCCGCGGGCTCACCCCCGGGCGCTACTGGATCACCGTCGATGGCGATCTGTTCCCGGGCGCGGGCGAGGATCCGATCGAGCAGCCGTTCGAGTCGCAGCTCGTGCAGGTGCGAAGTCGCGACACGCACCGCGTGGAGTTCGACCTTCGACCGCGCTCCTGCCCGGTCGAGGTTCGGGCGGTCTGGGACCGCCAGACCCTGCGCGACTGCTCGATCGCGGCGCGCGGCCGCCCCGACACGCTTCGCCACACGCGCGGGCAGTCGGTTCGCATCGGCCTGCCCATGGGTCGCCACGTGATCGCGGTGGGCTCCGGGGACCGCGTCGCGGAGCGCGAGATCGACGTCGACGACTACTCGGCGCAGATCGTCGAGGTGGATCTCGGCGCCGCCGAGGGCGTGCTCTTCAAGGGCTGCCCGCCCGCCGTCGCGCCGTACCTGCAGGGCGACGTGCCGTCGGCCGCGCGCGCGCTCGCGCGCGAGGGTCAGGACAAGATCTCGAACCTGCTGCTGGCGCGGATGCACCTGGAGCAGGGAAACCGTTCGCGCTCGGCGGAGCACTTCGAGTATGCCGGCCACTTCCTCGAAGCGGCCCGCCTGCGCGAGGAGCTTTCGGACTGGAGCCTGGCCGCGTCGCTGTACGAGAAGGCCGGGGAGCCGGCTCGCTCCGGCGAGATGCACCGCCGCGCGGGGGATCCGGCGCGCGCCGGGCAGGCCTACGAGGCGGCCTCGGAGCTCGAGCTCGCGCTCGCCTGCTACCGCGAGGCCGGCGATGTCGAACGCATGATCGGGGTGCTCGAGCGCCGCGGCAGCCCGTTCGATGCCGCCGTGCTCGCGCGCGAGAACGGCGACCGCAGCCGCGCGATCAAGCTGCTCCAGCAGGTTCCGGCAGACGACGCCCACTACACCGAGGCGTGTTTGCTTCTCGTGGACGAGCTCGAGGGCGCGGGGCACGTCGACCTCGCCGCGCACAAGCTCCACGAGCGGCTCGAGCTCTCGGGCGCGCCGGCGGCGGCGCCGGAGCTGCGTTCGCGACTGGCCGAGCTCTGGGAGCGAAGCGGGAACCTGCCGCGGGCGCTCGACTCACTCGAGAAGCTGCGCGAGGAGGAGCCGACCTGGCCGGAGCTCTCGGCGCGGATCGAAGCGCTGCGAAAGCGGCTCTCCGCCGATCGCGTGACCGGGGCCGGAGCGGTGGCAGCGGGCGCAGCGGCGCAGGCTCCAGCCGAGAGCCGCTACGAGATCCTGGAGCAGATCGGCGCGGGCGGAATGGGCGTGGTCTTCCGCGCGCGCGATCGGCGCCTGGGCCGAGAGGTCGCGCTGAAGCGCCTGCCCGACAACCTGCGCGACCATCCGACCGCGGTGGACCTGTTCCTGCGCGAGGCGCGCGCGGCCGCAGCTCTGAACCACCCGAACATCGTGACGATCCACGACGCGGACCAGGAGAACGGCACGTTCTTCATCACCATGGAGCTGCTCGAGGGCGATCCGCTGCACGTGATCCTGCGGCGCGTCGGCCGGCTCACCGCGCGAGACTGCGCGCGGCTGGGCGTGCAGATCTGCGCGGGGCTCGCGTACGCGCACGAGCGCCGGATCGTGCACCGCGACATCAAGACGTCGAACCTGTTCTTCACGCGCGGCAAGGTGGTGAAGATCATGGATTTCGGTCTGGCCAAGATGCTCGAAGAGGTGCGCCGCGCGGCGACGGTGATCGGTGGAACGCCGTACTACATGGCGCCCGAGCAGGCCGCAGGCGGCAACATCGACGCGCGCGCGGACCTGTACGCGCTCGGCGCCACGTTCTTCGAGCTGGTGACGGGCGGCGTCCCGTACCGCGAGGGCGACGTCGTCTACCACCATCGCCACTCGCCGGTTCCCGATCCGCGCGAGCGCGTCGCGGGAATTCCCGACGGCCTCGCCGAGCTGATCCTCCGGCTTCTCGCCAAGGATCCCGCGGACCGCTGCGCGAGCGCGGACGAGGTCGCCGCGCACCTCGCCGCCTTCATCGGCTGATCCGGCAGCGCGCGAGGCGTCAGCCGCCGCGCTGCTCGTCGCGCTTGCGGCGCTCCTCGAAGAGTCCGCGGAATCGCTCCGCGCCGACCGAGATGAACAGGCCCTCCGCCTCCGCGCAGAGCGTCTCGCCCGCGAAGAGCTGCCCGCTCGTGTAGATCTTCCGGCCCTCGCTCCGCTCGCAGACGCCCTCGAAGCGCAGCTCGGTGTGGAGCGGCGTGGGGCGCCGGTAGCGGATCGTGAGCGTGCCGGTCATTCCCGGGTTTCCGGACAGCGAGTTCGCGAAGCCGAGCAGCTCGTCGAAGGCCGCGGCGATGTAGCCGCCGTGGACGCAGCCCGGGGGACCCTCGTACGCGGAGCCGAAGACGACGCTCCCGTGCACCCTGCGTCCGTCCTCGTCGCCGTGCATCGCGATCGGCGGGGCGAGCGGGTTGGAGAGCCCGATCAGCGGGCTGTGATCGAAGAAGCTGGTGACGTCCCCGGACGCCGACGCCTCCGCCCAGCCCTCGTAGCGATTCGGGCGCGGGTGGCTGGCGAGCCGCGCGGCGTAGCGTTCGAGCCCGTCGGCGGCGGCCGCGAGCTCGGCCTCGGGCGCCTCGATCTCGACCAGGCGCGAGATCACGGTGCGCATCGCCGCCGCGAGCCGGCGCTTCTCCTTCCACGCGCCGGTGACGGCCGTCTGCGAGACCTTCCAGCGCGCGGTTCGCGGATTCGGAGGGGCCGGGTCACTCATCGGTGTACCTCAGGGGAGGAACGGCTTCGCCAGCGCGGGCGGGAGCGGCGGATAGCCGGCCTCGGGCGGAATCACGAGCTCGGGCTTCCCCTCGGGGGTTCGAAGGATCCCCGGCAGCACCGTCACCACCCGGCGCGAGCGCGTGCGCGAAAGCGCGTCGGCGAGGTCGCGCGCGAGCCCGAGCAGGTTCAGGTTCATCAGCGTCGGAAAGATGATCGTGCGCCGGCCCGCCTCGCACTCGGCCAGCGCGTTCTGCGGGGTGATCCAGACCGAGTCGACCGACTCGCCGCCGTCGTGCAGAGCGAGCTGATCCGGGGGAGCGGCGACCAGGAAGAACCAGGTGTCGAAGCGCTTCGGCGCCATCGCTGGCGTGATCCAGTGCGCGTAGGGCACGAGCAGGTCGCAGGCGAGCTCGAGGTCCTCGGCAAGTGCCAGGTCGATCAAACCGGCCTCGTCGGCGTTCAATCGGTCGCGCCAACGAGCTTCGATCTCGCGCAAACGATCGGCCGTGACCAGCGAAGAGCTGCCGCGCGGGCGCGCGAGCAGAACCCCGCTCTCTTCGAAAGTCTCGCGGATCGCTCCGACGCGTACCGCGAGCGCGTCCGCGTCGAGCGCGTCGGCGCCGCTGCAGCGCGCGCGCAGTCGCGGGTCGGAGTCCCCGTCCTCGAGCTTGCCGCCGGGGAAGACCATCGCGCCGGTCGCGAAGTCGATCTGGTGATGGCGCTTCACCATGAACACTTCGAGGCCGGTCGAGCCGTCCCGGACGAGCAGAATGGTGGCGGACAGCTTCGGCGCGGGCGCGGGAGAAGGGGTCGGCATCGGCGCTCCTGGGAATTCCCGCGCCGATTCTCTCACAGACGCCCGGCTCTCACCTCGCGATGGCTAGGCGCGTCGCGAGCGAAGCAGGAGCAGGCCTGCGGCGAGCGCGACGAGGAGCGCGGTCGATGGCTCGGGCAGAGCCACGACGCTCACGTTGAATGTGTGCACCCAGTCGTGGCCCTCGACCCCCGTGAAGCCCGTGCGACCGAACGTGATGCCGCAGGTGCCGATGCCGCTCGGATAGCTGCAGGTGATGTTCACCGCCGGCGTCACGCCGAAGGGGTTCGAGTTCGCCGTCCCGCTCACCGCGCCGGTGCCGATTCCGTAGTTGATGCCACCGGTCCCCGGACCGACCGGCGTCGTCGACAGGCCCGCGCCGCTGAGCGTGGCGGAATAGGAGGTCGGGCCGAACACGATCGACGACCCGGCCCCGATCGGGTCGAACGTGGCGCCTGCGATCGAGAGGGAGATCGTGGCGATCGTCCCGGTGTTGTCGATCACGATCGAGCCACTCGCGGGCGCGAGGGCCGAAAGCTCGAAATCCCGGCTGACCGAGCAGTTCGCCGATCCGGTCGGGCAGCCGTAGTTGAGATTGCTCGCGGACAGGCCGCCCGAGATGATCTGCAGCGTCAGAGCCGATGCGCCGGTCGTCGAGAGCGCCCACAGTCCCGCAACACTCACGACCCGACGCAGCTACTTGGTTGCCATGCTTTCTTCTCCCCTTCCCAGCCTCGAGCTCAGCCAGCGATCAGATTCGTCGTCCGCGAAGTATGGCCAATCCCACGCAGCCTAGCCCGATCAGGATCGCGGCGGCCGGCTCGGGGACGGCCACCATGCCCTGGAAGCTCAGGTCGAGCTTCGCGAGAACCGTCTGACCGACCGGGATGGTCGAGAAGTCCGCATTCGTGAACGAGCCGATCGTGATTCCGTCCAGTGTCAGAGCGGTACCCCCGACGATGTCGACCGTGGCGACGAGCGGAGTGGCGCTGTTGCCGGCGAAGACGAACGGCACGGAGGGAGGGCCGGGAACCGAGCTCATCACGTCGAGCGTGGTCGATGTGAGCACCGGTGCGGCGACGATGCTGAAGTTCCCGCCGCCGTTGTTCTGTTGGAACAGATGGGTGTAGCCGACGCCAGGCGTGAGCGTCGCCGTGTGGAGCTGGATGCAGTCGTAGGAGCCGAGCATGATGTCGAGCGTCACCGTCTGCTCCGGCACGATCGAGAACTCGAAGTCGACGAGCTCGCCCGAGCCGGCGTCGTCGAACGTGGCGAAGACGCCGCCGAGCGCGAGCGGCGCGGACTCGGACAGGGTGACCGCGCCCGAGGTCAGCCGGAGCACGGCGCTGCCGCCGGTGAACGTGTAGACGACCGGGGCTGCCTGGGCCGGACCCGCAACCATCAGGGCAGTTACAGCGAGCGCGGCAAACCAGCCTCACGGAATCGACATCGGCTCCCCTCCCCAATCCGAACCTGCCACGAACACCCTGCCACGAAGACCTTGGCGTCCCATCCAACGCCAAGGGATGCGGTGGAATTGTAACAGCGGACTGGGGGCGGATGGAATCATTTTCTGCGCGAAGATCCGCGAATTCGAGAGTCTTTTCGGGGTGAGCACAGGTCTGTTGCCAGCAAGCTGCCTTGCGCCAGGCTGGCGAAGGAAGCGTCCGCGGATTGCGAGTCGGGACCAACGCGCGGTGGTAGGTTGGGCGCGATGGAGCTCGACCCGAACCGCTGCTACGACGCCATGAAGGCGCGCGACCGGCGCTTCGACGGGCGTTTTTTCGTCGGCGTCGCGACGACCGGCGTCTACTGCCGGCCGGTCTGCCCCGCTCGGCTGCCGCGGCGAAGGAACGTCCGCTTCTACGCCTGCGCCGCGGCCGCCGAACGCGCGGGCTACCGGGCCTGCCGTCGCTGTCGTCCCGAGACCGCGCCCGGAACGCCGGCGTGGCTCGGAAGCTCCGCGATCGTCGCGCGGGGGCTGCGGCTGATCGACGCCGGAGCGCTCGATTCCGGCGACGTCGATCGGCTCGCCGCCAGGCTGGGGGTGGGCGCGCGCCAGCTGCGACGGCTTTTCGCGCAGCACCTGGGCGCAGCGCCGGCCGAGATCGCGCGCGCGCGGCGCGTGCACTTCTCGCGCGCGCTGGTCGACCAGAGCGACCGGCCGATCACCGAGATCGCGTTTGCCGCCGGGTTCGCGAGCGTGCGGCAGTTCAACCACGCGTTCCGGAGCAGCTTCGGGCGCTCGCCGCGCGAGCTTCGCCGCGCGCGCGGCGGCGGCGCAGACCGCGGGGGCGAGCCGCTCGCGCTTCGCCTCGCCTACCGACCGCCGTTCGACTGGCGTCGGATCTCTGCCTTCCTCGCGGCGCGCGCGATCGCGGGCGTGGAGCGGGCGACCGAGACCGGCTACGGCCGGACGCTCACGATCGGGGGCAGCCCCGGCTGGCTCGAGGTCACGCCGGTCGCCGACGCGGCGTCGCTGCTCCTGCGCGTGACCGCGCCGCGCGGCGCGGACCTGCTCGGCGTGATCGAACGCGTGCGGCGGATCTTCGACCTCGACGCCGATCCGCTCGCGATCTCGGACGTGCTCACGCAGAGCGCCGAGCTCAGGCCCCACCTGGGCGCTCTGCGCGGACTTCGGGTTCCGGGCGCATGGGACGGCTTCGAGCTCGGCGTGCGCGCGATCCTCGGCCAGCAGGTGAGCGTGCGCGGCGCCTCGACGCTCGCCGCGCGGCTGGTGCGGAATTTCGGCAAGCCGATCGAGGGCGCGCCCGACGGGCTCTCGCACCTTTTTCCCGCCCCGGCCGAGCTGGCCGACGCCGACCTGGACGCGCTCGGCCTGCCGCGGGCGCGCGCGAACGCGATTCGCGGCCTCGCCGCGGCGATCGCGCGCGGCGAGCTCGTGCTCGACGGAGCGCGCGGGCTCGACGACGCGGTCGCGCGCCTGTCGGCGCTGCCGGGAATCGGCAGCTGGACCGCGCAGTACATCGCGATGCGCGCGCTCGGCGAGCCCGACGCGTTTCCGGCCGGCGACCTCGCGCTTCGCAAGGCGCTCGGCCGGGACGGAGTGCCGGTTCGCGCCGAAGAGGCCGAGCGCTGGGCCGAGCGCCTTCGCCCCTGGCGCTCGTACGCGGCGATGGCGCTCTGGCAGAGCCTTGCGCTGGAGGAGACGAGATGAAGCTCGAGATCGGAGCGATCGATTCGCCCCTGGGTGAGCTGCGCTTCGCGCGCTGGTCGGGGCGCGTCGCGGGCCTCGCGTTCGCGGACCGCTGGCCCGACGTGGAGCGAGCGCTGCGGCGCCGGCTCGCGCCGGTCGAGCTCGGCGCCGCGCGCTCCGCCGTCGATCTGGCCGAACGCCTGAACGGCTACTTCGACGGAGATCTCGCGGCGCTGGACGCGATCGAGATCGCGCTCTGCGGCACGCCGTTCCAGATCCGCGTCTGGACGGCGCTGCGCGCGGTGCGCGCGGGGACGACCACGTCGTACGGCGCGCTCGCGCGCGCGATCGGCGCCGCGTCCGCGACTCGCGCCGTCGGGGCGGCGAACGGCGCGAATCCGATCTGGCTGGTCGTGCCCTGTCACCGCGCGATCGGATCCGACGGGCGACTGGTCGGATACGCGGGAGGCGTCGCGCGCAAGCGCTGGCTGCTCGCGCACGAGTCGGCCCCAGCTGCGGGTCAGCGCTTGGTCCAGAACTCCGAGAAGGGGCGGCAGCCGAGCGGCCCGAACTTGGTCGCCGAGATCTTCGCGCCCGGGGGCACGGCCACGGGCTTGTCGCCCTCGAAGCGCTGGTCGATCACGCCGTCGAAGTCGGTGTCCTCGTCCTGGCGCGCGAGCTGACCGCCGGCGAAGACCTGCACCACGTCGACCAGGCGATCCCCGTTGGTGTCGGCTTCGAGCGCGACGCGCTGCCCGTCTTCGTAGACCTCGCGCTGATCGGCGACGCCCTTGCCCTTCGTGACGAGCCAGACCTCGCCGACCACGCCGTTGCTCACCACCGCGCGCGCGTCGAGCGTGCCGTTTGCGTTCGTGTCCAGGCACTGCGACGCGACCTGTCCGTTCGCATCGAGCTCGAGCAACTTGTCCGGCCGCTTGCCCTTGGGGTCGCTGACCAGCTCCTGCGCGATCGGCCGGCCGTCGGCGCCGAAGATCGTCAGCACGTCGGGCCGTCCGAGCCCCCTGGTGTCCTGACCCTGTCGCACGACGCTGCCGCTCTCGAGGTAGGTCCAGACGTCGATCTTGCAGTCGGCGTTCGTGTCCTTGCTCTCGGAAACGACGTTGCCGGCCGCGTCGTAGGTCTGCGTGAGCTCGACGCAGCCCTTGCCCGCGCTCATCTGCTCCAGCTTCACGGGCCTTCCGTCGCGAAGCGAGATCGTCACGTCGGGGCTGCCGTCGAAGTCCTTGTCCTCTTTCCTCTGGACGACGTTTCCGCCCGCGTCGACGGTGAGCCAGGTGTCGATCCGGCCGTCGCCGTTCGAGTCGGCTTCCTGCACCTGCGAGCCCGACGATCCGGCGCTCGAGCGCCGGTCCACGACTCCGTCGAAGTTCGAGTCCTCTTCCTGGCGCACGACCTTGTCGCCCTCGAACCAGACGAAGACGTCCGCTCTGCCGTCGCCGTTCGAGTCCTTCTCGGTGCGCGCGACCGCGCCCTTCTCGAGAAACGAGACGGTCTCGAGGCGGCCGTCGCCGTCGGTGTCGGCTTCGCTGCGCAGCGGGCTCCCGTCGGGCCCGAAGGACGTCAGCACGTCCGGCTTGCCGTCGTGGTTGGTGTCCTCGCTCTGCGAGACCTTGAGCCCGTCCCGGAACTCGATCACCACGTCGGGCTTGCCGTCGCCGTCGGTGTCGGCCTCGGAGTGCGCGGGCTTGCCGGCGTCGTAGGACACGATCAGCTCGTAGCGGCCGTCGAAGTCGCGATCCTGCTCCTCGCGGCCGATCTCGCCAGCTGAGTAGAGCTTCACGACGTCGGGCCTTCCGTCCGCGTTCGTGTCGATCTCTTCGCGCTGCGGCTTTCCGTCGCCGTCGAGCGTGACCCAGAGATCGATGCTGCCGTCGCCGTTCGAGTCGCGCTGCTGCTTGGATTCCTTGCCGGCCTCGAACTCGATCACCGAGTCGAACTTGCCCGTGCCGCGCGTGTCCTGCTCCTGGCGCACCGGTACGCCGTCCGCGAAGACGGTCACGATGTCGAAGCGCCCGGTGCCCTTGCTGTCGCGCTCTTCACGCAGCTTCTGGCCGCTCGCGAACTCGACACGCAGATCCAGCTTCCCGTCGCCGTCGGTGTCGCGCTCTTCGCGAACCACGCTGCCGTCGGCCGCGAGTTCGCCGCGCACCTCCGGCTTGCCGTCGCGGTTCGCGTCCTCGCTGAAGCGCGCGGGCTTGCCGTCGGCGAACTCCACCACGCGGTCGGGCTCGCCGTCGAAGTCCTTGTCCTCTTCGAGCCGGAGCGTGGCGCCGGACGGATCGTTCGTGCGCCAGCTGTCGGCCTTGCCGTCGGCATTGCCGTCCCGGAGCACGCGAAGCTCCTTGCCGCTGGCGGGATCGAGCACCACCCAGGTGTCGATCCGGCCGTCGTGGTCCTGGTCCTGCTCCTGCTTCTCCAGGCGCTTGTCGGGGTCGAAGAAGTTCCAGAGATCGATCACGCCGTCGCCGTTCTCATCGAGCTCGACGCGCGCGAGCCGGCCCTCGCCGTACACCTCGATGCGCTCCGGCGCGCCGTCGGCGTTTGCATCGATCGTGCGCTTCTCCATCTGTCCGAGTTTGGAAGTCGCGACGTTCTCGAAGCGACCGTCGTGGTCGTCGTCGAGCTCTTCGCGGGTGACCTTTCCCTCCTCGTCGAACTCGTAGCGGGCGTCGGCTCGGCCGTCGCCGTCGCGATCCTCCTGCTGGCGCAGCTTGCGGCCGTCGACGAACTCGATCGTCGTGTCCGGCTTCCCGTCGCGATTGGTGTCGGCGACGCTCTTGGTCGGCTGATCGCCCGCGTAATCGGTCGCGAGATCCAGCGTCCCGTCGCCGTCGCCGTCCTGCTCCTCGCGGGTCTTCACGCCGGCCTGGAACGTGCGCACCGCCTGCGGACGCTCCGAGCCGGGGGCGAAGATCTCCTCGCGGATCTTCTCGCCGTTCGAGTCGAAGCTCGCGACCAGCTCGGGCTTGCCGTCGCCGTCCAGGTCGCGCGTCTGGCGCGCCTCCTTGCCGGTCTCGTAGCTCGAGACCGTGTCGAAGCTGCCGTTGCCGTCGGTGTCGGCTTCGCGCCGAGAGATCTGCTCCGCCTTGTAGCTCGTGACCACGTCGGGCTGCCCGTCGCCGTTCGTGTCCTCTTCGACGCGCGCCTTCACGCCCTTCTCGTAGCGGATCGTCACGTCGAAGCGGCCGTCGGAGTCGGTGTCCTGGACCTCCACGCTCTTCGATCCGTCGGGGTTGAACTCTCCGCGCACGTCGACCTTGCCGTCGGCGTTGGCGTCCTCCTCGACGCGCGCGGGCTTTCCGTCCTGATAGGTCACCCAGCGGTCGATCCGGCCATCGCCGTTCGCGTCCTCCTCGGAGCGCGTGCGCACGCCGCCCTCGAACCAGACCACGGACTCCGGCTCGCCGTCGCCGTTCTTGTCGTCGCGCTGGACCTTGGGCTGGTCGTTCTCGAGCTGGATCCACTGGTCGCGCTTGCCGTCGAAGTTCGTGTCGCGCTCCTGCGCGATCGGCTTGCCGGAGACGTCGAACGTGACCCAGAGGTCGATCTTGCCGTCGTAGTTGGTGTCGCTCTCGGCGCGCTCCGAGACGTCGTTCTTGTAGAAGACCGTCTCGTCGAAAATGCCGTCGCCGTTCGTGTCGGTCTTGCGCCGCGCCAGCCGCTCCTGATCGTCGTACTCGAGCACCACCTTCTGCTTGGGCTGCTGCGCGTGTGCGCGGGCGGGTGCGAACAGGGCGAGCGCGGCGCTCGCGAGCAGGAATGCGCGGGTCGGAAAGCGCCTCATCCAGTCAGTTTACGGCGGGCACGCTGAAGGTGCCGACCAGCGTCCGCCGCGCGAGACAGCGCACGCGCTCCGGCATGGCGGCGAACGGCGCCGCCGAGCGAAGCGCGTCGACCGCGGTCTGGCCGAGCCCGGAGTCGCTCGCGTTCACGAGCTCGGTCTTCATCACGGAGCCGCTCGCGTCGAGCACGAAGCGCAGCTGCACCTTCTGGTTCACCGGCACGTCCGAGGGAACGACCCAGCGCGCGTACATCCTCTGGCGCACCTGCTCCTGGTACTGGAGGACCTCGGGGCGCGACAGGCAATCGCTGATGTCGCCGCCCCCGGTCCCGTTGCCTCCCTCCCCGCGCAGGAAGCCTTCGCCCACGCGGGTCGAGACGTTCGCGAGCGGCGCGCCATCGGGCGAGCCGAGCACGTCGCGGTTGCTCGCGATTCCCTCGCGGACGGATGAGCCGCTGCCGATGTCGACCGCGGTTCCGGTGCCGATCGTGTCGCCGGCTGCGGCAATCTGCCGCGGGCCGACGGAAGGCCCGGCGGGGAGCGCCGCGTTTGCGGGGCCGCGAAGAGCGGGCGCGGCCGACGTGCCGAGATCCACCTTCGCGGTCTGCGCCACGGCGACGGAGTTCACGGCCGTCACACGCTCCGCGACCACGGTCGCCTGCGAGATGTTCTTCGGCGCGACCACCGCGGCGACCTGGTTCATCTCGAGCTTCTGCGCATCCAGCTGCGGCGAGGCCTGGGCGACCACCGTCGGGTTCACGATCTGCGGCGCCACGGCCTGGGCCTGGGGCGCGAAGTCCATCGAGCGCCGCTCCGCAAGCGCCTTCGGCGCGGGCGCAGGCTCGAGCGCGGGCTCGGGCACAGGCACGGGCTCCGGCGCCGGCTCCTCGCGTTTGGCGATGGGCTTCGGCTCTTCCTTGATCAGCTGCACCGGGAGGATCTCCTCGCGGATCGCGGGCGTCATCCACGCCAGCCAGAGCAGAAGGCCGAGGATCCCCGCGTGGAGCAGCGCCGAGAGCGTGCCGGATTTCAGCGTCTCGGCGCGGTGGCTCTCGCCGCCGACATGGATGCCCGGGAACGGCTCCCTGGCTACGGCCGCGCCGCCTGCGCCAGCGCGAAATGCCACACCGACCCTGCGGGCCTGAAGCGGCGTCTTTCGCGCTCGATGGCGGATGCCGAGGAGCTGGGTGCTCATGCCTTGCGCGGACCCCCTGGCTGGGTGGCAGCACCACCTCTCGAAGTGTCGCGGCCACTCACGGACTTTTTGCGACTGCCTTGCGGACTCATGCGTCGGCAGATCGGAGCCGATGCCTCATCGGTAGTCGCCTCGAATGGCTCAAACGCTGAAGCTGCCCTTCCGACGCAGCCCTGCGCGGACGCATTCGGCGGCGACGCTGGACTTTCGAATCGCGATCGCATGCTAAGGATGTTCCCACCGAGCGTCAACGCAGCCAACAGACCCTGCGATCGACCTCGCGATCGGATAGCTTGACGCGCTCGCGGAGACCAACCGCGCAATCAATCAGAGAGGGCCGACCTTGGATCCAGTAACCGAGACCGCAGTGAACGTGGCGACGCAGGCCGCCGGCGCCGGCGAGATCGCGAGCACGTTCGACACCGCGACGATTCTCCACCTGCTCTGGATCGGCCGACTCACCGTCGTTCCGCTCGCGCTGTGCTCGGTGATCGGGCTCGCCGTGATCATCCAGCAGCTGGTGCGCTACGCCGGCATCGACCGCCGCAGCCGCGACCTGACGCGCGGCGTGGTCGACGCGCTGGTCAAGCACGATCTGGTCACGGCGCGGTCGCTGTGCGAGTCGGCGAAGACGCCGCTGGCGGGAATCTTCCTGGAGGGCCTGCGCTGGCGGAACATCGCGCTCGAGGACTTGAACAGCGTGCTGGCCACCTCGCGAAGCGAGGCCATCACCGAGCTGCGCCGCGGGCTTTGGATCCTGGGCACGATCGGATCGCTCGCGCCCTTCATCGGCCTGTTCGGGACCGTCTGGGGCATCTTGAAGGCGTTCCACGACATGTCGGTGCAGGGCTCGGGCGGCTTCGCGGTCGTCGCGGCCGGAATCTCCGAAGCTCTGGTCGCGACCGCGGTCGGTCTGCTGGTCGCGATCCTGGCGCTGGCCGCGTTCAACTACCTGCAGGTGCGCGCGGGCGCGATCGCCGGGGTCTTCGCGCGCTCCTGCGAGCGGCTGATCCAGGCGCTGCTCTACGTCGAGTCGGCGAGCCCCGCGTACGCCGAGGAGAAGTCCGAGGAGGTGCGCCATGGCCGCCCGCTCCCTGCCTAGCGGAGACGATGCCGACGGCGACGGAATCGTCGCCGAGATCAACATCACCCCGCTCACGGACATCTTCCTCGTCCTGCTGATCATCTTCATGGTCACCACGAGCGTGGTCTCGAACCAGGGCAAGGAAGTCGACCTGCCCAGCTCCGCGGTGGCGTCCACGACACCCTCCGGTGTCAGCGTCACGGTCACCGCGGTGGGAGGCATCGAGGTCGACGGCGTCGAGGTCGCGGAAGCGAACCTTCCCTCGGTGCTGAAGGCCGCGCTCGACAAGGCGCGGGAGAAGATCGTGATCCTGCGCGGGGACAAGAAGGTGCTGCTCGGCCAGGCCGTGAACATCCTCGACATCGCGCAGGAGGCCGGCGCGCAGGGAATTGCGCTGGCGACCAAGCCGCCCGCGCCGGGCGAGTCGTAGAAGCGGTCTCGTCTAGGCCGAGACGAGCCCGCCGAGCCGCTCGGCCACCTCGCCGAACTCGCGCATCGTCTCGCGCAGGATCTCGGCGACCGGCCGGACGGATTCGATCCTTCCCGCCACCTGGCCCGCGAGCGCGATCGAGGCCTCCATGTCGCCGCCGAAGTAGAGCTCCAGCACGCGGCCGAGCTCGGTCAGCTCGACCTTCTCGAGGCGCTCGAGCTTCTCGCTGTGCTGCGTCCGCAGCGCGCGGAGTCCCGGCCGATGGTGTCGGTTCAGGAACACCGTGTCGGTCTCCGCGGCGTCGCAGATCGCCCGCTTGAAGTTCGCGTGCACCGGCGACTCCGCCGCCGAGACCATGACCGTGCCCATCTGCACGCCCTCGGCGCCGAGCGCGAACGCTGCGGCCATCGAGCGGCCGTCGCAAATTCCCCCGGCGGCGATCACGGGCACGCCGACGCGAGAGCAGACCAGCGGCAGCAGCACCATCGTGGCGACGTCGCGCGGGTTCTTGAATCCTCCGCCCTCGCCGCCCTCGACCACCAGACCGTCCACTCCGGCCTCGACCGCCTTCGCCGCGGCGCGAAGCGTGGGCACGACGTGGAACACGGTGAGCCCCGCGCTCTTCAGCTGCGCGGTGAGCTTCGACGGGTCTCCTGCCGAGGTGGTGACGAAGCGCACGCCCTGAGCCACGACGAAGTCCACGATCTTCGGATCGCGGACGAAGAGCTGCGCGATGTTCACTCCGAACGGCTTGTCGGTGAGGTCGCGCATCTTGCGGATCTCTTCGCGAACCGCGTCGAGCTCGCCGGAGGACGTCTCGATGATGCCCATCCCGCCGGCATTCGAGACCGCCGAGGCCAGCTCGGCGCGCGCGATCCAGCCCATCGGCGCCTGCACGATCGGGATCTCGACGCCGAGAAGCTCGGTCACGCGGTTCCGGATCCGCTTCATGCTCCACTCCTCGCGCGGCTCGAGACACGAAGGCCCCGGATCTCGCGATCCGGGGCCCCGTATTGCCCGCGTTCGAGCCGCTCTAGCGGCCCTTGTTCAGGCGCCCGATGTCGATGTAGCGCCGGATCTTGCCCTTGCTCGACAGCGGCGCTCCCGTGCTGTTCCAGAACTCGATCCGGTTTCCGGTGCCCGTCTGCACGTTCACGATGATGTCGCTGATCACGCGCAGGTCCTTCGGCTCCTTCACGCCCTCCCAGCCGGGATACCAGACGCCGTCGGAGGCCTTCGGATCCTTGTTCTTCACGCCGTCCCAGTCCTCGCTCCAGCGGTGGTTGTGCCAGATGATCTTCCACAGCTCCTTCTTGCGGTCGTACGCGAAGCTGTAGATCGGCTCGTAGGTCTGCTTGTCGATGAAGATGTCCTTGTGGTGGTACGGGTGGTCCTCGTTTCGCGGATCGAAGCGGACGATCCAGGCGTTGCGGACCTCCCAGCGGTCGCTCGCGAACGAGAAGCCGTAGGGGCCGAAGTTGTACGAGTCGGTGTACGGGTAGGCCATCGACTTGGTGTTCATCGGCGCGATCACCGTCTGCTCGCCGACGCACTTCCACTCGTACTGCGGAGGAATGCCCGAGAAGCTGCGCAGGTCGTCCATCGTGAAGTCGGTGCCCTGCACCGAGTCGGTGCGCTGCGCCGACGAGATGCGCCGCACGCGGCGAAGATCCGGTACGTACACCCAGGTGTCGTCGTTCTTCGCCTGCTTCAGCGGGCCGTCCGCCGACTTGTAGCGGTAGGTGAGGACCAGGATGCCGCGCGCGTCGAACGGCGCCTCGACCTCGATCCCGAACACGTTCAAGCGCTTCTCGTTGGGGAAGATGTCGCCCTTGTTTCCGTCGAGGTACTCGGGCTCGACCCGATTGGAGAGCGAGATCGCGCGCGCCGTGCCCTCGTAGTACAGCGGCAGCTGCTCGCCGCGATCCCAGTAGGTGTACGACCAGGTCGAATCGCTGCCGTCCCCGTTCCATGCCTTGTTGAAGTTCCAGATGATCTTCGCGGCGGCCTGCGGATCGCCCTTGCAGTCGATCGCGGCGGTATCGAAAGGCCGGCCGGCCACGAAGCCGTCCATCGCGCCGTCCGCGACGATCTTGGTCTGGCCCTTGAACTTCTCGCTGGCGGCCTTGAAGGCGTCGGCTTCGCTGTAGTCGCGCAGCGCGGGGCCGACCTCGAGCTGCATGCCCTCGTAGAAGAAGAACTCGCGGTTCTCCCAGAACTGCGCGGGCAGGAAGTCCTTCAGCTTCTCGAGCTGGTCGAAGGTGATCGTGTCACCTTCCTTGAAGGGCAGGTTCGGGAGCACGTCCTCGGAACCCTGTTCCGCGGCGAACGCGGTCGCCGAGACGGCTAGACAGAGCAGAATCGCTAGTTTGCGCATGAGTTCTCCCTGCGGGGCTGGCTGTGGCGTTGCGTGATACGGGTTTCGATTCGTGGCTGGATGCAGTCGCTGTGGGGATTTTCCGGGTTGGGACTCCGCACTCATGAACCCGCGAGCACCAGCGGTCCGGTGGGCCGAGGCGCTCCGCCGGCTGGCTCGAGCGTCACGGCCACCGTGACTGGACCGTCCAGGTCCTGCAAACGGGCGCTATCGTACTTGGCCTCTCCGGAGCTGTCAGATCGGAACAGGCCGGCGCTCTGCGGCTGCTCGCCGACGATCACCCAGAGCTGGTAGGTGCGGCCGTCGGGCACGGGCGGCAGATCGTAGGCGTACAGGATCAGCCGGCCGCTCGCGGGCTCGAGGTACGCCTTGGCCTGCGCGCGGCGGAATTCGCCCTGCCCCGCGAGCGCGAGGCTGCGCGCGAGCGGCGCCTCGATCGCCGCGACGATGCGCGAAAGCCCGCGAAGCCGCGTTTCGAGCGCGACACGCTGCGAGCGCTCGCGCTCCGCCTCGCGAACCAGCGCCCACGAGATGCTCTCCTCGTAGGCGAGCAGATCCTCGAGCTCCGCGCTGCGCTCGCGCTCGCGCGCGAGTCGGGCACCGAGCAGAGCCGAGGCTCCCGTCGATCCCAGGACGAGCACGATCGCCGCGGCGGCCAGCCAGCGGGCGCGCCACTGCTGGACCGGACGCCGCAGCTTGCGACCGCGCGGAGGAGCGAGGACGAGGAATCGGTCCGCTTCGCCGCGAACCCGCGCCAGCAGCCCTTCGCGGACGGTCGACGCTGGCGGAGCGGGCGCGGTCGCGAGCAGGAGTTCGGAGGCCACGTCGAGGTTCGCGCGCAGAACGGCCTGGCACTCCGCGCAGCCGTCGGCGAGGTGCTGCTCGAGGCGAGCGCGCTCCTCGTCGGCCAGCCCCCCGATGGCGTAGAGCTCAGCGATCTCCAGGAGCTCGGCGTGCTCGCTCATCGTCTCTCTCCGCCTCCGGTATCCGGATTGGGCAATGCGAAACGCAGCCGGACCAATCCGCGGCGGATCCGGCTCTTCACCGTTCCGAGCGCCGCGCCGGTGCACTGAGCGATCTCGCCGTGGGACAGGCCGTGGAAGAACGCGAGCTCGATCGCCGCGCGCTGTTCGTCGGGAAGGGCCGCGAGCACGGCCCTGACCTCTTTCTGTCGCTCGATCAGAAAGACCTCCCCGGCCTGGTCGCTCTGCGATTCGAGCGACGCCAGCTCGTGAAGGCCCGCGCGCGGGAGCTCGCGTTCGCGCGAGCGAAGCCGATCGAGACAGCGAAAGCGCGTGACCGAGAAGAGCCAGGTCGAGAAGCGCCCGCGCAGCGGGTCGTAGCGGAGCTCGGACTTCCAGAGCTGCCAGAACACGTCCTGCACGACTTCCTCCGCCTCCTCACGGCTGGCCAGCATGCGCAGCGAAATTCCCATCACGTAGGCCGAGTAGCGCGCGTAGAGCGCCTCGAGCGCGACCGCCTCGCGCTCGGCCAGCCGGCGCAGGAGCTCGCCGTCCGTCGCCATCGCACCGGACGTCGTCGGCGCGCCGTCTTCCGGGGGCACGCGCCTCAATCACGTCCTCCTGGCTCTGATACGCCCACGGCTCCGGTTCGGATTCGCGTTCTCGCCCGCGGGCGCGTGTGGCGACGAGCCCCCCCAGTATGCGACAAGGCTGCACGAGGAGGCGCAACGCCCCC
>Ga0194127_10002254_pt1 | contig 26712 bp, 20 predicted proteins | sample TA2KigC100mmetaG_FD_148624 | JGI IMG/M metagenome (GOLD analysis project Ga0194127, IMG submission 148624) | Freshwater microbial communities from Lake Tanganyika, Tanzania - TA2015036 Kigoma Deep Cast 100m | ecosystem: Environmental > Aquatic > Freshwater > Lake | place: Tanzania: Lake...
GACATTGGTCGTGCAGGCGTCTAACAAGTATTGTCCGGCACCCGGCCCCCTAGCCGGACGCCTCGGTATCATTTCGCGCGGCTTCGGCGTCGTCAACACAAGTTCTCGTATTTGCTCACTAATCCTCCGAGCGTGAAGCGTCGGTAACGATTACCGACGCGCTGATCGCCCGCGGCTGGCGAGATGGCTTTGCTCGCGGCGGCCGGCTCTGGAGCGCGCGCGCTTCGCGCGGTAGGTTCGGGACGGACTCCCGTGACTCGCCCCTCGGGAGCGCGCAATTGCGGAGCGCGGCGCGTGCGGCCCCGGCTGCACCGACGTGGGTCGCGAGTGCGCGCCGGAGGACGCGGCGTGGGCGGAGGGACGAGTCGAGCGGGCGGCGGTGGGCCCGGCGGTCCGGTGCGGCTGCTCGACCAGGTGCGGCGCGCGTGCCGGGTGCGGCACTACAGCCGGCGCACCGAGCGGGCCTACGCGCAGTGGGTGAAGCGCTTCGTGCTCTTCCACGGCAAGCGGCACCCGAGCGCGATGGGCGCGGCCGAGGTGAGCGCGTTCCTCTCGCATCTCGCCGTGGTGGGGCGGGTGTCCGCGTCGACGCAGAACCAGGCGCTGGCGGCGCTGGTCTTCCTGTACGGGCAGGTGCTCCGCGCGCCAGCGCTGGAGCTCGAGGAGCTGGTGCGCGCGCGCGTGCCGCAGCGCCTGCCCGTGGTGCTGACGCAGGACGAGGCGCGCGCACTGCTCGGCGCGCTCGACGGCGAAGCCCGGCTGGTCGGCGCGCTGCTCTACGGCTCGGGCCTGCGACTGCTCGAGTGTCTGCGCCTGCGCGTGAAGGATCTCGATCTGGAGCGCGGCGAGATCGTCGTGCGCGACGGCAAGGGGCGGAAGGACCGCGTGACCATGCTGCCGCGCTCGCTCGCGGCGGACCTGCGCGCGCAGCTCGCGCGGGCGCGCGCGCTGCACGCGGGCGACCTCGTTTCGGGCTTCGGCGCGGTCGAGCTTCCCGGCGCGCTCGCGCGCAAGTACCCGAGCGCCGCGCGCGACTGGGGCTGGCAGTGGGTCTTTCCCGCGCGCGGGCGCTACCGCGAGCGCGAGACCGGCGTCGAGCGCCGCCACCACCTGCACGAGACGAGCGTTCAGCGCGCGGTGAAGCGGGCCACGCGCGCGGCGGGGATCGCGAAGCCCGCGAGCTGCCACACGCTCCGACACAGTTTTGCGACGCACCTGCTGGCCGCCGGCTACGACATCCGCACCGTGCAGGAGCTGCTCGGCCACCGCGACGTGCGCACGACCATGATCTACACGCACGTGCTGAACCGCGGCGGGCGCGGTGTGCGCAGCCCGCTCGACCCGATCTGAGCGCCGGGCGAGCCGGGGCCCGTTCGATCGCCGGGCCCTCTTAGGAACGGGCCCGCTTAAGAAGACAGGGCTTGACTCGAAGGCGAAGATAAAGCGAAAATCGACCGGGCCGGGGGGCGTGGGACGGGGACGAGGAATGCGGCGCCGTGGATCGCTTCGCCTGCCTGCTGATCCGGGATCTCCCGCTCGCCGCGGTGCTGCGCGCCGAGCCCGAGCTCGCGGGGCAGCGCGTGGCGATCACCGAGCCGCGCGATCGCACGGGCCGCGCGCAGCGCAGCCCGGCGATCGTCGCGGGGCACCTGCGCGGCATGACGGTCGCGCAGGCGCGCGCGGCGGAGCCGGAGCTGGTCGTGCGCGCGTTCTCGCTCGAGGGCATGCGCTCGGCGGAGCTCGCGCTCGCCGACGTGGCGCGCTCGATCGCGCCGCGCGTGATGGTCGCCGGGACGGGGCTCGTCTTCGTCGATCTGGCCGGAACGCAGGCGCTCTTCCCCAGCGAGCGGGGACTGCTCACCGCGCTCGAGACGCGCCTCGAAGAGGTGGGGCTCTCGGGGATCGGGCCCGCGAGCGCGCGGCTCGGCATCGGCCCGACGCGCACGGTCGCCGAGCTCGCCGCGCGCCACCGCGAGGGCGGGCCCCTCCTGCGCGGCGACCAGGCCGCGAGCTTCCTGGTGCCGCTTCCGCTCGACCTGCTCGAGCCCGCGGGCGAGCTGGCCGACCGGCTCTCGCGCTGGGGCGTGCGCACGCTGGGCAAGCTCGCGCGGCTGCCGCGCGAGGCGCTCGGCGCGCGCCTGGGCGAGGCGGGGGTGCGGCTCGCGCGCCGCGCGAACGGCGAGGACCTGTCACCGTTCCGTGTACACCCGCCCGAGCTGCGCTTCGAAGAGGCCGCGGACTCCGAATGGGCGATCGGGGACCTGGAGCCGCTGGCGTTCTTCCTGCGCGGCGCGCTCGATCGCCTGCTGCGCAGGCTGCGCGTGCGCGGCCTCGCGCTACGCGGGCTGCGTCTCGAGTTCGGCCTGGAGAGCGGCGCGCTCTTCGCGCACGAGCTCGGTCTGGCCGCCCCCACGCTCGAGACGAACGTGCTGCTCGCGCTGGTGCGGCTCTCGCTCGAGGCCGAGCCGCCGCCCGAGGCCGTGCTGCGCGCGCGGCTTGTCGCGACACCGGACTGCGTCGAGACCGCGCAGCTCGACCTGTTCCTGCCGCCGCTGCCCTCCCCCGGCGAGCTCGCCATCACCATCGCGCGCATCGAGTCGCTCTGCGGCCCCGGCCAGGTCGGCGCGCCCCGCGTGCACGACACCCACCAGCCCGACGCCGCCGCGCTGGCCGAGTTCCGCATCGCGCACGAGCGCCGCCCCGACGCGCCCGACACGTACGACCCCGAGCCTCTGTCACCGCGCGGTGTCATGGCGCTGCGCGCGGTCCGACCGCCCCGGAGCGTGGGCGTCCGAGGCGGCGAGCCGCCGGTCTACGTGTCGCTGCTCGCCGACGCCCCGCTCGACTCCGAGGGCGGCCGCGTGCGCCACGCCGCCGGCCCCTGGCGCCTGTTCGGCGAATGGTGGGGAGAGACCCGCTTCGCGCGCGACTACTGGGACGTCGAGCTCTCCGACGGCGGCGTCTACCGCCTGTACCACAACCTTCCCGACGACTCCTGGTTCGTCGACGGGATCTACGACTGAGGTCGCCTTGACGCCTCGCCCATGCCCCGGCACGCTCGATCGTGAAATGGAATGGCGCGACCGCATCACCGTCGATCCGCAGATCTGCCACGGGCAGGCCTGCCTGCGCGGAACGCGAATCATGGTCTCGGTCGTTCTCGACAACCTCGCCGCCGGACTCGACGTCCCGGAGATCCTCGCGAGCTATCCGACGCTCACGCGTGAGGACATCCAGGCCGCCGTCGCGTACGCAGCCGAGCTTTCCAAGGAACGGGTCCTCAGCCTGCCGGCGCAAGATCGCGGATGAGGTTCAAGATCGACGAGAACCTGCCTGTCGAGGTTCTCGAGCTCCTGCGTGGCCGGGGTCACGACGTCCTGACCGTGATGGATCAACGCCTCGGCGGGGCTGCGGATTCCGCCGTGGCGTCGGCCTGTCGAACCGAGCAACGCACTTTGGTGACACTCGACCTCGATTTCGCCGACATCCGGGCCTATCCGCCGACCGAGTACGCAGGGATCGTCGTCCTGCGACTCACCCGACAGGACAAGCGGCACGTGCTCGAGGTGATCGAGCGCGTGGCCGCCCTGCTCGCCAGGCGGTCGCCGGATCGCAGCCTCTGGATCGTCGAGGACGGGCGGGTGCGGGTCCGCGAGTGAATTGACCGCGAGGCGAAACTAGAGCGAAAATCGCTCTGCTTGGCCTCCCCCCCCTACATCGAGCTCGGCGTGCGCAGCGCGTTCAGCTTTCTCGAGGGCAGCTCCGCGCCCGAGGACTTGGTCGAGCGCGCGGCCGAGCTGGGTCACGGGACGCTCGCGCTGGCCGATCTACACGGTGTGTACGGGCTGCCGCGCTTCGCGCGCGCGGCGCGCGAGGCAGGCGTGCGCGCGATCGTCGGGGCGCGTGCGGTGCTGCTCGGCGATTCAGCGCCGCGGCGCAAGACCGATCCGCCGCCCGACGGCGGGCGCGTGACGCTGCTGGTGAAGAGCCGCTCGGGCTACCGAAATCTGTGTCGGCTGCTCACGCTCGGCCACGCGCGCTGCGAGAAGCCGCACAGCCGCGTCACTCGGGAGGAGCTGCGCGCGCACGCGGAGGGGCTGGTGGCGCTGGTGCGCGAGCCGCGACTCGCGGGGCCGGTGCGCGAGATCTTCGGCGCGGACGCCTACGGCGAGCTCTGGCGCCACCGCGACCCGGACGAGGAGCGCGCGAACCGGCGCCTGCTCGCGACCGGGATCGCGGGGCTTGCCAGCGGCGACGTGCGCCACGCGCGGCCCGCCGGAAAGCGGCTGCTCGACGCGTTCACCTGCATCGCGAACGGAGCCCGGCTCGACGACGCGGGAAGGCTGCTCCTGCCCAACGCCGAGCGCCACGTGCACGCGCCGCAAGCGGTGGCGAAGCGCTTCGCCGACCTGCCCGGGGCGCTCTCGAACACGCTCGCGGTCGCGGAGCGCTGCGAGTTCCGGCTGGAAGACCTGGGCTACGCGTTCCCGGATTTCCCGCTCGGCGCCGGCGAGACGCTGCCGGGGAAGCTTCGCGAGCTCGCCTTCGCCGGCGCGCGCGAGCGCTACGGCACAACCGTGCCCGCGAAGGCGCGCGCGCAGCTCGAGCACGAGCTCGGCCTGATCGGGCGGCTCTCGCTGGAGGGCTACTTCCTGATCGTCTGGGACATCGTGCGCGAGTGCCGCGCGCGCGGGATCCTGTGCCAGGGGCGCGGCTCGGCGGCCAACTCGATCGTGTGTTACGCGCTCGGCATCACCGCGGTCGACCCGGTGCGCTACGAGCTGCTCTTCGAGCGCTTCCTGTCCGAGGAGCGCGGCGAGTGGCCCGACATCGACGTGGACCTGCCCTCGGGCGAACGGCGCGAGGAGATCCTGCAGTACGTCTACCGGCGCTACGGCCCGCACGGCGCGGGCATGACCGCGAACGTCATCACCTACCGCGCCAAGAGCGCGGTGCGCGAGATGGGCAAGGTGCTCGGCCTTGCGCCCGACCAGATCGAGCGGCTGGCGAAGCTCGTCTCGCGGCACGAGTTCAAAGACGAGCACGACGTGCTGGAGCGGCAGCTCCGCGAGGCGGGCGTGCACCCCGAGGCCCCGCGCGTGCGCCATCTGGTGCGGCTGGTGCGCGAGGCGCAGAACCTGCCGCGCCACCTGGGCCAGCACTCCGGCGGGATGGTGATCGCGCGCGGGCGCCTGGACGAGGTCGTCCCGCTCGAGCCCGCGCGGATGCCGGGCCGAAGCGTGATCCAGTGGGACAAGGACGACTGCGCGGACCTCGGCATCATCAAGATCGACCTGCTCGGGCTCGGCATGATGGCGGTGCTCGAGGACGTGATCCCGCTCGTGCGCACGCACGACGGCGCCGACGTCGACCTGGCGCGAATCCCCGCCGACGATCCGCTGACCTACCGGATGCTGCAGGCGGCCGACACGGTCGGCGTGTTCCAGGTCGAGAGCCGCGCGCAGATGGCGACGCTGCCGCGCATGAAGCCGACCACCTTCTACGACCTGGTCGTCGAGGTCGCGATCATCCGCCCCGGCCCGGTCGTGGGCCAGATGGTGCAGCCCTACCTGCAGCGCCGCGCCGGGCGCGAGCCCGTGACCTACGCGCACCCGCTGCTCGAGCCGATCCTCGCGCGCACTCTGGGCGTGCCGCTGTTCCAGGAGCAGCTGCTGCGCATGGCGATGGCGGTCGCGGGCTTCTCCGGCGGCCAGGCCGAGGAGCTGCGCCGCGCGATGGGCTTCAAGCGCTCGGTCGAGCGCATGGCGTCGATCACCACGGCGCTGCGCCTCGGCATGACGCAGAAAGGTGTCGACACGACCGCGCAGGACGAGATCGTGAAGCAGATCGGGTCGTTCGCGCTGTACGGCTTCCCCGAGAGCCACGCCGCCAGCTTCGCGCTGCTCGCCTACGCCTCGGCCTACATCCGCGCCCACCACCCGGCCTGCTTCCTGACCGCCATGCTGAACCACTGGCCGCTCGGCTTCTACAGCCCCGCCACGCTGGTGCAGGACTCCGCGCGCCACGGCGTGCGCACCCTGCCGATCGACGTGCAGCAGAGCGACTGGCTCTGCCACGTGACCGACGCAAACGAGGTGCGCCTGGGCCTGCGCTACGTGGACGGCCTGCGCAGAGAGGCCGGCGAGCGCATCGCGGCCGAGTCACCCTACGAGTCACTCGGCGATCTCGCGCACCGCGCGGGCCTGCACCGCGACGAGCTCGAGAAGCTCGCCTCGGTCGGCGCCTGCGCGAGCCTGGGCCTGGGGCGGCGCGAGGCGCTCTGGCAGGTCGCCGCGCTGCAGGGCGGGCTGCTCTCGGGCGCCACGCCCGACTCGCCCTCGCCGCTGGCCGAGATGACGGGCTTCGAGGAGACGGTCGCGGACTACCGCGACACCGGCATCACCACCGGCGCGCACCTGATGGCGCACTTCCGCGAGCGCCTGCGCGCGCGCGGGGTTTCGAGCGCGGCGGATCTGCGCGGCGCGCGAGACGGCGCCTGGGTGCGCGTCGCAGGCGCCGTGATCGTGCGCCAGCGCCCCGGCAGCGCGAAGGGCTTCCTGTTCATCACGCTCGAGGACGAGACCGGCGCCGCCAACGCCATCGTCGTGCCCGACCTGTTCCAGCGCCACCGCGCGCTGGTGCAGACCGCGGGCCTCTTGCTCGTCGAGGGCCCGGTCCAAAATCAGGACGGCGTGATCCACGTCCGCGCGCGCCGCTTCGAGCGCCTCGACGGCGACGCGATGGCCGGCCTGCTGCCGCGCTCGCACGACTTCCGCTAGACAGAGGCCGTGCCGATCGCGCGCGCCATCGCATGGGCCGCGGCCCTGCTCGCCTGCCTGATCCCCGCAGCAATGGGCGCGACCGCCGAGCTCGAGATCTTCACCCGCCGGGGCTGCCCGCACTGCGAGGACGCGCGCGAGTTCGTGGCGGAGCTCGAGCGCGAACGCGCCGACCTGCGCGTCACCTGGCGCGAGGTCGACCTCGACGCGGCTGCGCTCGCCGAGCTCGAGCGGCTCTCGAGCGAGGCCGGAATCGACGCGCCCGGCGTGCCGACCTTCCGCATCGGCGCCGCGCTCGTGCTCGGCTTCGAGAGCGCGGACACGACCGGCGCGCGCGTCCGCGCGCTGCTCCAGGGCGCGACACCCGCTCCGGCCGACGCGGTCGAGACCGGCCTCTTCGGCACGCTGCGCGCCTCGGAGCTCGGCCTGCCGCTCTTCACCGTCGCGCTCGGCCTGATCGACGGCGTGAACCCGTGCGCGATGTGGGTGCTGCTCTTCCTGCTCTCGATGCTCGTGAACCTGCGCGACCGCCGCCGCATGGCGCTCGTCGCCGGCACGTTCGTGCTGGCGAGCGGCGCCGTCTACTTCGCGTTCATGGCCGCGTGGCTGAACGTGTTCCTGTGGATCGGCGTCTCGCGCGGGCTGCGCATCGCCCTCGGCGTGACCGCGCTCGCGATCGGCGCGCTCAACCTGAAGGACTCGCTTGAGCCCGGCCGCGGCCCGTCGCTCTCCATCCCCGAGCGCGCCAAGCCCGGCATCTACGCGCGGGTGCGCGCGCTGCTTCGCGCGGAATCGCCGCTCGCGTCGCTCGCCGGAGTGGCCGCGCTCGCGCTGCTCGTGAACAGCGTCGAGCTGCTCTGCACCGCCGGGCTGCCGGCGGTCTACACGGCCGTGCTCGCCCGCGCGGAGCTCTCGACCGCTCAGCACTACGGGTACCTCGCGCTCTACAACCTGGCTTACGTCGCCGACGACGCGGCCATGGTGACGATCGCCGTCGTCACGCTCGCCAAGTCCAAGCTCGGCGAGCGGGCCGGCCGCGCGCTGAAGCTCGCAAGTGCCGCCGTCATGCTCGCGCTCGCGATCGCCCTGCTCTTCTTCCCGGGGCTTCTGCTCTAGCGAGCCGACTGGGACTGCACGCGCCGCAGCGCAGCCGCGCACGGGTCGGCCGTGGCGTCCGGGCTCGGGCCGGGCGGGTTCGCACCAACTCGATCGAGCCAGCCGCTGCAGACTCCGCGGTACTCGGCGATCAGCTCCGCCGCATCCGCGAGCGAGTTCTCGTCTGGCGCGCTTCGCAGCGACCCGACGACGGTCTCCCCGCGGACGTCTGCCTCGTCGAGGCGCCGGGTGATCGAAGGCAGGTCCGAAACGGCGGCTTCGCCGGACGCGCTCGCCAGCGCCTCGGCGAAGAGCCTCGCGCCCTGTCGCGCAGCGGCGATCTCCTCGCGCGCTGTGAGCGCCCCGCCCTGCGCCGTCGCCCTTCCCATCGCGTAGAGCTCGAACAGAAGCGCGGCGCCGAGCACCACAGCGATCCCGCCCGCGATCCACAGTAGCCAGACCGCGGGCCGTGCCTCAGGGCGCTCGTCGTCTCTTCTCACCATGACACGGCCGAGACTAGCGAAGTGCGGGCCGCAGTCGCACGGGCGAGGTTGCGGGTGGCGGTGAGACTCGACCTCGGGACTTTCATGCGCGGTGAGTCGGTCCTCGAATTCGCCGTTTTGCTGGACACGATCGGCTCGAGGATCGCGACCGGAGAACTCCGTCGGTGTGCATCCCGGCGTCGCGGCGGATGACTCGCCGCTTTACGGCGCCGGCCCGTCGGAAAACCGTCTCCGGTCCTCCCGGCTTGGCTTTGACGTCCCCGGTGGCTCACCGGAGCACCCGCTTGCCCGCCCCGCGGCTTCTCGAGTGTCGGCCGATTCTCCGAGCCTGCGATCGCGCCGCGAAGACGAGCCCTCTTGCCTCCTCGGCTCGGTCCCGACCGACGACCACAGAGTTACGCCCGCGGCGCAAACGTGTCAACCACGACTTCACTCGCGCGCCGGGCGATAATCGCGGCCGGATTCATCGAGCCTTGGGAGGGCCGAACGTGCAGCGTTTCAAGATCGAAGTTTCGGACAGCTTGCTCGCCGATCTCGCCGATCGCCTGGCGCGAACGCGTTTTCCCGACCAGCTCGAGGGCGCGGGCTGGGATTACGGCACCGAGCTCTCCTACCTGCGCGAGCTCGTCGCGCACTGGCGCTCGAAGTACGACTGGCGCGCGCACGAGCGCGCCTTGAATCAGTTCGAGCACTGGAAGGCGAAGGTGCGCGGCCTCGAGCTGCACTTCATCCACCAGCGCTCGAAGGAGCCGGGCGCGCTCCCGCTCGTGATCACGCACGGCTGGCCCGGATCGGTGTACGAGTTCCACAAGATCATCGGCCCGCTCACCGACCCCGTCGCGCACGGCGGCCGCAAGGAGGACGCGTTCCACGTCGTCTGCCCGTCCATGCCCGGCTACGGCTGGAGCGAGGCGCCAAAGCAACCCGGCTTCGACATCAAGCAGGTGGGCGAGACCGTCGCCGCGCTGATGGCCGAGCTCGGCTACGGGCGCTACGGCGCGCAGGGCGGCGATTGGGGCGCGATCGCGACGGCCTGGATCGGCCGCGTCGATCCCTCGCACTGCGCGGGCATACACATGAACATGATCGTCGCGGGTCCGCCCGCCGGCGCGGCCAATCCGATGGAGGGCGTGACGCCGCAAGAGATGGCCTGGCTCGGCGAGATGGGCAACTTCCAGAAGAACGAGGTCGGCTACCAGCAGATCCAGGGCACCAAGCCGCAGACGCTGGGCTACGGGCTGAACGATTCCCCCGCGGGCCTGGCCGCCTGGATCGTCGAGAAGTTCCACGGCTGGAGCGACTGCGGCGGGAAGATCGAGTCGCGCTTCTCCAAGGACGAGCTGCTCACCAACGTGATGATCTACTGGATCACGCAGTCGATCACGTCGTCGACGCGGCTCTACTGCGAGACGATGCGCGCGGGCCGCTTCGGCGCGGCCGAGGGGCGCATCGAGGTGCCGACCGCGGGGGCGATCTTCGCCAAGGAGCTGTACAAGGCGCCGCGCAAGTGGGCCGAGGCCGGCTTCAACCTGAAGCAGTGGTCCGTCTTCGACCGCGGCGGCCACTTCGCCGCGCTCGAGGAGCCGAAGCTGCTGGTCGACGACGTGCGCAAGTTCTTCCGGGAGCTTCGCTAGGCGAGCGTGAGCGGAATCGAGCGCGTCCTGGAGATCTCCGCGTCGACGCGCGTGCTGCGCGAACGGCGCGGCACTGCGCTCGACGCCGCGCGCGGCGGGGCGCTGCTCGGCCGCGAGTTCCTGCACCTGCGCGCGCTCGCCGAGCGCTGCGCGGCCGAGACGGGCGCGCCGTTTCGCGACTCGCTCGGCGCCACGGCGCTGGCGCGGCTGGTCGCGGTCTGCGCGCAGGCGAGCCCGCGCTTCGGGCCGATCGTCGCCGAGCGGCCGGGGCTCGCGGCGGCGCTGGCCGGCACGCTTCGCGACCTGCGCGACGCGGGCATCGCGCCGGGCGCGCTTCCCGACGCGGTCGCCGATCTGCGCGCGCTCTACACCGATCTGGAACGCGCGCTCGCGCGGCTCGCCGGTGAGGGTCTGTACGACCGCATCGGCCTGTTCCAGCTCGCCGTGCGCGGCGCGCCCGCCTGGGTCGCGCGGCGCGGCTTCACGCGCGCGGAGGTGCACGGCGCGACCGAGGTCGTAGGCTCCGCCGGCGACCTGGTCGACGCGATCGCGGGCGCGCTGCCGGAGGGCGCCTTGCGCTTCTTCCAGCCCGACTGGGGCGACGCGCACGCGGAGCGCGTGCGCGCCGAGTGGGCCTGGCGCGGATTCACGCCGGAGGGCGGCGAGGTCGTCGATCGACCCGCGCTGGACCGCGACGGGGCGATTCCCACGGGAAGGCTTCGACTGCTCCGCGCGCGATCCCCGCGCGAGGAGCTCGAGCTCGTCGCGCGCGAGGTGCTCGCGCTCCTCGAAGCCGGCACGCCGCCGCGCGAGATCCTGATCGTCGCGCGCTCGCTCGAGCCGTACGGCCCCTGGCTCGAGCCGATCTTCGGCGGCTACGGCATTCCGGTCACGTCGTCGCTCTCGCAGCCCGCGGTCGCGAATCCCGAAGCGCGAGCCTGGCTCGACCTCTTGCGCGCGCTCGGGCGGGATCTGGAGCGCGGCGCGCTGCTCGGCTTCCTCGACGCGGTGCTCCCGCGCGAGCAGGCGCGCCTGGCCGAGCGGCTCGCGCGCGAAGCGGCCGTCGTGCGCGGCGAACACGACTGGCTCGCGGCCCTCGACGCGGCGCGGCCGGAGCCCGGCCTCGATGCGCTTCGCGGCGCGATCGCGCGCGCGATCGACGCTCGCCGTGCCTTCGCCGCGTCGCGCTCGTTCGCGGAGGCCGCTTCGATCGCGCGCGCGCTCGGCGCTGACCTACCCGGCGACGATGGCCGAGCAGCGCTCGAAGGCGCGGCCGGGCTCGACGCGATCGAGCGGGCCGCGGGCGCTGCGCACCCGCCCACGACCGAAGCCGCCGCCGCCGCGCTCGAATCGCTCCTGCTCGAACTCGCAACTCCCTGGCGCGCGCGCGACGACGGCGGCGTGCGCGTCCTCGACGCGATCCAGGCGCGCGCGCTCCCGTGCGAGCAGCTGTTCCTGCTGGGCATGAACCACGGCGCGTGGCCGCACGAGGTGCGCGAAGACCCGTTCCTCTCCGACGCGATCCGCGAATCCCTGTGCGCACGGCTGCGCAGGCCGATCCCGATCCGCGCTCGCGCGCTCGCCGAAGAGCGCTTCCTGCTGGGCCTGCTGCTCTCGCAGGCGCGCGCTCGCGTGACGATCACGTTTGCGGAGGCGGACGGCGCGGGGCGCGCGCTCTCGCCCTCTGGCTTTCTGCGCAACCTGCCGTTCGTCGCTCCCGGCAGCGACGTCGTCGGGCTCGCGACGGTGCCGAGCGACACGGCCCCGGATTTCGCGCGGGCGCCGGCCGCGGTGACTCCGAGCGAGCGGGACTTCGTGGCGCAGACCGACGCGTTCCACTCCGATGCGCTCCCCTTCGACGGCGGCGTCGGAGCCGCGGCGCTTCGCCTTCCCGACTCGCTCTCGCCGAGCTTCGTCGCCGAGCTCGGCGTCTGCCCGCTCCGCGCCTTCGCGAGGTCGGTGCTCGGCGCCCGCGAGCTCGAGGACCCGTCTCCCGACGCGCTCGACGCGAACGAGGCGGGGCAGCTCGCCCACGACGCCCTGCGCCGGCTCTACCGCGGCCTCTTCGACGAGGGCAGGCTTGCGCCCGGCACGAACCCCGACGCGGCGATCGCCCGCGCGACCGCGTCGCTTCCCGGCGCGCTCGCGCAGGCCGCGGAGAAAGCGCGCACCCGTGTGCGCACGCGCGAGCCCGGGCTCTGGGCCGCCCATCTCGGCTTGGTCGAGCGCGCGATCCGTGACTTGCTCGAGCGCGACCTTCGCACCCTGCTCCCGACCGGCGTCGTCGAGCTCGAGACCGAGCGGAGCGTTCGCGCGCGGGTGCAGCTCCACGGCGAGCGGGGCCTCGAGCTCGAGGGCCGCGTCGACCGGATCGTGCGCGCTCCGGACGGCGCGCTCCGCGTGGGCGACTACAAGACGTCGCGCGACTTCGCAAAGCCCGTGGAGAAGAGCCGCGTCAAGCACGGCACTTCGCTGCAGGTGCCTCTCTATGCGCTCGCCGTCGCGAGCGAGGGGAACACGCGCGAGGTGATCGGCGAGGCGCTGCCGGTGCCGCTGCGGCCGGAGCGCGACCCCGACCGCGAGCGCGACAAGGAGCGCTCGCTCGAGCTCGGCGAGATCGAGACGCTGGCTCTCCCGGTGCTCGACGAACTCCACGGCCTGCTCGCGCGGGGCTTGTTCCCGTTCTGGCGCGATCGCAAGGAATGTCGTTACTGCGCCTACACGATCGCGTGTCGTCGCGAGCACGGGCCGAGCCGCGAGCGCCTGGCGGCGGCGGACTCGCTCGCTTCATGGCGCGCGCTTCGCGGCGGGGGCGACGCATGAGGGACCGCGGCGCGCGGGAGCGCGGGGCGCACGACTTCGACACCAACCTGGTGGTCGAGGCGGGCGCGGGAAGCGGCAAGACCAGCCTGCTGGTCGAGCGCGTGGTCTGCCAGATGCTCGCGCGCGGCCTCGACGTGGACGGCTTCGCCGCCATCACCTTCACCGAGAAGGCCGCGGCCGAGATGCGCAAACGCCTGGCGAGCGCGCTGGCCGAGCTTGCGGAGCTCGCCGGCGCGCGCGTTCCGCCGGAGCAGGTCGGAGAGGAGACGGAGGCGAAGCGCGCCTACCGCTGGCTCTCGCTCGCGCAGTCGCCCGAGAGCATCGCCGACACCGCGAAGCGACGGCTCGCGAGCATCGTCGCGGCCGAGGTCTCGACCATCCACGGCTTCTGCGCCGGGCTGCTGCGCAGATTCCCGCTCGAGGCGGGCGTGGACCCGCGCTTCAGCGTCGACACGGGACTCGGCTTCGACGAGGTGCGCCGCGAGCTCTGGCGCGACTTCCTGGCTTCAGCCGACGGCCCGGGCGGCGCGCGCGCGCCGCTCTGGCGTCAGGTGATGCTCGGGCTCGATCTCGCCGAGATCGAGGAGCTCGGTCGCGCTTGCGGCTCGTTCGGGATCGACGGCGAGCGCGGCCGCTTCGAGCTGCCGGCCTCGGAAGAGCGGCTCGGCGAGCTCGCGACCCGGTGGCTTTCGCGGATCGACGCCTGTCTGTCGCCCTCGCCCGCAAAGGGCGCGGAGAGCTGGCTCGACGCCGCGCGTCTGCCGCTCGCCGCGCTTCGCGACTCGGGCACGTCCGCGATGCGCGAGGAGATCCAGCGCGCGAGGTGCATCGGCGGAACAGGCAAGGAACGCGGGCTGCTCGACACGAAGCCGCCGACCGCGAAGAAGCGGCCCGACTTGGAAGAGCTGGCCAAGGAGGTCCACGCCGATCTGATCCGCCTGCGCCGCGTCGACGACGCGCTGATCGCCGGCGCGCTATCGCTGGTCCGGCCCTACGCCGCGGCGGCCGTGCGCGAGGCCCGGCTGCGCGGGATCCTGCCCTTCGACGCGCTGCTCGTGCTGGCGCGCGATCTGCTCCGCACCCGTCCGGAGGTGCGGCGCAGCCTCGGCGCGCGCTATCGCGCGCTCTTCCTCGACGAGTTCCAGGACACCGACCCGATCCAGTACGAGATCGTGCTGCTTCTGGCGGAGGACCCCGCGTCCGAGCCCGCCGGCGATGCGTTCGAAACCGTGCTCGCGCGGGGCAAGCTCTTCATCGTCGGAGATCCGAAGCAGGCGATCTACCGCTTCCGGGGCGCCGACGTCAGCGCGTACCAGAAGGCCGTCGCGCGCGTGCGCGCGCAGGGCGGAGAGGTTCTCGAGCTCGTCACGTGCTTCCGCTCGCCTCCCGAGCTGCTTGCTCCGCTCGATCGGATCTTTCCCGATATCCTTTCGACGAAGAATCCCGAGCTAGCCCACGCGTACTCCGGGTACAACGGGCTGGTCTCGGGCCGGGATCCCGCCAACGAGAGCCGCGTCGAGGTCTGGACCGTGGACCTCGGTGGAAGCCGCGCGGAGGACGCGCGCCGCGACGAGGCGCAGGTGATCGCGGGCTGGGTCGCGAGCGAGATCGCTGTGGGGCGCCTCGAGCCGAAGCAGATCACCCTGCTCTTTCGCGGGCTCGCCGACGTGCACGTCTACGCCGCCGCGCTGCAGGCGCGAGGAGTGCCCTGTCTGGTGAGTCGCGGCGAAGAGCTGTCGTCGGAGCCCGCGGGTCAGCAGCTCCTGGCTCTGCTCCGAGCGCTCGCGAATCCCGCCGACGCACCCGCGGTCCTCGGCGTGCTCCGCTCGCCGCTCGGCGCGGTTCCCGACGCGGAGCTCGCGCGCTGGGCCGGCCGCTTCGAGCCGCGCGAGCGCGTGAGGTGCTGGTCGTACCCGGACGTCTCTCCGCCCGCCGACGAGCTGCCGGATCTGGCGCGCGCGTTCGCCCGCCTCCGCGCGCTGCGCGAGCGCGCGCGGAGCGCCGCCCCCGCGACGCTGCTCGCGGCGCTGCTCGAAGAAACGCCGCTCCTCGCTTTGCACGCGCTCGCGCGCGACGGCGAGCGCCGCGTCGCCGACCTCGTGTTCCTGATCGAGCGCCTGGCCAGCGACGCGCGCTCGAAGCCGGGCTGCGGCCTCGCGGATCTGGTCCGCGCGCTCGAGACCGAGGAGCGCCGCCCCGCTCCCGAGGAGGGCGACGACGCGCCCGACCGCGTGCGGCTGATGAGCATCCACGGCGCGAAGGGGCTGCAGTTCCCCGTCGTCATCCTGCCCGACGTCGCGCGCGGCTCCGGCGGCAGCCGAGCTCCGAGCGTCGAGGTCGAGCGGCTTCGCGATCGAGACGAGCTCGCGGTCTCGACCCGCGCTGCTCGGTCCGCGAGCTGGCTGGAACGCGAGAACCTCGAGGCCGTGCACGACGACGCCGAATCCGGCCGGCTCTTCTACGTGGCCTGCACGCGCGCGCAGCAGCGGCTGATCTTCATCCACGCGCCGCGAAAGGGCGTGAAGCTGGCGGAATCGCAGCTGCGCTTCCTCTCCGATTGGGGCTACACCAAAGACGGTCTTCCGCAGGACGGACCGCTTCCCGGCGCGCCCGACGTGATCGGGCGGACGATTCGCGAGTCTGAGCCGGCTCGACTCGCTTCGCCTCCGCCTCGCTCGACGCCGGATCGGGATCCCGTCGCTCGCGCGGAGAACGCCGCCGCGCTCGCGCGCGGCGCCGCCCGGCCCCCGTTCGCGAGCCCCTCCGGACTGCGCGAGGACGCGGAGGCGCGCGAGCTCGAGAGCGATCTCGAAGCTGCATCGGCCGCGCCGCCCGACACCGAAGAGGGTCGCAGCGCCCGCGCGCTCGGGGTCGCGCTCCACGAAGCGCTGGAGCGCTGGGACTTCCGCGACGCGGCCGCGCTTCGCGGGCTCGCGGCCATGGCCTCGCGACGGAGCGCCGCGCACGAGGGGCTCTCCGCGGCTGCGCTCGAGCGCGACGCGCTCGAGCTCGCCGAGGCGCTGCTCGCGAGCGCGCTCCCCGCGCACCTCGCCGGCGTCGAGGTGCTCGGCCGCGAGCTACCGGTCCTGTTCCGCGATCCCGACGGAACGGCCTGGAACGGCACGATCGACCTGCTCTACCGCGACGCGGACGGAGCCCTCGTGGTCGCCGACTACAAGACCGGCCGCGAGCCGGACGGCGGCGCGCCCGAGGCCTACCGCGCGCAGCTTGCGACCTACGCGCGCGGCATCGCGAAGGTGTTCCCGGCCGAGAAGGCGATCGCGCTCGAGCTGATCTGGCTGAGAAGCGGCCGGCGCGAGCGGCTCCGGCTAGAATCGGCCGCATGAGCTTCGACGACTTCACGATCGAGGACCTGCGCCGAAAACACGGCGAGAAGTGGACGCAGTATCCGGCCGACGTCCTGGCCGCCTGGGTCGCCGACATGGACTTCCCCGTCGCGGAGCCGATCGCGCGCTACCTGGCCGAGATGGTCGGCCGGAACGACCTCGGCTATCCGATCAACCCCACGCCGGGCGCGCTGCCGACGGTCTTCGCCAAGTGGGCGCTCGAGCGATTCGGCTGGCAGGTCGACCCGCACCAGGTCCTGGTGATCACCGATGTCGTGCAGGGCTTCTACGTCGCCATCCACACCTGCTCGCAGCCGGGCGACGGGGTGATCGTACAGAGTCCGGTGTACCCCCCGATCCTGAACTCGACCGCCGAGCTCGGCCGGCGCCGGATCGTGAACCAGCTCGTGCAGGGGCCGCGCGGCTACGAGATCGACTTCGACGATCTGCGATCGAAGGCCGACGCGGGCGCGCGGATCCTCCTGCTCTGCAATCCGCAGAACCCGACCGGCCGCGCCTTCACGCGCGCGGAGCTCGAGCGGATCGCGGGGCTTGCGATCGAACGCGATCTGATCGTGATCTCCGACGAGGTCCACGCCGACCTGGTCTTGCCCGGCCACCGGCACATTCCGATCGCGACGCTCGGGCCCGAGATCGCCTCGCGCACCATCACGCTGATGTCGGCGACCAAGACGTTCAACATCGCGGGGCTGCGCTGCGCGGTGGCGATCTTCGGCAGCCCCGCGCTGAAGCAGCGCTTCGGCTCGCTCGCTTCGCACATCCGCGGGGGGCTGGGCAGCTTCGGCCTGGGCGCGAGCGCGGTCGCCTGGAGCAGCGCGCGGCCCTGGCTCGACGACCTGATCGCGTATCTCGCCGGAAACCGCGCGCGCATCGCCGCCTTCGTGAAGGAGCACCTGCCCGGAATCGCGCACGTTCCGCCCGAGGCGACCTACCTCGCCTGGCTCGACTGCCGCGCGCTCGAGCTTCCGAAGGACCCGTACACGTTCTTCCTCGAGAACGCGCGCGTCGCGCTCTCGGACGGGAGCCGCACCGGACCGGGCGGCGCCGGCTTCGTGCGTCTGAACTTCGCGACCTCGCGCCCGATCCTGGATCAGATCCTGGAGCGGCTCGCGAAGTCGCTCGCTCGCCGCTAGGGAAGCAGCAGCTCGGCGGCGTCGCGCACCTGCGCGACGACTTCGGACTGCTTGTGCAGACCGCTCATCCACCCGATCAGCGCCGCGAACCAGACCTGCTGCAGCACCTCGCAGACGCGCTGCTCGCGCGGGCTGGCCCCGGCGAGCGTCGCGTTCGGATCGCCGCGCAGCGCGCGGATCAGCAGATCGCCAGAGGCGCCGTGGAAGGCGCGGATCTTCCCGGCGAGCTCCGGCTCGTCGGAGCTCGCCGCGCGAAGCACCGCGCGCGTGAGCTTGGGCTTGCGGCAGAGCGTGCGCGTCGCCGCGCTGAAGTACGCGGTCACGCGCTCGAGCTCCGTCGGCCCCTTGGGCGGCCGGCGGGCCATTCGCGCGGCCAGACCCGCGGCCTCGCTGGCCAGCGCCGCGACGAGCAGGTCGTCCTTGCTGCGGAAGTGGCTGTAGAGCGTGCCGAGCGCGACCCCGGCCTTGGCGGCCACGTCGCGCAGGCGAACCGCCTCGAAGCCGCCCTTCTCGGCGAGCGCGACCGCGGTCGCGATGATCCGCGCTTCCCTGTCTCCCATCGCGGGCTCATGCATAACCGTTTTCGCCTCCGCAGACCACCGGCCGAAACGCGCGCGCCGTGGTAGGCTCGGACGCGCAACTCTGCAGGAGCCCGCCATGAAAGTCGTCGTCGACTTCGACCTCTGTGAAGCCAATGCCGTCTGCGTCGACCAGGCCCCGGAAGTCTTCCGCGTCGACGAGAACGACAACCTGCACATCCTGATCGAGAACCCGCCCGAGTCACTGCGCAAGAAAGTCGAGGCGGCCGTCCGTCTCTGCCCGCGCCAGGCGATCAGCGTCTCCGGCTGACGCGCACGGACTACAGAACGCCCGACGCCTTCACGTCCAGGTAGCCGTTCACGAGCGCGACGGCGAGCTCGTGCGGCTCGGCGTCGAGCGTGAGGATGCCGCTCTTGCGCAGCCGCTCGTGTGCGCGCCGTCGAGCCAGCAGGTACTGGTGCGTCGCCGCGACCGTGAGCGCGGAGTCCAGGTCGCGAACCCGCGTCTCGAGCGCGGCGGAGAGCGCGCGCTCCTTCATGCTCGCGGCGAAGACCAGGTGGCGGCGGCCGAGCAGGCGCGCGGCCAGCAGCAGGTCCTCGTCGTCCTCGTCGCGCAGGTTCGAGACCACCACCACCAGCGCCCGCTTGGCGAGCCGGGTCGCGAGCTGCTGCGCGCCGGCCAGGTAGTCGGAGGCGCGCGCGCTCGTCTTTAGGTCGTAGACCGAATTCAGGACGCGCGAGAGCTGCTTCGCGCCCTTTCGCGGCGCGAGCCAGCGCGGTGTGCCGCTGAACGTGAGCAGGCCCACCGCGTCGCCCTGGCGCAGCGCCACGTGCGCGAGCAGGAGCACGGCGTCGAGCGCGTGATCGAAGTGCGAGAGCGCGCCGTCGCGCGCGTGCATGCGACGGCCGCAGTCGAGCAGGAAGACGATCTGCTGGTCGCGCTCCTCCTCGTACTCGCGCGAGATCGCGCGCCGCAGCCGCGCGGTCGCCTTCCAGTCGATCTGCCGCAGGCTGTCGCCCTGGCGGTACTCGCGGAGCTGGTGGAACTCGAGCCCCTCGCCGCGCAGCGGCCGGCGCCGGACGCCGAGCTCGCCCGCCCGGTTCGCCGCCGCAAGCAACGCGTAGCGCGAGACCGCGCGGAAGTTCGGATAAACGCGAACGTGTTGATCGGATCCCGTGCGGATCCGCCGGCGCCAGAGCCCGAGCGAGGAGCTCGCGACGAGCTCCAGCCGGCCGATCCGGTGCTCGCCGCGCACCGACGGCGCGATCCGGTACTCGAAGCTCGCGCGCGCGCCGGGCTCCAGCCGGAACGCGCGCGGCAGCCCCATCGCGCCGAGGCCGGCCGGAGCGTGGTCGAAGACGCGAAGCCGCGCCGCGCGGCGGCCGCGGTTGGCCAGCTCCACCGCGACCGTGTGCCGCGTTCCGATCGCGAGTGTCTGCGGAACGGCGCGCGTCGCGTCGAACGGCCCGAGCGCCGCGCCCGCGTCGGCCGCCGCCAGGACCCCGAGCAGCGCAAGCCCGGTCCACCACACCGGCAGCAGCGCGGGGAGGAACGCGGAGGCGAGCCCGAGCGCGAGCACGAGCGACGCGAGCGCCAGCATTCGCCGGGACGGGCTCACACCCGCGGCGCCTCCACGCGGGCGAGCAGCGCGCCGATCAACGCGTCCACGCGCTGACCTTCGAGCTCCACCTCGGGGGAGAGCAGGATGCGGTGGCGCAGCGCCGGAAGCGCGATCGCCTTCACGTCGTCGGGTGTCACGAAGCCGCGTCCCTCGACCCGCGCGCGCGCGCGCGAGGCGCGAACCAACGCGAGCCCGCCGCGCGGCCCCGCGCCGAGCGCTACGCCCGGCCAGGCTCGCGTCGCGCGCACGATCCTGACGGCGTAGTCGGAGATCCGCTCGTCGACGAAGACCGTCGCGGCGGCGACCTGGATCGCGACCACGCCCGCGGCGTCGGCCACGGGCGAGATCGGCGAGAGGTCGAGCGAGTCGCCGAGCGCCCCCGAGGCGACGCGGTACACGAGCTCGAGCTCCTCCTGCTCGCTCGGGTAGTCGATCTGCACCTTCAGCAGGAAGCGGTCGACCTGCGCCTCGGGCAGCGGATAGGTGCCCTCGAGCTCGATCGGATTCTGCGTGGCCAGAGTCATGAACGGCGCCGGAACCTCGAGTGACTGCCCCTCGAGCGTCACCTGCCGCTCCTGCATCACCTCGAGCAGGGCTGCCTGGGTCTTCGCGGGCGCGCGGTTGATCTCGTCGGCCAGGAGCAGATTCGTGAACACCGGACCGCGGCGCAGGCGCATCTCGCCCGACGACGCCTCGTACATCACGTGGCCGACGACGTCGGCGGGCATCAGGTCGGGCGTGAACTGGATGCGCGTGCTGCTGCCCGAGAACGAGCGAGCCAGTGCGCGCACGAGCAGCGTCTTTCCCAGGCCCGGCACTCCCTCGAGCAGAAGATGGCCGGCGGCGAACAGGGCGACCAGCGTCTGGTCGACCACCTCGCTCTGCCCGACGAAGACCTTGCGGATCTCGGCGCGCATCTTTCGCGCGAGCTCGGAGGCGCGCGCGAAGTCTTCGCGCGGGATCACGGGATTCTCGGAACTCATAGCGATCTCCTGATCTTCTCGAGGATGGCGACGTCTTGCACGAAGCGGGATGAATCCGCCTCGGATCCGAAGGCGAGCGCGCGCGCGACGCTCTCGCGCGGCAGCCCGGAAAGCCCGGCGAGGTGCTCGGCCTGCGCGGCGGGCGAGAGCGTCGCGAGGCTCGGGTGACGCTCGTGCAACCGCTCCAGAAGCGCGTCGCGCGTGGCGGCGAGCAGCCCGCGCGCCGCGCCGCTGCGCAGCTGGAACCGGCCCGCGGCGCGCACGTGCTCCATCAGCTCGCGCCGCTCGCCGGGCGGGTCCGGCTCGATCGGACCGAAGCGCCGCGACGCCGACCAGAGCCAGAGTGCGAGCACGAGCGCGGCGCTCGCGACGACCATCCAGCCGTGGCGCCAGACCAGCGCGAGTGCGCCCGGGAACTCGTCCCCGAAGACGATCCACACCGGGCCGCTGCGACCGGCGAAGTGAGTCAGGCGGTACACGAGCTCGGCGTGGTCCCAGTCCGCGATCACGGGCTGAGTCAGGAAGTAGTCGTCGGTCAGCGCGGTCACGACTCCGCGACCCGCTCGCACCGTGACCAGGTGGACGCCGTTCGCATCGCCGATCTCGGAGACCCGCGCATCCTCCGCCTCCGCGTCGAGCTCGATCCGGTACTCGGGATCGAACTCGACCTCGAGCGGCGCCGCGCGATCCGGGAAGACCGCGCGCGCGAGCTCGGGCTCGTCTTCCTCGGCCTCGGCCTGCGTCGCGCTCGCCTTCGTGACGCCCGGCGCGGGCTCGTCGGGCGGCTCCGGCTCGCCGGGCTCGGGCGCTTCGGGCTCGGGCTCGTCGGATTCGTTCAGGTACTGGCGCACGCCGAGCGGGTCGAGCACGAGGTCCGGGAAGCGGTTCTCGTCGTCGAAGAGCTGCCAGCTCACGACGATCAGGTGGCCGCCGTCCTCGACCCAGCGCATCAGCTCTCGAGCTCGCGCGCGGCCGAGCGAGCGGCGCGGCGTGGGAAGAATCAGCGTGGCCTCGCGCGGATCGAGGTCGAGTGCGATCGGTAGCTCGCGGAAGCTCGAGACGGGGGTGCCGAGCCGCTCGAGCAGGCGCTGCGCAGCGAGATAGGGATTTCGCGACGCCTCGCCCTTGTACCCGCGCGGGACCTCGATCGAGCGCTTCTCGCACGACGAGAAGAAGAGAGTGACCGCCGCGGCGACCGCGCCGGCGAGGCCGATCCAGCCGGCGCGCCTGGACGGACGAGTCACGCCGCGCCTCCCAGGTGCGGACTCCAGCGCCGACACAGCTGCGTGAACTCCGCCGCCGGCAGCGCCCGATGCGCGTACGCGCAGAAGACCCAGGCCCGCGAGAGATCCGCGAAGTCGCCCGCCAGCGCCGGCGGCAGCGCCTCGCTCGCGATGCGCTCGCACTCGCCCTCGGTCGCGCTCTCGGGAATGCGCAGGCCTCTGCCGCGCACCAGGTGGATCAGCGCGCCGCGATAGAGCAGCGACAGTGCGCCGCGCGTGTCCCCGCTCTCGAAACGCGCTCGCGCCGCGGCGACGACGTCCGCGGGAAGAGACTCGGGCCGCAGATCGCGCGCGAAGCGCGGCTCGCGCGGCCGTTCCGCCTCGTCGGCTCCGGCGCGCCCGGATCTGCGAAGCGAGCGCAGGATCGCGATCGCGAGCGCTCCGACCAGGAGCGCGATCGCGAGCCACGCGCCGACGCGGAGCACCCCGGCCGCGACCGAGCCCAGCCAGAGACCGAGCCGCGCAAGCCAGCCCGGCTCGCCGTCTGCGCTCGACTCGCTCGCCTTCGGCAGCCAGATCTCGACGCGCTCAATCGTCGCGAACTCCTCTGCGGCGAGCACCGCGTCGATGCACGCGCCCGCCCCCTCGGGGCCGGGCGCCTCGCAGCTGGTCGGCTCTTCCGCCTCCGGCTGTGCCGCCGCGCCGAGCGGAAGCAGCAGTGTGGCCACCAGCACGCCGAGCGAGATCGCCCCTCCGCGGGACGCGCGCGGCGGTTCCTCAGCCGCGCGCTGCTCGAGCTTTCGGAACGCGAGCTCGATGTCCCAGCCCTCGAGCCAGATGCGCCGGTTCACGTAGAGCGCGAAGCCGCCCGCGACGAAGAGCGGCTCGATCGCCGAGATCGCCAGCGGATAGAGCAGCGCCTCGAGAAAGGTCACGGTCGGGGCCTCCGCGCCGGCGAGCTCGATCCAGAATCTCGCGAAGTCGCCCTCGGGCCGGAACGTGGCCGCGAGCTGCAGCCCCGCCGCGATGATCACGAGCTCGAAGATCCCGCACGCGAAGAGCAGCCCGAACGCGGCTTGCGACTCGCGTCCGATCAGCACGCTCGCGCGGCGCGCGCGCTCGCCGCCGCGCAGCCCCTCGAGCTGCAGCACCGGCTGCGTGAACGTGCGCAACGGCGAGAGCCGCAGCCAGGTGAGTGAGTGTGCGAGCCCCGTTCTCGTGATCAGTCTCGGCACGCCCGCGAGTGTCTCGAGAAGCGTGGGCACGGGGCCGAAGAGCGCGTCTGCGAGCACCGCGAGCGCGACGCGGTCGTACAGGGGCTTCAGCCACCAGACGACCACGCTCGCGAGCCAGAGCTGCCCGGGCATTGCGATGTACAGCGCGAGCGAGATCGCGCCGACCACGAGCGCATGCGCGGGGAAAAGCGGCCAGAACACCGCGCGCGCGAAGCGGAAGCCGAGGTCGACCGCCTCGTAGCCCGCGCGAGGCCGTACGGCGACGGAAATCCGGTCAGTCTGCACGGGAACGCCCCGCTGCGCCGAGCCAGACGCCAACGAGCGCCCAGAGCCCCGCGCCCACCGCGTACTTGAGCTGCGCCGGAATCTCGCGCGGCGACCAGAACGCCTCGATGGCCGCGGCGAGCACCAGCATGAGCGCCGCGCCCGCGATGATCGGCAGGCTCCTGAGCGCGGCCGCGCGAAGCGCCGCGATCCGGCTGCGCGCGCCCGGCGCGAGCACCGCGAGTCCGAGCCGCATTCCGGCGGCCCCCGACAACAGGATCGCGGTGAGCTCGAACGCTCCGTGCCCGATCACGAACGAGAAGAACGGCTCGCCCGAGCCCTCGCGCGCCAGGTGACTCGCGATGAGTCCGAGATTCAGCGCGTTTGCGACGACGCTCACCAGCGTGCCGATGCCGAACGCGAGGCCGCTCGCGAAGGTGCGGAACGCGATCGAGACGTTGTTCCAGATGTAGAAGCCGAACATCGTCGCGTCGGATCCGGCCGTTCGCGCCGGGCCCTCAGCCGCCCCCGCGGCGTCGTACATCGCCTCGATCTCGCTCACGCTCTCGGGCGAGATGAAGCTGTAGATCAGGTCGGGATTTCGCCAGGCGAGAAGTCCGAGCAGGAGCGCAAGGCCGTAGAAGAGCGCGTGCAGGCCCGCGACCAGCCGCCACTCGAGCCGGACCGCGCGCGGAAAGTCGATCGAGAGAAAGCGCCCGATCCCGCGAACCTCACCGGTTCGCGCCTGGTAGAGCAGCCGGTGACCCGCCAGCGCCAGGTCGTTCAGCTCCGTGACGAGCGTGCCGGAGACCTGTCGCTCGCGCGCGAGCGCCAGGTCGTGGCACAGCTGCCGGTACAGTGGCGGAAGCTCCGCGGCGCCGCGCGTCTCGCTGCGCTCGAGCTCCGCCAGCAGCCCGGCGAGGCGATCCCAGCGCGCCCGGCCCCGCGCTTCGAAGACCTCGAGCGTCACGCCCTGCGCCCGACCAGATACGCGGCGTGCGCGATCAGCCGCGATCGAGGATCGGAGTCGCCGACGAGCGAGCGGGGAATCGCGGCGAGCTCCGCCGCGCGCTCGGCCGAGAGACTGCCGGCTCGCTCCGCGAACGCGATCACGGCCGCCTGCTCCTCGAGCCCGAGCGGGAAGTCGGGCGCGAGCGGAGTCACCTCGGGAATCGGAGTCAGTCGCGCACGAGGAGTATCGGTGTGCACGACCAGCGTCCCGGCGGCGAGATCGCCGAGCCTGCGAAAGCTCGCGTCCGCGAGCATCGAAGCCAGTCCCGCCAGATAGAGCGCGGGCAGGAAGTCGGCGACCAGCAGGAAGTTGCGCAGCACCGACGCCGACCAGCCCACGGGCGTTCCGTTCTCCTGCAGCACGCGCAGGCCCAGAAGCCGCTTCCCCGGCGTCTGCCCGTGGGCGCGAACCTCGAAGAGAACCGGGTAGAACCAGAGCAGCGCGAAGAGCCCGATCAGGTACAGGCCGGTGCCCAGCCCCGCGAAGCCGGCGAACGCGACCTGGAGCGCGAGCGCGATCCCGCCCTGCAGCAGCGTGTCCACGCCCCAGGCGAGCGCCCGCGGCACCGGCCCCGCCACGCGCAGCGCCAGGTCGACTCCCTCCGGCGTCTGCACGGCGTGAACGGTGTCGATCATTCGACCCGGATCGTAGGTGGTAGCATCGCCAAATGCCCAGACCCTTCCGCTTCGCAGTCCAGGTCTCGACGCTGCCCGCCGACGGCTGGATCGAGCGCGTTCGCCGCTACGAACGGCTCGGCTACTCGACGGTCTTCTGTCCGGATCACTTCGGCTCGCAGTGGGATCCGACGGCGACGCTTTCGGCGGCGGCGGCCGTGACGACCAAGCTCAACGTCGGGTCGCTGGTCTACGACGTGGACTACCGCCACCCGGTGATCCACGCGAAGGGCGCGGCGACCATCCAGCTTCTCTCCGGCGGCCGGCACGAGTTCGGGATCGGCGCGGGCTGGATGCAGACCGACTACGACGAGGCGGGGATCGCCTACGACCGACCCGGCGTCCGCATCGAGCGGCTCGGCGAGGCGCTCGAGATCATCCGCAGCATGTGGGAGAACGAGCGCACGAGCTTTCGCGGCAAGCACTACCGGATCGAGAACATCGCGCAGGCCGCGCCGCTTCCCGCGGGCGGACGGCCGAAGATCCTGATCGGCGGCGGCGGGCCGCGGGTGCTGCGGCTGGCCGGCCGCCACGCCGACATCGTCGGCATCAACCCGAGGCTCGAGGAGGGCAAGGTCACGCAGCACACCGCCGCGGACCTCGCGCCCGAGCGCCTCGACGAGAAGGTTCGCAGCGTGCGCGAGGGCGCAGAGCGCGCGCGCCGGAGCTTCGGCGAGATCGAGCTGAACTCGCTCACGTTCATCGTCGCGATCACGGACGATCCGAAGGGCGTGCGCGCGGGGCTCGCCGCCAACACCGGCATGAGCGTGGAGCAGGTCGCCGACTGCCCGATCTTCCTCACCGGCTCTCCCGCCGAGATCCGCGACCGGCTCGAGAAGCGGCGCGAGCGCTTCGGGATCTCGTACATCGTGATCCACGGCGCGGACCAGGGCGTCGTCGAGAAGTTCGCGGAGCAGATCGTGACGCCGCTGTCCGGGAAGTGACCGGGCCACGCGCAGCTTCACCTAAAGCGGGCCCGACGCCGCTCCGATAGCTTCCCTGACATGAGCGCCAGGCTCCGCCCGGATCCACCGCTCTGGGAGCGCTACACCCGAACGGACGGGCGCATCCACCTGACGGGACTGCAGGCGCTCGTCCGAGTCGCGCTCGACCGGCTTCGCCGCGACGCGAGCGCGGGCCTGCGCACCGGGGCGTTCTTCTCCGGCTATCCCGGCTCGCCGCTCGCGGGCCTCGACGCGCTGCTCACGAGCCTCGCGCCGCTGCTCGCGCGCTCCGACGCGCGCTTCGTCCCCGGATTGAACGAGGAGCTCGCGGCCAGCGCCGTCGCCGGCACGCAGCTGGTCGAGAACTTCCCGCACGCTCGCTACGACGGCGTGCTCGGGGTCTGGTTCGGCAAGGCGCCCGGGCTCGATCGCGCGCTCGACGCGCTGCGGCACGCGAACTTCGTGGGCACGGGCGCGAGCGGCGGCGCGCTCGCGGTGGTCGGCGACGACCCGTTCTGCAAGAGCTCGTCGCTGCCGAGCCACAGCGAGCACGCGTTCGCCCACGCCTGGATTCCCCTGTTCGCGCCCTCCGACCCCGGCGACGTGCTGCGGCTCGGGCGCTTCGCGATCGCGCTCTCGCGCCATTCGGGCCTGTGGAGCGGGCTGCGGATCGTGGCCGACGTCGCGGACGCGGGAAGGATCGTCGATCTCGGCGAGCTCGAGAGCCCGATCGTGCTTCCCGAGCTCGAACGCGCGAGCGGTGCGCCGCGCCCGCGGATCGACACACTGCTCCTGCCGCCGAACGTGCTGCGCATCGAGCAGGATCTCGTCTTCCGCCGGCTCGAATCGGTGCACCGCTTCGCGCGCGCGCACGATCTTTT
>Ga0194127_10002256_pt1 | contig 26704 bp, 22 predicted proteins | sample TA2KigC100mmetaG_FD_148624 | JGI IMG/M metagenome (GOLD analysis project Ga0194127, IMG submission 148624) | Freshwater microbial communities from Lake Tanganyika, Tanzania - TA2015036 Kigoma Deep Cast 100m | ecosystem: Environmental > Aquatic > Freshwater > Lake | place: Tanzania: Lake...
TCCGCACCTTGATGGAGATGTGGCATGTGAAAACCGAATTCAAGGATAACTTCGACCGACAATTGCAATTGAACCGTTTCATCAACTTCTATAACACCGTCAAACCACACAAGGCTTTGAATAATTCAACTCCTTATGAAATACTCTACCAATATTTTAATCAACCACTCTGTAAACAACCCTGAGATTTCTTACATGTAATTATTTTAAACTCGTTGCTTTATTAATATCCATTCTCAACTCTATGACACAAAAAAATACCAGCCAGAATGTTATTTGGCATCACGCCACTGTGACAAGATTAAGAAGGGAACAAAAAAATCATCATAATTCGGTAGTCATTTGGTTTACCGGTTTATCCGGCGCTGGGAAATCGACCTTGGCTCATGCAGTAGAAGAGCGTTTGTTTCAGTACGGATTTAACACCTTTGTGTTGGATGGCGATAATATTCGTCACGGCTTGTGCGGCGATCTGGGTTTTACCGACTCCGATAGAAAAGAAAATATCAGGAGAATCAGCGAAACGGCAAAGCTAATGCTGGAAGCTGGAGTTATTACACTGACTGCGTTTATTTCGCCGTTCCGGTCGGAACGATTAATGGCGCGAAAGATGATGCCGCATGGCGATTTTATTGAGGTTTACTGTTATTGCCCCTTGTCTGTTTGTGAACAAAGAGATGTTAAGGGCTTGTATAAAAAAGCCAGATTGGGCGAGATTAAACACTTCACGGGTATTTCTTCGCCATACGAAGAACCGGATAATCCAGAGCTGGCGATTGATACAGGTGTATTCGGTTTGCCGGAAAGCGTGGAAAAAGTGATTGCGTTGTTACGGGAAAGAAACATATTACCGGCAGGCAAAATCGATGCATTATGATGTTTTTAATGGCGATGCGGATGGCATTTGCGCGCTCATCCAGCTTAGGCTGCATCAATCGCTAACGTCCGAACTGATAACCGGTGTTAAACGTGATATTCAACTGTTGTCGAAAATATCGGTTAAGCCGGGAGACAGCTTAACCGTCTTGGATATTTCGTTCAGTAAAAATAGCAAGTTCGTATCCGAATTTTTAAATGCAGGCGCAGCTATTTTTTATGTGGATCATCACCAGATAGGCGATCTGATTGCACATCCAAAGTTAACAACACGCATTAATACCGATAGCGCCCAATGTACCAGTCTGCTCATTAATGATTACTTGGGCGGAAAGTATCCGCTGTGGGCGATCACAGCCGCTTTCGGCGATAACGTAACCCAGAGCGCGGAACGGTTAGCGGCAAAATTATCATTGGGCGAAGATAAGACCAATGCATTAAAAAAGCTCGGTATTTATATTAATTATAACGGCTACGGCGATAGTGTTGCGGATTTACATTTTCCGCCCGCCACGTTGTATCGGGAAATGGCCGGTTTCGCGTCCCCTTTTGATTTTATGTTGGGTAATCCGGAAATCTATGACAGGTTAGCGCAGGGCTATAGTCAGGATATGACGCAAGCAGAAGCGATAACACCAGAATATCTTACGGAAGCTATCGCCGTCTACATCCTGCCAGAAGAAACCTGGGCCAGACGGGTAAGCGGCGTGTTCGGTAACTTATTAATGAATCAAGATCCGTCTAAAGCGTATGCTGTGCTGTCGCGGAATTCGGCGGAAGACTATCAAGTTAGTGTACGGGCACCAGCAAATGCCAAAGGCGGAGCGGATGATTTTTGCGCAAGATTCGAGACGGGCGGTGGGCGGAAGCTGGCGGCAGGGATCAATCGTTTGCCGAAAGAGCAACTGACCGATTTTATTAATCGCTTTACCGATTTTTTTCGGTAAAGCGGATTAACGGTTTTTTTATCAAGGTATTAATAATTCCGTTGAACGGAAAAGCGCGCCAAGGCGAGCAAGGCGTCTTTATATTGGCTGTCCTGCAAAAAGTCGAGTGCAGCCATAGCTTTTTGCGCTTCTTCATTGGCCCGCTGCTCAGTATATTCAATCGCTTTGGTTTGTTTGACAATGTCGTAGACTTCGTTGAAGGCGTCCCGGTTTCCGTTTTTAATGGCATTAATGATGACGTTGGCGTCAGCCGGTTTGCTGTTTTTGATGGCGTAGATTAATGGCAGGGTGGGTTTGCCTTCGGCTAGGTCGTCGCCGAGGTTTTTGCCTAATTCTTCTTTAGTGGCTTTATAATCCAGCGCGTCGTCGATTAATTGAAACGCCACTCCTAAGTGCTGGCCGTATTGCGCCAGCTTCTCTTCCACGTCGGAGTTCGCTTTGGATACCACGGCGGCCAAACGCATGGCGGCGCTGAACAGAATAGCCGTTTTCCGTGAGATGACTTCCAGATATTTCTCTTCCGACGTGTCCGGATTATTGCAGTTTAATAGTTGCAACACCTCGCCTTCGGCGATTGCGGTTGTGGTTTTCGACAAAATTTCCATGACGCGCATAATGTTGGTGCTGACCATCATCTCAAATGCGCTGGAGTAAAGATAATCGCCGACTAGTACGCTGGCGGCGTTGCCCCAAACGGCGTTGGCGGACTGTTGTCCCCGTCTTAAGTCGGATTCGTCGACAACATCATCATGCAATAACGTCGCCGTGTGGATGAATTCAATAACAGCAGCCAGGATAAGATGGTTATGTTCTATCTTTCCTAAGGCTTTAGCGCCTAACAGTAACAGCATGGGCCGCAAGCGCTTGCCGCCGTTGTTCACGATATAATGACCCATTTGATTAATGAGTACGACGTCAGACGAGAGCTGCTTGAGGATTAATTTATCTACAGCTTTGGTGTCTTCAGCAGTCAGCCGTTTTATTGACTGAAAGTCGATGGGATCTGAAGAATTGGTTAATAAGCTGGTAGACATTGTTAATTAATAAATATCCAAGCCGTGTTAGCGGCTGGGTAAATTTCAAAATGCGCATTATAACTGAATACAGGCTGAATCACCCATCCAAATGCACGTATCCACGTGTTTGCGGTTTAATATTGTTGTCTTCGTGATATAAAGCAAAAATCTTCCGTATTGCAATCAATTGAATATTGATTTGACGTAAGCAGTATTTAAAAATAAAATAAGTGGTTATTTTTTACAAGTTAATGCATTAGAAGGTGAACCGATGTATGCGGTAATTCAAACAGGTGGTAAACAATACCGCGTTGAGCAGGGTATGTCATTAAAGATTGAAAAACTTGAGCTTGGCGCTGGCGATAGCGTTGAATTCGATCAGGTTTTAATGTATCAATCCGATGATGCGGTAAAAATTGGTGTGCCTTATATTGAGGGTGCAAAAGTAACCGCTAAAGTACTGTCTCAAGGCAGACATAAAAAAGTCAAAATTATTAAATTCAGACGGCGTAAGCACCACATGAAACACATGGGGCATCGTCAATATTTTACCGAAGTCCAGATTACTGGCATCAGCGCTTAAGGTAGGTGATTAATGGCTCATAAGAAAGCTGGGGGCAGCACCCGTAACGGACGCGACTCTAATGCGAAAAGATTAGGCGTCAAGCGTTATGGCGGTGAAAGTGTTTTAGCGGGCAATATCATTGTTCGTCAACGCGGCACACATTTTCATGCCGGCGCGAACGTGGGTATTGGCAAAGACCATACCTTGTTTGCAACGGCAGACGGCAAAGTTGTATTTGAAGTCAAAGGGCCTTACAGCCGTAAATTTGTAAGTATCGTGGCCGCCTAAAGTTATCCTGTTGCTGATGGCAACAGTGAGCAAAAAAGCTCCGCATTATTTGTGCCGGGGCTTTTTTTATTTTTAATGATTTATACAGCAGCAATCAGGTTATGAAGTTTGTCGATGAAGCAACCATCCGCGTTGAAGCCGGGGACGGCGGCAACGGAGCCGTTGGTTTTCGCCGCGAAAAATATATACCGCTCGGCGGGCCTGATGGTGGCGACGGCGGCGACGGCGGTAGCGTTTATCTGGTTGCTGCGGAAAATGTTAATACCTTGGCCGACTTCCGCTTTCAGACCGTATTTCGGGCCGAGCGCGGGCAAAATGGCATGAGCCGCAACTGTACCGGTAAGAAAGGCGAAGACTGTTATGTACCGGTGCCGTTGGGAACATTAATCAGCGATGAGGAAACCGGCGAAATTATCGGCGAATTGACAAAGACCGGGGAAACCTTGCTGGTCGCCAAAGGCGGTTTTCACGGGCTTGGCAATACCCGCTTCAAAAGCAGCATTAACCGTGCACCGCAGAAAGCAACGAAGGGTACGCCCGGCGAACAACGGTTACTAAGCTTGGAACTGATATTAATCGCTGATGTCGGTTTGTTGGGTATGCCCAATGCCGGTAAATCCAGCCTGATTCGGGTGGTTTCCTCGGCCACGCCGAAGATTGCAGATTACCCGTTTACCACTTTATATCCGAATCTGGGCGTTGTGCGCATCGACGAACAGCGTAGTTTTGTGATTGCCGATATCCCTGGCGTGATAGAAGGGGCGGCTGAAGGCGCGGGCTTGGGTTTGCAATTTCTCAAGCACTTGTCGCGGACCGGTTTGCTGCTACATGTGATCGACGTCAAGCCTTACGAAAGCGCGGAAACGCCCGTGCAGGCAGCCAAAAAAATCGGCCGTGAACTGGAAAAATGGAGCGATGAGCTGGCCAATAAACCGCGCTGGCTGGTGTTAAACAAGATCGATCTTCTGCCTGAAGAAGAACGGACAGCGCATTGCCAGGCGATTGTGAAGGCATTGAAATGGAAAGCGCCCGTTTTCAGTATTTCGGCAATGCAGGGTGATGGTGCGCGTGAACTCATGTTTGCCATTATGAATTTTTTAGAGGAAAACCGAAAACCACAGCATGAGCAGAGCTAATTTTATAAAGGCAAAACGGATTGTTATAAAAATTGGCAGCTCGCTATTAACCAAGGGCGGGCAGGGTCTGGATAAAACCGCCATCGCCGCCTGGGTTAAACAGATGGAGGAGTTAAGGCACAAAGATGTTGAAGTCATCCTGGTTTCTTCAGGTTCCGTTGCCGAAGGGATGAGCAGACTCAAATTAAAAGTCCGGCCGAAAACCCTGCATGAACTACAGGCGGCTGCTGCTATCGGCCAAATGGGTTTGGTGCGGGTGTTCGACGATAATTTTCAGCAACATGGCTTACATGCAGCGCAAGTTTTATTAACTCACGATGATTTATCGAGCAGACAGCGCTATCTCAACGCCAGAAGCACGTTATTAACCTTGCTGGATTTTGGCGTGGTGCCGGTCATTAATGAAAATGATACGGTGGCAACCGAAGAGATTCGTTTCGGCGATAACGATACTTTGGCTGCTTTGGTTGCTAATCTGGTTGAGGCGGATTTATTAATCATTCTGACCGATCAGCAAGGTTTATTTACAGCCGATCCTAGTATTAATCCCAGTGCCGAATTAATCAGCCAGATTAATGTAAATGATACCGGGCTGGATGCAATGGCGGGCGAAAGCCGTAGCGGTTTGGGTCGTGGCGGTATGTTTACCAAGATCAGGGCTGCGCGCCTCGCGTCGCGCTCCGGTGCCGCAACGGTTATCGCGGCAGGTGTCGTAGATGATGTGATTAATAAGGTGATGAATGGCGCTGAAATTGGTACTCATTTCCTGCCAGGAATTGCCCCGCTGGTAGCTAGAAAACGCTGGCTGGCTGGGCAGTTGCAAGTAAAAGGCAAGTTGGTACTGGATGTTGGTGCAGTCAAGGTATTGCAAAGCGACGGTAAAAGCCTGTTGGCGGTTGGTGTAAAATCGGTAAGCGGGCGTTTTGAGCGCGGCGAATTGGTATCTTGTGTAGATGAAAGCGGCGCTGAAATTGCGCGCGGCCTTATTAATTACGGCAAAACCGATGCCGAGCTGATCGCAGGTAAAAGCAGCGCAGAATTCGAGAAGGTATTGGGTTATGCCGACGAACCGGAATTAATTCACCGGGATAATATGGTGTTGTTATGAGCTGATTAGTCTTCGGCTAAAGGCGACTACAAATGGCAGTGCAAAAAAAAGCCGTCTGATTAATCAGACGGCTTTTTTGTAATCCAAGAAGGTTTTTATCCTAAAGCTTTCACTCTGGCATGTAGCCTGCTTTTGCTGCGCGAGGCTTTGTTTTTATGAATAAGCCCTTTGTTGACTGCCGAGTCGATGACCGGTTGGGCGGTATTAAAAGCAGCAACCGCTTTTTCTTTGTCGCCTGTGTTAATGGCGGCGATGACTTTTTTGATAAAAGTCCGCAAATTACTGCGTTGTCCAGCGTTACGGACACGGTTTTTTTCAGCTTGTCGCGCACGTTTTTTAGCTTGTGGAGAATTTGCCATAATTAATAGATTTGCACAGTCAGGTTATATAGCCGCTCATTATCGGTTTAAATGGTATTATTGTCAATATTAACGTAGCACGTAAACAGAGTAATTAATGGGGAAAAGGCTTTTTAGAGCAACGGTGATTGTCAGTGCTATGACGTTGCTTTCCCGTCTGCTGGGGTTTGTCCGGGATATGCTGATTGCCCGTCTGTTTGGTGCGGATGTGGCGACAGACGCCTTTTTCGTCGCATTTAAAATCCCTAATTTGTTACGGCGGTTATTTTCGGAAGGGGCATTCTCTCATGCCTTGATACCGGCAATGGAGCAATACTGGCATGATAAAACGGCCTTACGGGAATTTATCGGCAAAACGGCAGGTACTTTGGCGGCATGGGCTTTATTAATGACGACACTTGCGATGGCGTTGGCGCCGGTGTTGGTTTTGATAATCGCACCGGGTTTTGCCTGGCAAGGCGAGCAGTATGATCTGACGGTCACGGCATTGCGCGGCATGCTGCCATTCGGTTTTTGCATTGTGATGGTAGCTTACGCCGGGTCTGTGCAGAATCTGCATAATCACTACGTCATTCCGGCATTAACGCCTATTTTATTAAATGTCTGCATGATTTATGCAGCATTGCGTATTGCGCCGCAGCTGGATATTCCCATTATGGCGTTAACCTGGGGGTGTGCGCGGCAGGCGTTGTGCAATTGCTCTTTCAAATACCCGGTTTTGTGCGCCTGAGTTTATTGCCAAGACTAAATGTCCGGTTTAAGGATGGCGAAGTTAATAGGCTATTGAAAAAATTGCTGCCTGCCACATTCGGGGCGTCGGTTACACAGATCAGCGTATTGTTCGATACCTTGTTTGCCTCATTCTTATCTAGCGGCAGCGTTTCCTGGCTGTATTATTCCGATCGGTTGGTTGAATTTCCATTAAGTATTTTGGGCTTAGGATTGGCGACCGTTATTCTGCCGAATCTCAGCAAACATTACGTCGATGCCAATGCCGTTGCATTCTCGGCGACAGTGGATTGGGGTTTACGGCTGGCTTTAGTGACCGGAATGCCGGCAACCATAGGACTTGTGGTATTGGCAGAACCCATCCTATCAACATTATTCCAGTATGACGAATTTACCGCGGCGGATGTCGCCAAAACCGCACTTAGCTTAAAAGCTTACGCGGTCGGTTTACTGGCCTATCTGTTTGTTAAAATATTGCTGCCCGCGTTTACTGCGCGGATGGATCTGAAAACGCCCGTCCGTTTCGGGATGATCGCCGTATGCGCCGCATTGATGTTAAACGTGTTGGCAATTCCTTTTGCCCATGCCGGGTTAGCGCTGGCGACATCATTAGGAGCAATTCTTAATGCGGCGTTGCTGTTGAAAAGATTAATTAATGAAAACGTCTACTGGCCGGAACAAGGCTGGATTGCATTTCTGATCCGCATTGCCTTGTCCAGTATAGCGATGGCGGTTGTCTTGCTTTATTTTGTCGATATCGATGGGTGGAGCCGGTGGGCGTTCGGCAACAGAATTGTGCAGTTAAGTAAGTGGATTGCCGTCGGCATTACGGTTTATATCCTCGCATTAATGGTTTTAGGGTTGAGAATAAGGCATTTAACCGGGACAAATGATAAAATTCCCGCTATTTAACAACTGATGACATGCGCCTGATTAAAGGGATTCCGCGCCTACCGGTTTTTGCTGACGGCTGCGTATTAACCATCGGCAATTTCGACGGTGTGCACTTAGGCCATAAGGCGGTGATCGATAAACTGGCACAGCGCGGCAAGGATTTAGCATTGCCGGTGGCTGTCATGATTTTCGAGCCGCAGCCTTTGGAATATTTCCAGCGAGCAAAAGCGCCGCCGCGTTTAACGCGGTTACGGGAGAAGGTTGCCCGGTTGGCGAAACTGCCGGTTGATGATTTGATTATTGTGCGATTTAATAAACAATTCGCCGATTACGATGCCGGGCGGTTCATTGACGAGATATTAGTCAATAAATTGAAAGTCAAGCATCTGGTTATCGGAGATGACTTTCGTTTCGGCAAAGCCAGACAAGGCGATATTCAGTTGTTGCAGGAATACGGCAAAAAACAGGGCTATAAAGTAGAGGATACCGGCTCCTTGCAAGTATCAGGACAACGGGTAAGCAGTACATTAATCAGAGCGGCGCTGGAGAATGGCGATCTTAGCGTAGCGGAAAAACTGCAAGGTTATCCGTATTGCGTTTGCGGCAGGGTGATTCACGGCGACAAACGCGGCAGGGCTATCGGCTACCCGACCGCCAATATCAGGATGGCTAGAACAAACAGTCCGGTAAGCGGCGTTTTTGCGGTAACCGTGACCGGTATTAATGGGCAGGAGTTTTACGGCGTTGCCAACATCGGCGTCAGGCCGACGGTAGGCGGCGATACTGTCATTCTGGAAGTGCATCTGTTTAATTTTTCGCAAGATATTTACGGCCGGCAAGTAACAGTTCATTTTAGAAAAAAAATCAGGGCGGAACGCCATTTTCAGAGCGTGGACGAACTTATCGCTCAAATCAAAGTCGATGCGGCGGCAGCCCAAACCTTTTTTGCGTTACAACAATAAATGACAATGGATTATAAAAGTACACTTAATTTGCCGAGTACCGCTTTTCCCATGAAGGGCAACTTGGCGCAGCGCGAGCCGGAACGGTTAAAACAATGGCAAGAAGCTAATCTTTATCAAGCTATCAGAAAGGCCATGCACGGACGGCCCAAATTTATCTTGCATGACGGCCCGCCCTATGCGAACGGCGAAATCCACATTGGTCACGCCGTTAATAAAGTGCTGAAGGATTTTATCGTTAAATCCAAAACCTTAAGCGGTTTCGATGCGCCTTATGTGCCGGGCTGGGATTGCCACGGCTTGCCCATTGAATTGCAGGTGGAAAAGAAAGTCGGCAAAGCCGGGGTAAAGATCGACGCAGACAAATTCCGCAAAGCCTGCCGCGAATACGCCGGTAAGCAAGTTGCCATCCAGAAAGAAGCGTTCATCCGTTTAGGTGTCTTAGGGGATTGGGATAAGCCCTACTTAACGATGGACTTCAAGTTTGAAACCGATATTGTTAGGACATTAGGCGCTATCGCTCAAAATGGACACATTACAAAGGGCGCCAAGCCGGTGCATTGGTGCACCGATTGCGGCTCCGCCCTGGCGGAAGCGGAAGTGGAGTATGAAGACAAGCATTCTCCGGCGATAGACGTGCGCTTTCAGGTGATTAATGAAGCGGAATTTATGGCGGCTTGCCATCATGTGCCTGAGCATGAAGGTGAGGGGAATTTATCTGTTGTCATCTGGACAACCACGCCCTGGACGCTACCGGCAAATCAGGCCGTTGCGCTCAATCCTGAGCTGGATTATGCCGTGGTGCAATGCGAAATTGAGGGTCGAAAGGAACGTCTGGTGCTGGCGGACGCTTTGTTGAAAGACGCCATGTTGCGCTATGAAATTGGCGACTACAAGGTCATTGGGGATTGTAAAGGTGCGGCACTGGAACATAAGCTGTTGCAGCATCCCTTTTATGACCGGCAGGTTCCGGTCATACTGGGCGATCATGTTACCACCGATGCCGGTACCGGCGCGGTGCATACCGCGCCAGGGCACGGTCAGGACGACTACGTGGTTGGATTAAAATATAATTTGCCCGTGGATAACCCTGTCGGCGGCGACGGCGTGTTTTTACCGAATACCGAATTATTTGCCGGTGAACACGTGTTCAATGCCAACGCCAAGGTCATCGATGTGTTGATTAATAAGGGCAATCTGGTGCATCAAAACGCGATTTTGCACAGCTACCCGCATTGCTGGCGGCATAAAACGCCGATCATTTTTCGCGCTACGCCGCAGTGGTTTATCTCGATGGAACAAAACGGTTTGCGTACACAAGCTCTTAATGAAATCAAGAAGGTAGAATGGATTCCCGATTGGGGACAAGCCCGGATCGAAAGCATGCTGGAAGGGCGTCCCGATTGGTGTATTTCCCGACAGCGCACCTGGGGTGCGCCGATTGCGTTCTTCGTCGATAAGATAAGCGGAAACCTGCATCCTCGTACTGCCGAATTAATCGAGCAAATTGCCCAACGTATCGAAGCAAAAGGCATTGATGCGTGGTTCGATCTTAACCCTAAAGAACTGCTGGGCGATGAGGCGGAACAGTATCAAAAGATTATCGATACTTTGGATGTATGGTTCGATTCCGGCGTTACCCATGCCTGTGTGCTGGATAAGCATGATGATCTGCATTTTCCCGCCGATTTATATCTGGAGGGTTCCGATCAGCATCGCGGTTGGTTTCAGTCGTCGCTATTGGCATCGGTTGCCAAAAACGGAGTTGCGCCGTACAAAGCCGTATTAACGCACGGCTTTACTGTCGATGCCGAAGGCAAAAAGATGTCCAAATCCAAGGGCAATGTCGTCGCGCCGCAGTCGGTCATGAAAGATTTGGGTGCCGATGTGTTGCGTTTGTGGGTGGCTTCCACCGATTATCGCGGCGAGATGTCGGTATCGAATGAAATCCTTACCCGTACGTCAGACGGGTATCGTCGCTTAAGAAATACAGCGCGGTTTTTATTGTCGAATTTGAATGATTTCGATCCCGCTAAGGATCTGGTCGCTACCGCTGATTTACTCGCGCTGGACCGTTGGGTAATGGATCGCGCCTATCAGTTGCAGGAAGAGATTATTGCGCATTACGAGGCCTATCAATTTCAGCAGGTCTACCAGAAAGTCCATAATTTTTGCGCCTTGGATTTAAGCAGTTTTTATTTGGATATCATTAAAGACCGGCAATATACCGCCAAAGCCGACTGCCGGGCTCGCCGTTCGTCACAAACCGCCCAGTATCATCTTTTAGAAGCCTTGGTGCGTTGGCTGGCTCCGATCATCAGCTATACCGCCGATGAGATTTGGTCTTACATACCTGGACAACGCAGCGAATCGGTGTTGCTGGCAACCTGGTACGAAAGCTTAGTTGCATTGGACAACGAAGCCAAGATGAACCGGTCTTTCTGGCAGCAAATCATGGCGATACGGTCTGCGGTCAGCAAAGAGCTGGAAAAAGTCAGAGCCAGGGGCGATATCGGTTCATCTCTGGATGCGGAAGTCGATCTGTACTGTAATGAAGATTATTTCGAATTATTAACGTTGCTGGATGATGAGCTTCGCTTTTTATTAATCGCCTCAAACGCGATGGTATTAACAGAAAGTAGTTGCCCCAGCGAGGCTATACAAACCGAGATGGAGGGTATTAAATTAATAGTACGGGTATCGCCTCATGAGAAATGCGTTCGCTGTTGGCATCACCGGGATGACGTAGGCGCGCATCAGGAACACCCTGAATTATGCGGGCGCTGCATTGAGAATGTGGACGGCGTCGGCGAACCGCGCAAATATGCGTGAGGTTGGTATGTTGAAATGGCTATGGCTGTCCGCCTTAGCCATTGTGTTGGATCAGGTCAGCAAGCTGATTGTCGACAGTTCCATGCAGTTGCATGAAACCATTCCATTAATGCCCTGTTTTAATTTGACATATGTACACAACACGGGCGCCGCCTTCAGTTTTTTAAGCGAGGCGGGCGGCTGGCAGCGCTGGTTTTTTGCGGCATTAGCTATCGTTATCAGCGCGGTGCTTAGCGTGTGGCTGGCGCGGCTGCAAAAGCACGAAACCTTGCTGGCCGTTGCCTTGGTGCTGGTTTTAGGCGGTGCGGTGGGTAATCTGATAGACCGATTGGCTTATGGCTATGTTATTGATTTTATAGATGTCTACTATGACAGTTGGCACTGGCCTGCCTTTAATATTGCCGACTCGGCGATTACTTTGGGCGTCGGTTTGTTACTGGTTGATTCTTTCCGCGGCGGCAAAACGGAGAAGGAAAGCTCATAGCTTTGAATGCTTAGGGCGGAACGCCTATGGCTTCCGCCTTAGAGCTTTAAAGTTGCGTTAATTAATGATTAATGATGGCTGATCGCAAATAAGCTTTAATATCAGTTTGCGGCTACGGGTCGATTTTTATTGCGAATCCACTCGCTCCAGGAACCGGCATACAACTTTGATCCCGGCAATGCGGCTATTTCCATAGCCAGCAAATTGTGGCAAGCCGTTACGCCGGAACCGCACATGTGTACGGTTTGTTCCGGTTGTTTTCCTCCGATTAATTGACTGAATTGCTGACGTAGGACATCAGCAGGCAAGAATAAGCTTTCGCTATTCAAGTTTAACTGAAACGGCCGATTAATCGCGCCGGGAATATGACCGGCAACAGGGTCGATGGGTTCTTGCTTTCCATGAAACCGTTCGGGCGTTCTGGCGTCGATCAAACAAACGTCCTTTCGTGCTAGACCGTTCTCGACGTCAAGTGCAGATAGAACATGGTTTTCATTAATATAGGCCCTGAAAGTACCCGGTTTAATGTTGGGCAAGGCCGTGGTAATCGGGTAGCCACGTTTTTGCCACTGTTGAAGTCCGCCGTCCAGCACGGCAACTTTCTCATGACCGGTGTAACGTAACAGCCACCATAAGCGTCCGGCAAATGCGCCGCCGACGTCATCGTAGACAACAACCTGACTGTTATTATTAATTCCCCATTGCGCAAGTTTATTAATGAACGCAGTCCGGTACGGCAACGGATGCCGCCCGGTAAAAGCCGTGATTTGCGATGACAGATCGTGATCGAGATGCGCATAGCGCGCATTGGGAATATGTCCGTGCCGGTAAGCGGTAAATCCTGCTTCGGTGTCAGCCAGGGAAAAGCGGCAGTCGATGATGACACAATCAAGGTCATTAATATGAGCGATTAATTGTTCTGCTGAAATAATAGTTTGGTAATTCATGAGGTTACGGTAAGAATGATTTTGCCGATATGCTGGTTGCTTTCCATTAATTCGTGGGCTTTTCCAGCATCCTTCAACGGAAATGTAGAATGAATAACAGGTTTAACCTGTTCGGTTTGCAGCAAGGGCCAAACGTTGGTAAACAGCTTATTGGCAATATCGGCTTTAAAGCGATCATGCCTTGCCCTGAGCGTAGAGCCGGCAATCGTTAGGCGTTTTGACATGACAATCCACAGATTAATCTCGGCTTTAGCTTGCTGTTGCGCGGCTATTTGCAACAGCCTGCCTTCCTCTGCCAGGCATTTTAAATTTCGCGGCAAGTAATTGCCGCCGATCATATCCAGGATTAATTCGACGCCTCTGTTATTCGTCAGTCTGGTGATTTCTTCAACAAAATCATGTTCTTGATAATTAATGGCGGCATCCGCCCCTAAACTTCGGCAAAACTGACATTTTTCCGGCGAACCGGCGGTGACGATTACAGTCGCGCCGAATGCTTTGGCAAGTTGAATCGCCGTCGTGCCGATACCGCTCCCGCCGCTATGGATTAATGCGGATTCCCCGACTTGCAGGTTGCCGCGATCGAACAGATTGCTCCAGACGGTATAGAATGTTTCCGGTATGCCGGCGGCTTCGATTAATGACAACGGTTGCGGGATAGGCAGACATAACGCGGCAGTCGCCACGCAGAATTCCGCATAACCGCCGCCCGTGACCAGCGCGCAGACGTTGTCATTAATCTTAACATGCTTGACGTTAGCGCCTATGGCGACAATCGTGCCAGCAATTTCCAGGCCTGGAATATCGGATGCGCCGGGTGGCGGCGGATATAGTCCTTGGCGCTGCATGACATCGGGGCGGTTAACGCCAGCCGCTTCGACTTTAATTAAAACCTGATCGGCTTTTGGTATAGGGATCGGGCGTTCAGCAGGGACTAATTGGCCTGATTGAACTTCAATGACATGCATGGTGTCGGCTAAGGGCATAACTTCAGTACAGTTTCAGTCAGGTTATAGGTATTATATACACAAGTGTTTTAATAGATTAAGGCAAACGATGATTCGGGCAGGTATTGTTGGCGGCACCGGTTACACCGGGGTGGAATTATTGCGCATTTTAGCGCTGCATCCTCAAGTTGAGGTTGCAGCTGTCACTTCGCGCTCCGATGCCGGGATGAAAGTAGCCGAACTTTATCCTAGTTTGCGTGGCGCTATCGACTTGGCGTTTACTTTACCGGATGCTAGTGCTTTGGCTGAGTGCGATGTGGTGTTTTTTGCTACGCCCAACGGCACGGCGATGTTAATGGCGCGGGAGTTGTTTGAAAAGGGTGTTAAAGTCATTGATTTATCGGCTGATTTTAGGTTGCGCGATGCGAAGGAATGGGCGCGCTGGTATGGCATGGAACACGCCAGCCCTGAGCTGTTGGCGGAGGCTGTGTACGGTTTGCCGGAAATTAACCGGGGCAGGATAAAAAACGCCAGACTGCTCGCCAATCCCGGTTGTTATCCAACGTCCGTCCAGTTGGGTTTGTTGCCCTTATTGGAGAAAAACGTGGTTGATGTTAGTTCATTAATCGCCGATGTTAAGTCCGGTGTCAGCGGGGCAGGGCGTAAGGCAGAATTAAATATATTAATGAGCGAATGCGGAGAAAGTTTCAAAGCGTATTCGGCCAGCGGACACCGGCATTTGCCGGAAATAACGCAGGGTTTGAATGCAGTCTCCAAACAGCCGGTTAATTTAACGTTCGTGCCGCATTTAACGCCGATGATTCGCGGCATTCATGCAACTTTATACGTCCGATTGAATCAATACGATGGCGATCTGCACACATTGCAGGCGCTTTATGAACAGCGGTTTGCCGATGAACAGTTTGTCGATGTCTTGCCGTTAAAGTCGCACCCGGATACCCGTAACGTGAAAGGTTCCAATCGCTGCCAGATTGCCTTGCATCAACCGCAAGGCGGGCGCATGATAGTGGTACTCTCGGTTATCGACAATCTGGTAAAAGGCGCGGCAGGGCAAGCCGTACAGAATATGAATTTGATGTTCGGCTTTCCGGAAGAACAGGGCTTGAAAATCCTGGCTTTGTACCCATAATCTTAAGCTTATTGCCGAGGCAATCTGCAAACAAATTTTTAACTATTAATAAAGGTGATCTTACCATGGCCGATCCAATTATCTTTACTGACAGCGTGGCTTCTAAAGTCAGCGAATTAATTGCCGAGGCAATCTGCAAACAAATTTTTAACTATTAATAAAGGTGATCTTACCATGGCCGATCCAATTATCTTTACTGACAGCGTGGCTTCTAAAGTCAGCGAATTAATTGCCGAGGAAGGCAACGACAATCTTAAATTGCGCGTTTATGTGACGGGCGGCGGTTGTTCCGGCTTTCAGTACGGTTTTACCTTTGACGAAGATGTTAATGAAGACGATACCAGTATTAAGAAAGGCGGCGTTACGGTATTAATCGATTCGATGAGTATTCAATATTTAACCGGTGCGGAAGTGGATTATAAAGAAGATGTGTCCGGCGCTCAGTTTGTGATTCGTAACCCAGGGGCAAAAACCACGTGCGGCTGCGGCTCGTCCTTCTCAGTGTAATCCAGGCTTAAAACATACAGGCATAAAAAAACCGGATCCAAATCCGGTTTTTTATTAATGGTTAATGGATCATTAATTAACCATTTGATTGTTTCTGGCGAATAAAGAATTCGCTTTAATCATGTTAAGTTTTGCCAGCGGATCTTGAATTTGCGATTTGAATTCAGCTACTTCCGTGCTGTTTAACGGCATGGAATTCGACAATTGCGCTGTCAACGGATTTTGGTGGATGCCGTTAACCCGGAATTCATAGTGCAAATGCGGGCCGGTAGCCAAGCCGGACTGGCCGACGTAGCCGATAATTTCGCCTTGTCTGACGTTGCTGCCTTCCCTTAAGGCGGATTTGAAGCCGGATAAATGAGCGTACAGTGTTTCATAACGGTCGCCATGCTGGAGGATGACTACTTGGCCGTAGCCGCCCTTTCTGCCCAGGAAAGTAACCACGCCGGTGCCGGTGGCTTTAACCGGTGTGCCCGTTCTGGCCGCATAATCCACGCCCTTGTGGGCGCGAATACGATGCAGCACAGGATGCATACGATGCATGTCGAAATGCGAGCTGATGCGGGCGAAATCGACAGGTGTCGTCAAAAACGCTTTTTGCAAGGCTTTGCCTTCGGGCGTGTAATAATTGGCGTAACCGTCTTTATCGATATAACGCACCGCTTTGTACAATCTGCCGCGGTTGGTGACTTCAGCGGCTACGATGTCGTCCTGGCCGTTATATCCGCCGCGTTCGTAGACCACGGTAAAGCGGTCGCCAGGGCGCAAATTGGTGACGAAATCGATATCCCAGGAAAAAATCTGAGTTAATTGATCGACCAGTTCGTCTGACAATCGCGCTTTTTTAGCGGCTTCGTTCATAGTCGAAGTGATAGCGCCTTGCGCGCTGGCCAATTGCATCATATTAAATTTATGGGTATAGCGGTTAAACCGCCGGGCAAAATGCGATCTGCCGGTTAACCCGTAATTGTTGGAAAAACCTTTGAATTCAAGCGGCTTATTCGTTGACAGTATCATCAGCTGCGAGCGGTCGCGGCTGGTGCTGACAACTTTTTGCGCATTTTTATTGAAGCCCAGCCTTTCTAATATTTTGGCGGTGTCTTCACCGGGTTTTGCGCGGAAAATGCTGCTCCGGGTGCGATTGAAGCCGTATTTGTCTAACGGTTTTAAAGGTTCGGCAAAGCCGATGGCTGAGGTAAAAAATAAAGAAGAGCTTATTAATAAAGCCGTTAATCCGTTAATTTTTACTGCAGAAACACTAAGTGATTGAATTTTAAACAAAATTAACATCCTTTCTTGTCTAGATTAACATTTTAAGTGGTTTTTTAAAAATGTCCAACAGTTTTAAAGCCAGAAAATAGTGGAAAATTTTTTCTTCGCCGCTCAATATCACTAAACCTATAATATGTCCTTAACTACTAAAGACACATGGTTGGAGAAAAAAGTTGCAAGAGGACGTGTTAAATAATCTGCTGCGCGGGTCGGAAGATGTGCTGCTCAAGCCGGAATTTATCAAAAAACTGGCTGAAAACCGGCCGCTTCGCATCAAAGCAGGTTTTGATCCGACCGCGCCCGATTTACATCTGGGGCATACAGTATTAATTAATAAACTTAAACAATTCCAAGACTTAGGTCATGAAATCTTGTTTTTGATCGGCGATTTTACCGGCATGATCGGCGATCCGACCGGAAAAAATGTAACGCGTAAGCCGTTGACGCGCGAAGAGGTGCAGGTTAATGCCAAGACGTATCAGGAACAGATATTTAAAATTCTGGATCCGGAGAAGACAAAAATTGTCTTTAATTCAGAGTGGCTTAATAAATTATCGCCTGCTGATCTAATCCAACTGGCTGCTAAGCATACGGTTGCCAGAATGCTGGAGCGGGATGATTTTAGCAAACGCTACAAAAACGGCCAGCCGATCGCCATTCACGAATTTCTTTACCCATTAATTCAGGGCTATGACTCGGTGGAATTAAAAGCTGATGTCGAGTTAGGCGGTACCGACCAAAAATTCAACCTGCTGGTGGGTAGGCACTTGCAGGAGGTTTATGGACAGACGCCGCAAACCGTTATTACCATGCCGATTCTGGAAGGTCTGGACGGTGTCCAGAAGATGTCTAAATCGCTCAACAACTATATAGGTATCGCCGATGCGCCGGATGAAATGTTCGGTAAGATCATGTCGATCTCGGATGAACTGATGTGGCGTTATTTCGACTTGTTGAGTTTTGAAAAAACCGCCGTCATTAATAGTTATAAAGAACAATGTGTGGCGGGAACAGAGAACCCGCGTAATATAAAGTTCATCTTAGCCAAAGAAATCGTCAGCCGCTTTCATGGCGGCGTCGCCGCAGGCGAGCGTACCCAGGAACACTTTATTGCTCAGTTTCAAAAAGGAGTGCTACCTGATGAAATCGAAGAGATCGCCTTAACCGCCAAAAACGGGGCTTATCCAATCGCCAATTTGCTCAAAGATGCAGGCTTGGTGGAAAGCACGTCGGATGCTATCCGCATGATAAAGCAAGGCGCTGTTAAGATTGACGGTGAGAAAGCAGCCGATCCCAAATTGCCGATCCCGGCAGGCAGCCAGCATGTCTATCAGGTAGGTAAAAGAAAATTTGCCCGCATCATTGTTAATTAATCGTAGCGGCATTGTTGTCGAATTTGACGATTAATAGGCGGTAATGTCGCTAAATACGTATTAACTGTATGATTTTAAATTAGTTAATATAATGGTTATTTATGAATTTATTAGGTCAAAAAAACGATCTGTTATCAGGCAGGGCTGCATTAATCGCCGATACATCATTGACACATCTAAAATAATCTGTAGAATACGCAGGCTCAGCTAAGCGGAATGCTTAACGCTCTTTAACAGAAGAAACCAAAATAATGCGTGTGGGCATTTGTGCAGGAGACCTGGACATATAGACAGGTCGGCACAAAGAGCCCCGTTAATTCGAGGCGGCTTTGGCATTGACATACGGTCTAACGAGAGTTGGATTGGATTCATGCAAGTCGACGACAAGATTCGCGCCCTATCTTAAAAGGGGTGCAACATGATTGAAAATAAACTGAAGAGTTTGATCATGGCTCAGATTGAACGCTGGCGGTATGCTTAACACATGCAAGTCGAACGGTAACAGGCCTTCGGGTGCTGACGAGTGGCGGACGGGTGAGTAATGCATAGGAATCTGCCTGGTAGTGGGGGACAACGTAGGGAAACTTACGCTAATACCGCATACGCCCTTCGGGGGAAAGCGGGGGACTTTCGGGCCTCGCGCTATCAGATGAGCCTATGTTGGATTAGCTAGTTGGTGGGGTAAAGGCCTACCAAGGCTGCGATCCATAGCTGGTCTGAGAGGATGATCAGCCACACTGGGACTGAGACACGGCCCAGACTCCTACGGGAGGCAGCAGTGGGGAATATTGGACAATGGGCGAAAGCCTGATCCAGCAATACCGCGTGTGTGAAGAAGGCCTGAGGGTTGTAAAGCACTTTCAATGGGGAGGAAAAAGCGAAGGTTAATACCCTTTGAATTGACATTACCCATACAAGAAGCACCGGCTAACTCCGTGCCAGCAGCCGCGGTAATACGGAGGGTGCAAGCGTTAATCGGAATTACTGGGCGTAAAGCGTGCGTAGGCGGCCTGCCAAGCCAGATGTGAAAGCCCCGGGCTCAACCTGGGAATGGCATTTGGAACTGGCGAGCTAGAGTTAGGTAGAGGGGAGTGGAATTTCAGGTGTAGCGGTGAAATGCGTAGATATCTGAAGGAACACCAGTGGCGAAGGCGGCTCCCTGGACCCAAACTGACGCTGAGGTACGAAAGCGTGGGTAGCAAACAGGATTAGATACCCTGGTAGTCCACGCTGTAAACGATGTCAACTAGCCGTTGGGTCCCGATTAGGGATTTAGTGGCGCAGCTAACGCACTAAGTTGACCGCCTGGGGAGTACGGCCGCAAGGTTAAAACTCAAATGAATTGACGGGGGCCCGCACAAGCGGTGGAGCATGTGGTTTAATTCGATGCAACGCGAAGAACCTTACCTACCCTTGACATCCTCGGAACTTGGCAGAGATGCCTTGGTACCTTCGGGAACCGAGAGACAGGTGCTGCATGGCTGTCGTCAGCTCGTGTTGTGAAATGTTGGGTTAAGTCCCGTAACGAGCGCAACCCTCGCCCCTAGTTGCCAGCGCGTCATGGCGGGAACTCTAGGGGGACTGCCGGTGATAAACCGGAGGAAGGTGGGGACGACGTCAAGTCATCATGGCCCTTATGGGTAGGGCTACACACGTGCTACAATGGCCGGTACAGAGGGTAGCGAACTTGTAAAAGTAAGCCAATCCCACAAAGCCGGTCCCAGTCCGGATTGGGGTCTGCAACTCGACCCCATGAAGTCGGAATCGCTAGTAATCGCGGATCAGAATGCCGCGGTGAATACGTTCCCGGGCCTTGTACACACCGCCCGTCACACCATGGGAGTGGGTTGCTCCAGAAGTAGGTAGCCTAACCGCAAGGGGGGCGCTTACCACGGAGTGATTCATGACTGGGGTGAAGTCGTAACAAGGTAGCCCTAGGGGAACCTGGGGCTGGATCACCTCCTTACAAAGTGTCAGGTGCTGCGCAAGTGTTCACACTCATTATTTTGGTAGACAACGATGAGCCTGTATTGCAGGGGCGGTCGTTTAGGTCATCTTGCGTTTAAAAGTGCTATCGATGATGCTAGGCGGTGTTCAGGCAAGCTGAGAGGAAGCACTTTTGACCGGGCCTGTAGCTCAGGTGGTTAGAGCGCACCCCTGATAAGGGTGAGGTCGGAGGTTCAAGTCCTCCTAGGCCCACCATCCGTAACTGGATGCGAGCGGCGGATGGGCTGAAAGCCGAAGATGCCGGGCAGAAAAAAGCGCGTAACGGCTTCAATGCGCAAGCAACAGGCGAGGCATGGCGTAGTTGGAGCGAAGCCAGATAGTGTGGTGTCGGCGTGCTGCGTTGGCGCAGCGGAGCGTCCGGAAACAGAGTCTGAACCGAAAGCCAAGCGGCAAGCAAGACACAGAAGCAAAAGGGGCCATAGCTCAGCTGGGAGAGCGCCTGCCTTGCACGCAGGAGGTCAGGAGTTCGATCCTCCTTGGCTCCACCATTAATCGCGGATAATGGAGCAAAGCGACAGGAGTGGGTTTGGTTTCGAAGGTCAGTATTGAAAGGAAGCTACAGAAGCAATGCGGCAATAGCGATAGCAAGCGCGGCCATTACCCAAAAACGAAGATAACAGGCAACATCAACGGACAGAACAGGGCAGCGTCTTAAGGCCTGCACAGCCAGTAACAACACTGTCATCAATTCTATAACGTCTTAATAGACGGCGAAACGAACCCAGCGTTCACAAGCCAAGAGACCTTATCGAATTGCTGGGACAAATCTGGCAATAGCTCTTTAACAACATGGAAAACTGTACCAAAGCAAAACCTGCTATAGGGTAAATCCTATAGTAGAGTAAAGCAAAGGGTTGCAGCATTAATGGCTAAGCCGGCCTTGCCGTGCCTGGTGTGCGAAAAAAAGCGCCTACCAATAGCACGAGGCAAGACCAAGCGGCGATTAACTGCAAACAACCCAAGTTCTCAAAAAAGCGAAAGCGTCAGCAAAACACTATAACGCGGCAGGCTTAGGCCTATTCGGGTTATAGGGTCAAGTGACAAAGCGCATACGGTGGATGCCTAGGCAGTCAGAGGCGACGAAGGACGTTGTAGCATGCGAAAAGCCGCGGGGAGTGTGCAAACTCACCTTGATCCGCGGATGTCCGAATGGGGGAACCCGGCCAGGATAACCTGGTCATCCTGCGCTGAATCCATAGGTGCAGAGAAGCGAACCTGGGGAACTGAAACATCTAAGTACCCAGAGGAAAAGAAATCAACCGAGATTCCCTTAGTAGCGGCGAGCGAACGGGGACCAGCCCTTAAGTTAGCCAGTTTTTAGTAGAACAACCTGGAAAGGTTGGCCATAGACGGTGATAGCCCGGTATACGAAAAGGACTGATTAATGAAATCGAGTAGGACGGGGCACGTGAAACCTTGTCTGAACATGGGGGGACCATCCTCCAAGGCTAAATACTCCTGACTGACCGATAGTGAACCAGTACCGTGAGGGAAAGGCGAAAAGAACCGGGGAGACCGGAGTGAAATAGAACCTGAAACCGTATGCGTACAAGCAGTGGGAGCAGACTTGTTCTGTGACTGCGTACCTTTTGTATAATGGGTCAGCGAGTTAATCTCAGTGGCAAGCTTAACCTTGTAGGGGAGGCGTAGCGAAAGCGAGTCTGAACAGGGCGTTCAGTCGCTGGGATTAGACCCGAAACCGGGCGATCTAGCCATGGCCAGGCTGAAGGTTGGGTAATACCAACTGGAGGGCCGAACCCACGTCTGTTGAAAAAGACGGGGATGAGCTGTGGCTAGGAGTGAAAGGCTAATCAAGCCCGGAGATAGCTGGTTCTCCTCGAAAGCTATTTAGGTAGCGCCTCGTGCGGACGCTGCCGGGGGTAGAGCACTGTTTCGGCTAGGGGGTCGTCTAGATTTACCAACCCGATGCAAACTCCGAATACCGGCAAGCAATACACGGGAGACACACGGCGGGTGATAACGTTCGTCGTGAAGAGGGAAACAACCCAGACCGTCAGCTAAGGTCCCAAAATCTATGCTCAGTGGGAAACGATGTGGGAAGGCACAGACAGCCAGGAGGTTGGCTTAGAAGCAGCCATCCTTTAAAGAAAGCGTAATAGCTCACTGGTCGAGTCGGCCTGCGCGGAAGATTTACCGGGGCTAAGCATAGTACCGAAGCTACGGATCACACGTAAGTGTGGTGGTAGAGGAGCGTTCTGTAGGGCTGAGAAGGTGTGTTGAGAAGCATGCTGGAGCTATCAGAAGTGCGAATGCTGACATAAGTAACGACAATCAGGGTGAAAAACCCTGACGCCGAAAACCCAAGGTTTCCTGCGCAACGCTAATCGGCGCAGGGTTAGTCGGTACCTAAGGCGAGGCCGAGAGGCGTAGTCGATGGCAAACAGGTTAATATTCCTGTACCGGCCGTAACTGCGATGGGGTGACGGAGAAGGCTATACTGGCCGGGTGTTGGACGTCCCGGTTTAAGCGTGTAGGGAGGAGAGTTAGGCAAATCCGGCTCTCTATATCCTGAGGCGTGATGACGGATTTTAGCTTCGGCTAAGATGAAGTGGTAGATGCCCTGCTTCCAAGAAAAACCTCTAAGCTTCAGGTTACGGGTGGCCGTACCGTAAACCGACACAGGTGGGTGGGATGAGAATTCTAAGGCGCTTGAGAGAACTCGGCTGAAGGAACTAGGCAAAATGACACCGTAACTTCGGGAGAAGGTGTGCCCCTGGTACGTGTAAGTCCTCGCGACTGAAGCGGAAGGGGGTTGCAAAAAATAGGTGGCTGCGACTGTTTAGCAAAAACACAGCACTCTGCAAACACGAAAGTGGACGTATAGGGTGTGACGCCTGCCCGGTGCTGGAAGGTTAATTGATGGGGTTAGCGGTAACGCGAAGCTCTTGATCGAAGCCCCAGTAAACGGCGGCCGTAACTATAACGGTCCTAAGGTAGCGAAATTCCTTGTCGGGTAAGTTCCGACCTGCACGAATGGCGTAACGATGGCCACACTGTCTCCAGCCGAGACTCAGTGAAATTGAAATTGCGGTGAAGATGCCGTATACCCGTGGCTAGACGGAAAGACCCCGTGAACCTTTACTATAGCTTGGCACTGGACTTTGAATCGATTTGTGTAGGATAGGTGGGAGGCTTAGAAGCGAGGACGCCAGTTCTTGTGGAGCCATCCTTGAAATACCACCCTGGTTTATTTGAAGTTCTAACCTCGGCCCATTATCTGGGTTAGGGACAGTGTCTGGTGGGTAGTTTGACTGGGGCGGTCTCCTCCCAAAGAGTAACGGAGGAGCACGAAGGTACCCTCAGGTTGGTCGGAAATCAACCAATGAGTGCAATGGCATAAGGGTGCTTGACTGCGAGACGTACAAGTCGAGCAGGTACGAAAGTAGGTCATAGTGATCCGGTGGTTCTGCATGGAAGGGCCATCGCTCAACGGATAAAAGGTACTCCGGGGATAACAGGCTGATACCGCCCAAGAGTTCATATCGACGGCGGTGTTTGGCACCTCGATGTCGGCTCATCACATCCTGGGGCTGAAGCAGGTCCCAAGGGTATGGCTGTTCGCCATTTAAAGTGGTACGCGAGCTGGGTTCAGAACGTCGTGAGACAGTTCGGTCCCTATCTGCCATGGGCGTTTGAGATTTGAGGGAAGCTGCTCCTAGTACGAGAGGACCGGAGTGGACGCACCGCTGGTGTTCCGGTTGTCATGCCAATGGCATTGCCGGGTAGCTATGTGCGGACGGGATAACCGCTGAAAGCATCTAAGCGGGAAGCCCCTCCCAAGATGAGATCTCACTGGAACTATAAGTTCCCTAAAGGGCCGTTGGAGACTACGACGTTGATAGGCACGGTGTGGAAGCGCAGTAATGCGTTGAGCTAACGTGTACTAATTGCCCGTGAGGCTTGACCCTATAACACCCAATAGGCTTGGGTGCAAGGCTAAAGGCGAAAGGCAAAAAGCCCAAGCTGGCAAGCCGCTGCTGACGCTGACAAGACGACTAAGTGCAAAGAGAACAGGCTAAACGTACAGGATTCCATCAGGTTAAGGTGAAAGAAAGCGGACGCAAGCAAACTGAGCGAGAATAAGCCGCTGGGCGAACGAAGAACGTCGGTTGAAAACCTGTTCTTACCAAGTCAGCCGGATACGGCTAACCCACATTAACCTAAAAGAGTTAAACCCCGCTGGCACCCCAAAAAGGTGCGGCGGAAAATAAACAGGAGGCAAAAAGAGGTATAATCCCTTGAGCCTTGAAACCTGTTTAACACCGAATTGCTTGGTGACCATAGCGAGCGTGACCCACCCGATCCCATCCCGAACTCGGAAGTGAAACCGCTTAGCGCCGATGATAGTGTGGCAGTTTGCCATGTGAAAGTAGGGAATTGCCAAGCGCCTTATCCAAAAGCCCCAGCAGCTAATACTGTTTGGGGCTTTTTTTATGGCAAAGAAAATAAGTAAAAATGGCTTGTTTTGCGGCTTAACCACTATAATTCAGCAACAGCGTTAATTTTTTACTAATGTAATTATTTTAAACTCGTTGCTTTATTAATATCCATTCTCAACTCTATGACACAAAAAAATACCAGCCAGAATGTTATTTGGCATCACGCCACTGTGACAAGATTAAGAAGGGAACAAAAAAATCATCATAATTCGGTAGTCATTTGGTTTACCGGTTTATCCGGCGCTGGAAAATCGACCTTGGCTCATTATGTGTGCTTTGATGATTACCGACGATGGCTTCTTTTTCCAGCAATGTTGCTTTTGCGGATGGAAAGCGTTCCAGTAACCGGTACGCCGTCGCCAGACCAACCAAACCGCCGCCGACAATAATGAACGAATTGTTTGATTTCATGGAATTAAGGCATTCATAAACAAAACAGTACAAATATGCGCGATACTGTAAATCAAGTAGCGTAGAAAGGCTAGTAAACGCTTTGATTTATATCAAAAATTCGATTAATAAAGCGATGTTTGAATTTGTTGGCGATCTATTATGCAGCTACGAACGGGAATAATGACGCAGAAATAAGGTTGCGAGCTGGAATGCTTGGATGTGTGAAACGGTTGCCGTAGCAAGTTGTTGAAAAATTATTGAACCTCTAAGGCTATTTTAAAAAAATGGCGCAACATGCTAATTTATATTGAGAAATTGCATTTTTCGGCCTTGTCTTTGTGCGCTCAAGATGATTTTCAACCGTTCGATAGGCCATTAATAAGCAGCCAAAGTATGCGGAGATTAGTAATGCCGACTTAAAATTTGGCGTTTAGTACGCTTAGCATTGATTTAAACCTGTTTTCAAACAATATAAGCTGGGTTGAGCTGGCAAATACGGCACTAATTGCTCCAAATCCAGATTAATATTCCGTAGTCAGCTGATGCGCATTAGTTTAGCCTTGATCGATTTGAAAGTGCTATAAACAGTGGCTTAATTTAAGGTGGCAATGTCAGTTAATTAATTGAAAATATGGCTTATTTAGCTACAAAAGTAATGCGATTACAAACCTTCAATACCATCTATACCTTCAACAGACCAGTTGGCTATGTCGGCCGCGCCACTTAAGTCGTCGCCATTTTTATAAGCAATCCGGCAAGCATATTTTTTTGCTTCGGCTTTGCTGTCGTTGGTAATGGTGGCTTTGGCATTAATAACATACTCGTAATTCCCTAAGCTCCATGAATTCAAAGGTTTATCTGAAAATGTCAAAGAAGATCTATCGTCAAACTCTGATTTTATGTAATTGTTGCAATGGGCAAAAGCCATTTCAGTCATAGAGTTGGCAATAGGTAATTGGCCGCCCTGATCTTTACTGTCTATAAGAAAAGCATCGGATTTGACGACATCGTACACCAAGGGGAGTGTGACTTTTTGGGTAAACAAAACCATGGCGCCAAGACCGATAATTAAAAAAAGAATGGAATATTTTTTCATGAATAATACTGTAGAAAATTGTTGTGTGTAAACGCAATAATCGCCCAGTGTAACAGAATTCGAGATTTTTCAAAGTAGTTAGGTAGAGACGGATTTTTTATGTGTGTTTGTAATACAGATGCCTATTATTTAAGGCAGGTGTTCGGCGACAATTAGCCTGTCCGGTTTGACGACAACTATCTTGACCGGTTGACCGATACCAAGGAAAACAGTGATTTTCACTTTTATGGGGAACTCACTCTTGCCTGGAAAACGTATCACTCGACATCAAGAGATTTTATATATGAGCAAACGTCAACGAGGACAAAGCCAGCAAGCCGCCGCTGCACAGGCCGCTATTTCTGAGCGCACCGGCC